>Ga0335075_10005789_pt1 | contig 19121 bp, 9 predicted proteins | sample Lox_Sample_24_FD_206723 | JGI IMG/M metagenome (GOLD analysis project Ga0335075, IMG submission 206723) | Soil microbial communities from Loxahatchee National Wildlife Refuge, Florida, United States - Lox_Sample_2.4 | ecosystem: Environmental > Terrestrial > Soil > Wetlands | place: USA: Florida... | reverse complement strand
CCGCCAGCGACCTGCGCGACCTCATGGACCGCATCAGCCGCCACGAGCAGCAAGACGACCCTCGGAACGAATCACCGCCAAAGGCCGCATGACAACCCCGAAGAACTTACGGGGTCACCCACTTAAGTCTCATCTGGCTTTGACACCCAGAGCGGGAGCCTTCGAAACAGCCATGGGCCAGGCTGCTGATCTACGGGGTTGATGATCTCGTACTGCCCTTCGGCAAGCACGGCCTGCACGAAGTCGCCGTCCTGGTCTGCGGTTTTCGGTGCGACGAACGCATTGGACCTGATCGGTAGCGAACTGACCGGGCGGTGAGTCAACCAGCAATGCTCTCACTCCGGACAGCGCATCCATTGCCTTCTCAATCACCCACAACGAATCCGCCGAAGTGATCGGCGCAGCCTTCGGGTCAAAGTACAACGCCTACCGTTGCGCGCCCGATCAAAGCCTAGGACTCGTTCTCCCGAAAGGGCGGATCGGTGATGTCACTGCAGGCCAACTGCCTTCCACAACGTAACGAAGACTTCGGACTTAGCGTTGATCCAGAGGAGTCGCCGAGCAGTCGCCGAGTCACTCATGCTCGCTGAGCGTCGACAGGAAGCCGGTGGCGTCACCACCAAACTTAAAGAGCAAGTTTCAAACTGTGGCACGGACACGTCGTAACCGCCAGACTGGAAGGATGGCGAAAAATACCGGAGGAAGTCGGCAGGCCGAACCCGCCATAGTGACCGTCGGCCCGGATGACCACGCGCTACTGACCGACGCCATTACACTGGGGAACGACAACAAGAGAACTCTTGGCTTCCTGCCGCATCAGGCATACACACAAGCATCCGTCGGCGGAACATTAATTGCTGTCGTCGAAAACGGACATATCATCGCATATGCCCTTTACTCCCTACCGAGGCAGGTCGTTCGGTTGACCCACCTATGTGTGAGTGCGGAAGCACGCGGCCGAGGGCTGGGGCGACTTCTCGTCGAGACAATCAGCGAACGCCATGCGGATCGATTCGGCATTACGCTCAAATGCCGCAACGATTTCCCCGCGAACAGCATGTGGCCGCGGCTGGGTTTTAGACGACACGGCGAAATACCTGGGCGCAGCCGAAATCGGCTGCCGCTGACGATATGGTGGCGGGATCATGGGCACCCCGCGCTTTTCTCTACAGCCGAATCCCTCGGGTTGCTGCGGATCATGCTGGACCTCAACGTTTTCATCGATCTTGAATCGAGCTACGACCGCACCGAGTATCAGGAGTCCGGGGCCCTCGCTGGTGACTGGCTCGCCGACCAGGTCGACTTGGTGATCTCAAGCGAGCTACTGGCGGAGATCGGAAGGCATCCCGATCGAGAAGAGAAGGATAAGCAGCTCCGCGCTACACGGAAGTATCTGACCGTCAGGACGGATGAGCAGGCGCTGGATGCGATAGCTGCCCAGTTCCAGGCTCTTGTTCTGCGGGACGAAGGACTCGATTTGTCTGCCAGCCCGAGCGACGTATCAGATGCACGGCATCTGGCCGCGGCAGCACTTTCGGGGGTCACGGTTATCGCGACGCGCGACGAGAAATTTATAGCCTGGTCAACGCGCATCGCAGATGCCACCGGTGTACGTGTCATGCGGCCCTCGGATGTGGTAGTCCAGCTGGATGAGCTAGCTCGGGCCCAGGAATACCGGCCTGTCCAGCTAGAGGATACCGAGTATGCGCTAACACACGTGCGTCCGCGCTCGGATATCGAGCTTCTTCAATTCATGCATGACAGTAAAGGTGAACGGAAAAGCGACTATCTCGCCATGATTCGGCGATTTCTAGCACAAGGACCACGCTGGGATCGTCTGATCCTTCGAGATCCGGGCGGTACGGCCGTCGCATTTTTCGTTACTGGGGTCAACGAGACTGAGCTCACCATTCCAATTCTCAGAGTGAAGGCTCAACGTAATGAGGAGACACTCACCCGACAGTTGCTCTTCCATATTCGAAAGCATGCGCGCCGCGTCGGCAAGAGTGTAATACGGATCACTGACTCTGCTCTATCAGACACCATGAGTCGGGCTGTCCGGGAAGAGGGGCTTGTCAACGACAATGCCAGTTGGGTGGGTTTCGTCGTACCGGCCTACGGCGGAGCGAAGGAAGTAAATGATGAGCTCACGCAAGCGGCAGCGCTGGCGGGGCTTCAGGTTCCCGCGCTACGGCCAGGCTTGTCCTCGGCTATAGCCGCCGATCTCGAACGCACCCTGTGGCCGGTAAAAATAACGGACTCAGAGCTGCCGACCTTCTTGGTGCCCATCAGGCCCGAGTGGTCCGCCGAATTGTTCGGCGTCCCACAGACGCTGATGCCACGCTCGAACACACTGGGTGTCAGCCGCGAGCATGTGTATTACCGCAGTCCGCGGCCCCGCGTGGTAAGCGCGCCGGCGCGACTCTTGTGGTATGCGTCAGGTGCCGGAAAGCACGGAGGCGTCGCCGCCGTGATCGCCTCCTCACGTCTCGAAGAGGTCATCGCCGCCAAGCCAGCCGACCTGCACCAGCGCTTCCGACACCTTGGGGTTTGGCAGCTGGAACAAATCGGCCGCGTCGCGCGTGATGGCGTGGCGCTCGCGCTGCGGTTTGCCGATACTGAGGTCTTCCCCTACCCAGTGACGCTGCGCCGACTCAAGCAGCTAGCTAGTCAGAATTCTCAGCACCTGTCACTACAATCAGCCCAGAGGCTCGCGCCACAGCTGTTTACTGCCGTCTATGGGGAAGGATCGTCCGGATATGGAAGAGCATGACAGGGCACTGCTGCTGTCAGTACGGCCTCGCTTCGCAGACTCGATCCTGGATGGAACCAAGGCAGCCGAGATACGCCGACAGCGCCCAGCCGTCCGTCCGGGAACTCTCGTGATCATTTACGCCACAAAGCCAGTTGGGGCAATAGTCGGAACGGCCCGTATATCGAATATGGCACACGGCAGCCCTGACGATATCTGGAAGCGGTATCAAGCCGAATCTGGGATATCCCGGACCGAGTTTGATAACTATCTCATCGGAGCAGCCGCCGCATACGTTCTACTACTAGATAGCGTTCAACGACTTGAACCTTTTCTCACACTGGAACAGATCCGGGCAGCAACGACATTTCAGCCCCCACAAGGGTATCGCTATATTAATCGGAATATGCTACACAGCATCGTGACCGGCCATCCAGTAAGAGATTCATTGATTACGATGCTCCAGGCGTAACCAGGTGATAAGGTCCACGAGGTAGGTGTCAGGCGGAGGGCGACGAGCTTTTCGATTTACGCCCTGCTTTGGGATTTTCTGGAGGACAGCCAGGAGGCAATCTTGATTACGGATATCTCTCTTATAGTGACCGCAATTGGCGTTCTGGGTGCAATGTTTAGCCTGCGGCAGAGCTATCGCGAACGGCTACGTCAATTTGAGGCTAACTATGTAGAACGATACTGGAAGCTACTCGACGAGCTTTCGCTTGATGCTCTTCGAACAGCGGACCCAGCCGAGATATCCCCCGGCGACGAGAAGGCAATTCGCAGCTATTTCTATCTGTGCGAAGATGAACTTGAGATGCGAGCGAACGGCTACATATCAGACAATACCTACAATACATGGGCCGACGGCATGATTGAACAGCTTGACCAGCCGATGTTCGCGAAAGTATGGAGTCGGGTTAATCACGAGGCCAGGAGCGGAACAAACTTCCCATTTGCGAACCTGAGTAATCTCCTTAAACAGAAAGGCCCAGGGTCCAGATATGACCCATTGTCAATGCCTTTTCTCATTAAGATAGTGCGCGGCCTGAAGGGAATCGACAGCGTCTGACAATAGAGAGCTCCACCATAGTCAGCGCGCGACTGGGCGGAATGCCTGACACCCCCCTGGCAATACCTACCAAGTGATACAGCGATGAACTGCGGTTGCTGCTGAGCTTGCTCGTGAACAAGCCCGGAAGCCCGCTCACCTTACGGCACGCCGATTTCCGAGCGAGTTCGGCGCACCTCAAGCGGTTCATCTCCGAGTCGCTCGGCCTAAGGATGCTCACCGTAGCCGCTGAACGCTACCACCGGTCGAAGCTAGATGACGAGCGGCGATCAGCGCGAGGCCATCAGCCCGATCCTCTGCCGACGGCGCCCTTAGATCGGGACAGATCAGGCTAAAACGGTTTAAATATATATGGACTGCGAACAAGCCGCTGGCGATCTTGTGACTAGTCGATTACTCTACGACCATCCCGCGCTGCGAAAGACCACTGATTTGTCAGTGCTTGCCCGTAAAGTCTGCTCTGCATAACAGCAGCGATCCAGAGGATGCAATGAGGCTCGAGGACGTAACGCCCGGTGCAGAGCTTGCCGGGATCGCAGGGGACACTCCGGTTACTGTGGTCGCCGCGACCTGGATCGGCGGTAACGCACTGCGTCTCACCTATCGCATCGATGCCGACGACAGCCAGAACACCCGGCTCGATGAGCGGATCCTCTACCGGGATCACGAGCCGCGCCTGCGGCTGGCGAAACGGTCCGCGGCCTTCGCTTTGACCGCTGACGGCGCGATGTTCAAGCTCGCCGCCGAGGCGCTACGGATCCGCATGGCAGGCCGTTTCGACCCGATGCTGGCCGTGCACACGAGCGACCTTGAGCCGCTCCCCCATCAGATTCAGGCCGTCTACGGCGAGCTCCTCGACCGGACGCCGCTGCGGTTCCTGCTCGCCGACGACCCCGGCGCGGGCAAGACGATCATGGCCGGGCTGTACGTCAAGGAGCTGATGCTCCGCGGCGACCTGGAGCGCTGCCTAATCGTCGCGCCAGGCGGCCTGGTGGAGCAGTGGCAGGACGAGCTGCGAGACAAGTTCGGCCTCACCTTCGAGTTGCTGACCCGCCAGCTCGCCGACGCAACGCCGCCGACCGCGGACAGCACCGTCTTCACCCAGCACAACCTGCTCATCGCCCGGATGGATCAGCTGTCACGATCCGACGATCTGAAGGATCAGCTGGAACGGGCCGATTGGGATCTGGTAGTCGTCGACGAGGCGCACCGGATGTCGGCGCACTACTTCGGCAACGAACTAAAGAAGACCAAGCGCTACCAGCTCGGCGAGTTGCTCGGCCGACACGCCCGCCATTTCCTACTAATGACCGCAACTCCGCACGCTGGGCGCGAGGAGGACTTCCAGCTATTTATGGCGCTGCTGGACACTGACCGATTCGAGGGCCGATACCGGGACGCGGTGCACTCCGTTAACACCGACGGGCTGATGCGCCGCATGGTCAAGGAAGATCTCAAGACCTTCGATGGCAAGCCGCTGTTCCCCGAGCGCCGCGCGTACACCGTTGCCTATGAGCTGTCGGCGGCTGAGAAGGACCTATACGACGCGGTAACGCAGTATGTCCGCGAGGAGATGAGCCGCGCTGATCGGCTCAAGGAATCTGGCGACAACAAACGCGGCTTCACCGTGGGCTTCGCGCTAACCGTCCTGCAGCGGCGGCTCGCGTCCAGCCCGGAGGCGATTCTCAAGTCCCTGGAGCGGCGCCAAAAGCGGCTGGAGAAACGCCGCAACGAGATGCGCTACGGCCAGACAGCTGTCACCGACAACGACCTCTCCAAGCGCCTGTCCGAAATGCTGGGCAGGGACCTGACCGACGATGATGAACTCGATGACGTGCCGAGCAGCGAGGCTGAGGACATTGAGTCAGAAGTCGCTGACGCCGCTACCGCGGCCCGGACCATCGCGGAACTCGACAAGGAACTCGCGCTCCTCGCTGACCTTGTGGAGGTCGCCCGCCGAGTGCGACACAGCGGCACCGACAAGAAGTGGACTGAGCTGCGTGACCTGCTGACCGACGAGACCCTGGTTGCGGGCGAAAAGATCATTGTCTTTACTGAGCACCGCGACACCCTGGAGTACCTGGCTGAACGCATCCGCGACCTGCTCGGCCGCCACGACGCCGTGGTCACTATCCACGGCGGAGTCCGACGTGAGGAACGCCGCAAGATCGTCGAACTGTTCTCGCAGGACGTCGACACCCGGGTGCTGGTTGCGACCGACGCCGCCGGCGAGGGACTCAACCTCCAGCGGGCGCACCTAATGGTCAACTACGACCTGCCGTGGAATCCGAACCGGATCGAACAGCGGTTCGGCCGCATCCACCGCATCGGGCAGACCGAGGTCTGCCACCTATGGAATCTGGTGGCGGCCGACACCCGGGAGGGCATGGTCTTCCTCCAGCTGCTGGTCAAGCTGGAGGAACAGCGCAAGGCCTACCAGGGCAAGGTCTTCGACGTGCTTGGCGAGGCATTCGAGGGGCAGCCACTTCGCGAACTGCTCATCGAGGCGATCCGCTATGGCAACCGCCCCGAGATCCGCGCCAAACTGCACGAGGTCATTGACAAGACCGTCGGCGAGGGCCTGGACAAGCTCATTGCCGAACGGGCCGCGCACGCCGACATCTTCGCCGTCGCCGACTTGGAAAAGTGGCGGGCGCGGATGGACGAGGCCAACGCCCGCCGCCTCCAGCCGCACTACATCTCTGCGTTCTTCACCGAGTCGTTCAAGGTCCTCGGTGGCCGAATGTCCGAACGCGAATCCGGCCGCTACGAGATCCGCCACGTCCCCGCGGACGTCCGCTACCGGGACCGGCAGATCGGCCTCGGTGCTCCGGTCCTCACCAAGTACGAGCGAGTCACGTTCGACAAACAGCTCACACGTCCAGTGGGAAACCCGCGCGCCGACTTGTTGGCTCCCGGCCACCCATTGCTTGACGCCGTGATCGACCTGGTCATCGAACGATACGGTAGCTTGCTCAAGCAGGGCACGATGCTGGCCGACCGACACGACCCAAGCACTGAGCCGCGACTGCTCGTCGCGATTACCCACGAGATTACCGACGGCCACAACCCGGCCCGCACCATCTCCAAGAAGTTCGGTTTCGTCGAGATCAGTAGCACGCAGAACGGCACCGGAGAGGGCAATGGCGAAGGTTTGTCCGGGGTGCGGTCCGCGGGCGAGGCACGGTACCTCGACTACGAGCCCTTGGATAATTCCGAACGGATGGCTGCTTCAACCCTTACCCAAGCTCCCTGGCTGTCCACAGGGGTGGATCAGGTAGCGCTGGACTGGGCCGTGACCGAAGGCATGCCACAAGAACTTGCCCGTAGCCACGACCTGGTTACCACCCGCGTCGCTCAAATCCGCCGACTGGTCAAGCAGCGCCTGGATGGTGAGATCAACTACTGGGATATGCGCTACCTGGAACTCCTGGAAGCGCAGTTCGCCGGACGGTCCCTGAAGATGAAGCCGGAAACCGCATACGCCCGTGCCCGCGACCTGGAACGTCGCCTGGAGAAGCGCCTGGCCGAACTGGACGCCGACGAGGAACTGATCGCCCGCCCACCGGCGATCTCCGCCGCAGCGCTTGTCGTCCCTCAGGGCTTCCTCGACCAGGCTCTCGGAACCGTTACCCCGGGCCTGTGCGCTAGGGACACCACGGAAACCGACCGGCGCGCCGTCGCCGCTGTCCTCGCCGCCGAGCGCATCCTCGGCCGCGACCCGCGGGAAATGCCCCATAACAATCCGGGGTACGACATCGTCTCCGGCACGCCCGAAGGCCACCTCGTGTTCATCGAGGTCAAGGGACGTATCGAGGGCGCCGAAGAGTTCTGGGTGACTAGAACCGAGGTACTGCACGGCAAAAACTCGGCGGCCAGATCCCGCCTCGCGATGGTATCCGTGTCCCCGCGAGGTCCTATGTTCGACCAGGTTCGCTATATCGTCGATCCATTCCGGGATGTGCACTTCGGCGACTTCGCCGCGACCGGCGTCCTGGCCAGCTGGACAACCGAGTGGGAGCGCGGAGGGGAGCCCGCATGACCGGCAGTACGAAGGATCTTTGGTACAAGCCCAAGCTGATCGAGGTCGCTCTACCACTCGAAGACATCAACCGCGAATCAGCCCGGGAGAAGTCCATCAGGCACGGGCACCCCTCCACACTGCACCTGTGGTGGGCGCGTCGGCCGCTCGCCGCCTGCCGCGCGGTACTGTTTGCTCAACTCGTCGACGACCCGTCGGCCCACCCGGACAAATTCCCGACCGAGGAAGACCAGGCGGTCGAACGGAAGCGACTGCATGACATCATCTCCCGCCTCGTCGTCTGGGAAAACGTCCACGACGAAAGACTGCTCCGTGAAGCCCACGATGAAATCCTGAAGTCGACGAACGGGAACCCGCCGCCAATCCTGGACCCGTTCGCAGGCGGCGGGTCGATCCCGCTTGAAGCGCAGCGCCTGGGGCTTGAAGCGCATGCGTCGGACCTGAACCCGGTCGCGGTGCTCATTAATAAAGCACTGATCGAGATCCCACCAAAGTGGGCCGGACATGAGCCGGTGTTTCCGGGATCGTCTGTTGAGCGGCTGTCCTGGCCCGGCCCGACCGGACTGGCCGAAGACGTGCGCCGGTACGGGAAGTGGATGCGTGATGAGGCCGAGAGACGTATCGGCCATCTGTACCCAAAGATCAACGTCAAGGGTGTGGACTGTACGGTCATCGCATGGATTTGGGCTCGCACCGTTACGTGCCCAAATCCGGCGTGCGGTGGGACGATGCCACTAGTCCGGTCGTTCTGGCTCGGCAAGAAAAAGGGTAAGGAGCGCTACATCGTTCCAATCCCAGACGGCAAGCACGTGCGATTCGAAATTGGGGGACCTGAGGGGACACCTCGCGAAGGTACGGTGGCAGGCCGGACTGGAGCCGTCTGCCTGCTTTGCGGCACCCCGGTTCCTATGTCTTACATCCGAGCCGAAGGCACGTCGCGGCGAATTGGCGCCCAACTGATGGCAATAGTTGCAGAGGGAATTCGCCGACGGTACTACGTCGCTCCGACCGAAGAACACGAGAAGATAGCGGCGATCTCGCGCCCAGTCGATGTGCCCGACGGTGAACTGCCGGATAATGCAAGGTGGTTCTCGCCGCCTCTATATGGCATGAGGACTTACGCGGATCTCTTTACTAATCGCCAGCTCACTGCCCTGCGGATGCTCAGCGACCTGGTACTTGAAGCTCGCGAACGGGTACTTCAAGATTACGGTAACAATGCCTACGGCAACTCAATCGCCACGTACCTCGCCCTTGCAGTGAGCAGACTGTCGGACTATGCGTCGACCATCACGACATGGGCCAGCAATCCTCAAATGGAGATCTTGCGTAATACTTTCGCTCGACAAGCCCTGCCCATGACATTCGACTTTGCAGAAAGTAATATATTCGGACCTTCATCGGGGACGCTGGATATCCTGCTGAACGCTATCTACAAAGCAATCCAGCTAGTCCCTGCAGGCCCTCACCCCGGCTACGCCGAACAGCGGAGCGCTACTGATTTCGACCCGACATGCCACTATCTTGTTGCAACTGATCCGCCATATTATGATAATATTGGCTACGCCGATCTATCGGACTATTTCTACTCGTGGCTGCGGCTCTCTCTAGGAACTCTATATCCAGACTTGACCGGCACTATAGCAACACCAAAATCTGCCGAGTTGATAGCCGATCCAACACGTCACGGCTCGAAGCAAGCAGCCGGTAAGTTCTTCGAGAGCGGTTTCACTGAGGTATTCGCCCGCATTTACGAAAGCACTCCTTCAGAATATCCAATTACGGTCTTCTACGCTTTCAAGCAGTCCGAGACGGACGGTGAGGGTGACCAGGCCTCGACTGGCTGGGAGACTCTCCTTGAAGGCATGATTCGCGCCGGATGGTCTGTAACTGCTACTTGGCCTGTACGAACCGAGCGAACTGGACGGTCAATAGGGATAGGCACTAATGCCTTGGCGTCCTCCATCGCTTTGGCCTGTCGGCCGCGCCCCACTGATGCTGCTTTCACCGACCGACGCGGCCTCATCAACGCACTTCGGGCGGAGTTCCCTGAAGCTCTGCGCAAGCTGGAGCAGGGTAAGGTCGCACCCGTGGACCTCCGTCAAGCCGCTATCGGTCCGGGCATGGCCGTCTTTTCTCGATATTCCCGCGTCAACGAACCCGACGGCTCGCCCATGCGGGTCCGAACAGCCCTATCGCTCATAAACCAAGTGCTTGATGAGAAGCTGTCGCAGCTGGAAGGCAGCGTCTCGGCCGATACGCGGTGGTGCGTGGAATGGTTTAAGCAGTACGGGTTTGATCAGGGGCCATACGGGACCGCCGAGACGCTGAGCAAGGGGATCGATACGAGTATCACCGGGCTCGATCAGGCCGGAGTCCTCGTGTCGCGAGCAGGCAAGGTAAAACTGAAATCCGTTCTCGATATTCCTGATTCTTATGACCCGCGGGACGACGAGCGGACGTCGGAATGGGAGATCTGTCTGCACCTCGCCAAGCAGCTCGATCGGTTTGGCGTTGATGCAGCGGCTTCGCCGATGGCGGCGGCCCGTGAGGTGCCGAGGGTTGACCTGGGCGATGTACGGGAGCTTGCCTACCTGCTCTACTCCATCGCGGAGAAGAAGGGGTGGACGGAGACCGCGCTTCTCTTCAACAATCTCGGGACGTCATGGATAGATATCGAGGATGCGTCGCGGCGGGCCGTGCCAGGAGCCGACGGTGGGCAGGGCGAGTTCCAGCTGCAGTTCGGGAGTGACGAGGATGGCGACGAGTAATCGGGAGCGCATCGACCAGGGACTGCAGCTACTCGGGCAGGGGCTGAGGCCATTCGTCGAGGCGGTGATGGCCCCAGCCACGCAGGGGCGCGACTGGGTGGAAGTGCTCGATACGCGGAACAACCAAAGGCGTGGCACGCACTACAAGAATTCCGCCGATGACCCACGGTTCCTGCTCAGCGTGATCACCGACGAGAACCGGATGTTCCGCGACAAGCTATCGCGGGCCGAGCAGTCGTTCGCCAGCGAGCTACGTGACACTGGCAACAAGCTGGCGCATGGCGCGGCGTTCAGCGCGGACGACACGTACCGGGCGCTCGACACGATGGAGCGGTTGCTGACCGCCGCCGACGCCACGGTTGAGGCCGACGCAGTGCGGAAGCTGCGGCGAGACGCGCAGGCGGCGGCATTCAGCTCCGAGACCCGGCGTGCCGTGCAGATCGTCACTGGGGTTGAGGGCCACGGCCTGAAGCCGTGGCGTGAGGTCATCACGCCACACCAAGACGTGCGCGACGGAAAGATGCGCAGCTCGGAGTTCGCCGCCGACCTGTACTACGTGGCACACGGCGAAGGGTCACGGGAGTACGTGAATCCGGTGGAATTCTTCCGGCGCACCTACCTGACCGAGGGGCTGCGGGACCTGCTCAACTCGACGGCCCGGCGTATTAGCGGAGACATGAATGCCGCGCCTGTGTGGAATCTGCAGACGAACTTCGGCGGCGGCAAGACGCACTCGATGCTTGCGCTGTATCACCTATTGTCCGGGACGAACGTCGCGGAATACCCGGACGAAGTGCGGAAGGTTCTCGACGGCATTGCGCTGCCGAAGAAGGCCCGGCGGGCCGTGCTGGTCGGCAACCACATCGCGGCTGGCAAGGGCTCCTACAAGGCCGACGGGACGCACGTAAATACGCTTTGGGGCGAGCTTGCGTGGCAGCTTGGCCTAGCAGCCGGCGGCGAGGCCGAGGCACGGCGGGCGTATGACCTTGTCCGGGACGGCGACGAAACCCGGTCCAACCCGGGGTCTGCCCTGGGCGCGCTGATCTCCGCCTACGCGCCGTGCCTGATCCTCATCGACGAGTGGGTGGCGTACGCCCGGCAGCTGTACGGGCGGGAGGATCTGGCCGGCGGGACGTTTGACACCCAGTTCACGTTCGCGCAGACGCTGACCGAGACCGTCAAGGCGATTCCCGGGGCGCAGCTTGTCGTATCGATCCCGGCGTCTTCCGCCGACCCAACGGAGGAGGAGAAGGAACGCGGAGCGACCGATATCGAAATTGGCGGGCTGAATGGCGCGGCGGCCCTGGCCCGGCTGCAGCAGGTGATCCGGCGGATCGCCGACCAGTGGCATCCGGCGTCACCCGTCGAGTCATTCGCTATCGTCCGGCAGCGCCTGTTCGAGGAACCATCGGCCGACGCACAGGTGGACATCGCCGCGGTCGCTCACACGTTCACCGACTTCTACGCGAAGAACCGCGCCGAGTTCCCCGCGGGAGTCGCCGATCCGGATTATGAGGAGCGGATCAAGTCGGCGTACCCGATCCACCCGGAGCTGTTCGACCGGCTATACCAGGATTGGTCCACGTTGGAACGATTCCAGCGAACCCGAGGCGTGCTGCGGCTGATGTCCGCGGTCATACACGCGCTTTGGATGGGCAACGATTCGGCACCGCTGATCATGCCTGGTGGCGTGCCGCTCGACTACGACGATGTGCTGTCGGAGATCGCGCAGTACCTGGAGGATCACTTCAAACCGGTCATCGCCACCGACATCGACGGCGCCTCCTCCACCCCGGCGCGGATCGACGCATCCCGGCCAGCCCTCGGTACGCGGCGCGTTACCCGACGGATCGCCAGGGCGGTCTTCCTCGGTTCGGCCCCGACGCTTAGGGCAGCGCACAAGGGCATTGAACGACCGCACATCTGGCTTGGCATTGCCACGCCCGGAGACAACATCGGGAACTTCGCGAACGCGCTGTCGCTGCTGTCTGACCAGGCAACGTACCTGTACTCGGAAGGCGCACGGTACTGGTACTCGACGGCGCCGTCTATCCAGAAGATGGCCCGCGAGCACGCCGACCGGCTCAAGGAGCGGCCGGAGGAGACGTGGGTAGAGATTCTTGACAGGTTGCGTTCTCGTGAGGCGTCGGTACGCGGCATGTTCGCGCGGGTGCAGGTCGGGCCGGAGCGAAGCGAGGAGATCCCTGACGAGCCGGCAGTGCGGCTGGTGATTATGCACCCGCAGTACCGGCACACTCGGGGCGACGACACGTCGTCCGCGATGGTATTCGCATCGGCGGCGGCGGCCGGGCGCGGCAGCGCGCACCGTATTAACCGAAACATGATCATATTCCTTAGCGCCGATGCAAAGCGGTATGAAGAACTCGACGACGCTGTGCGGCACTACCTGGCCTGGAGAGACCTGGCCGGATCCGAGGAGCGGATCCGTGACCTCGACCTACCGCCGCAGCAGGCCACGCAGGCGCGCAAGCGGCTCAAGGAAGCCGACGAAACAGTGGCGTTGCGGATCTCCGCCAGCTACCAGTGGCTGCTAATCCCGGTGCAGACCACATTGTCGCCATTGCAGATCAGCGAGTCCAGGGCGGACACGACCAAAGACCGTCTCGCCGAGCGCGCGTCGGACCGGCTTCGCAACACCGACCAGCTTCGTGCCGTGCAGGGCGCGGAGAACATCCGCCTTAACCTCGACGATTACTCAATATGGGCACGGGACGGCCACGTCGCGGTAGGGAAGCTCTGGGAGTACTACTGCCAGTACCCCTACATGCCTCGGCTCACTGAGCGATCGGTGCTTGAGCGTGGCATCCTCGCGGTATTCAGCACCCTCACCTGGGAGAACCACGGGTTCGCCCTCGCCACCGGCTACGAAGAGACGACAGGCCGCTACAGCGGCCTGTCGATCCCGCAGGAGGATACGCCACCCCAGCTGACCGACTCGACGTTGCTCGTCCGCCCAGACCGAGCCAACGCGCAGCGGGAAGCTGAGCGTGTCGCGGCAGCGGAGGCCGCGCGACAGGAGGGCGGAGCGGTGCCGAGCGGCGCAGCTACCGACAGCTCTGCCGGGGGTGGCGACGGCATGGTTCCGGGTGGCGCGACTGACGGCGCAGTGGCGGGCGGCACACTCCCGGGCCCGGTCGCCGCCCCAGGCGGGGCGACTCACCCGGCCGGTTTCCGGGCGCCCGCTCCTCCGGTCCCGAAAAACACCCGCTTCTACGGCACAGTTCGCCTCGACCCGGAGCGGTACACCCGGGACTTCGGACGCCTGTACCAGGAGGTCATCCAGCATCTCGCCGCTCCAGAGGGTGTGGACTTGGAGATCACTGTCGAGATCCAGGCCGTAAAGAAGGACGGGTACCCCGACGGCACGGTCCGCATCGTTTCGGAGAACGCCCATACCCTCAAGTTCAGCGACTCAGGCTTCGAGGACCACTGACTGGCAAATCCCCGACCCACGACCACTGACCAAAGGAGACCAGTGGCAGTCGAGAAGACGGAGCGTGAGATCGGCGCGCTCATCAGCGAAATCGGCCGTGGCGAGATCAAGCTTCCTGAGATTCAGCGCGGCTATGTCTGGAAGCCGACTCAGGTAGCCAAGCTGATCGACTCCTTTTACCGCGGCTATCCCACGGGGTCACTGTTGTTCTGGAAGACGAGCGAGACGCCCCTGAGCCGCGACTTCTCTCTCGCCGACACACCGCCGCACCCGGTAATCCAGCCGCTCTACCTGCTCGATGGCCAGCAGCGGCTCACGGCGCTATCCCGTGCCCTTGGCGAGGACGATGGCACCGAGATTGTCTTCAACGTAGTCACCGAGGCGTTTCAGAACCAGAGCGCGGCCACTGCCAAGAACCCGCTGTGGGTGAAGGTCCGTGACGTCACCGCTCAATCGGCCGACCTGTACGACATGGTGGACAGGCTCCACGAATCAGCTCCTGACTTGGGCAGGAGCGAGATCGGTCGACGTCTTCAGCGGCTAGCGAGTATCCACAGCCAGAAGTATTTCATGGAGATCCTGACCGACTTCCCATATGAGGAGATCGCTCAGATCTTCGTCCGAGTCAACAGCGGTGGACGTTCGCTGCGTACGTCCGACCTGGCTCTGGCCACCCTGTCGGCGCACTGGCCCGGGGTGCTCGCGAAACTCGAAAATGAGGCAGCTCATTGGTCCGGCCAGGGCTACGCGGACGTCGACGTCACGTTTCTCACCCGTGCCTTGACTGGTGCGGTGCTAGGCCGCGGCCTCTCTACCTGGTCACATGCCCGCCTTGTGGCAGCCACCGAAGGCCAGCTTGAACACGGCTGGTCCACCGTACAGCGCGGTTTGCGCTCCCTGATTCCGCTGATCAAGAACAACCTCAAGATCAGCCATAGCAGCCTGCTTCCATCGATGATCGTCCTGCTGCCACTAGTCGTGCTGCTCGGCGAACGCCCCGACCAGCCTCTCTCAACCGAGGACGCCGATGCGATCCTGTACTGGCTCCTCGTCGCGACGATTAGGAACCGGTACAGCGGCTCGACCGATACCACGCTTGGGCAGGACATCCCGGCCGCGCGAACCGCGGACCCGATTCGGACATTGTTCAAGAACCTGGGCGTTGTCGGCACCCGCATTGAGGTCACGCCACGGGACCTAGCCGGGCGCACGGTCGGGAGCCCCTACTTCCTGCTGAGCTTCCTCGCAGCGCAAAAGGCCGGTGCGCGCGACTGGTGGTATGGCAGCACGATCGCGCTGGGCGGGGACAGCGGTCAGAAGCTCGAATACCACCACATCCATCCGCAAGCGACGCTAACCCACCGACCCGAGAAGTACACCAAGGCCGAAATCAACGACCTCGCCAACCTAGCATTCATCTCCGCGAAAGCGAACCGGAAGATAAGCGACCGGTCGCCAGCCGTCTACTTCCCTGAAGTCGGTGATAATGAACTCGCCAAGCACTTCGTGCCCCTCGATATCCGGTTGCGCGACGCTTCCGCATATCGCGACTTCCTCGCTGCGCGCCGCCAACTGCTTGCCGAAGCGATGACCGGACTTATTGACCAGTTCTGCCCTGCCTGGCTTAGGGATGCCGCCGTGAAGCAGGTCGACCCGCTTGCCGGAGCTGAACTTGACTTCACTGCGTACCAGAGCGAGTGGGACGCTGGGCGGATCATAGCCACCGCCAAGCACGACGCTACTCAATGGGCGGGTGCAATCAGCATTCCAGAGCTTGAGTCGGCTTTTGACGCCGCGTCGGAAGGACTGCCGAGCGACATCATGATAGGCGCTGAAACTATCCCAGTAACGGTTGATACTGACGGAGTGCAGATCCCGATCGGTCCGTTCATCGTCACTGGCACCCTGGACGAATGGTACAAAGTATTGGACCGAGAGCGATCCCATCCCCTTCCGCTTTCCCAGTGCCCTGTACTGGAAGCCGAGCCATGGGTAGGCGAGCGCATACCGTTCCCAGCAATAAATATCGACTGAGCATGTCTGCCCCATCAATTGGCGTATTGCGGGACTTGCATCACAGTGACGATACTGCCTATGGCCCAACTGGCATCGCTGGCATGGTTTGTAACTGTGTCCGGTTTATCCTGTGGGGCTTGAAATCGCTGGTCCGGACGACGTGCCTGCCGAATGCGAGGCTTCGCGTGCGCGCATGCGGGTCCGGCGGGAGATCCTGTGGTCCCGCGTAAGGCTGGAGCTGGGGACCTGGACGAGATGAAAGCCTTCGCCGACGGCTAGTTCCGGAAGGCACAAATAGCGCGACGCTATCGGACGACGTGGTGCTGATAACGCCGGTCCGGCTTACCGCGCCTTCGGGCGCGGGCCTGACGTTGACGAACGGTCTCTGGGCTCCGCTCGATACCGACCATGACGTTCATCCCTGCCGCCACCTCGTCAAAAACAAGCTGGCACAAGTCTTCGCGCGTCACACCGACTGTGCCGACAAGTCCGTGCTTCACTAGTTCCACGAACTGATCATTGACCAGATGCCGCTCGACGGTGGGGTAGCCGATGTATCTGGCTGCGCTTCCTGCGCGTGTCCCCCGGGTGGCGTCGTCCGCCAGGAGGAGTCGGAGATAGGAAATCGGAAGATACATCCCAGGAACGAGTTCGGTATTCGCGTTCTCAGTTTCCTTATCGTGCCAGTGCGCTAGCTTTATAAAGCAGGAATCGCCACCAAGGCGCCATTCGCTAGGCGCGGCGGCGGCCTTGCTCATGCCGGTCACTTTCTCCAGCCTGTCAAGCTGGTCGTAGAACCTACCGTCGACGTACATCAATTTCTTACCTTGATCGAGCCGCTTGTACTGAACGAGCACGAAACTCTGCGTTGGTTCGTGGTAGTAGATGACGTCAGTCCCGGTCCGGCCCTCCACCGGCCCGTCGTTGAGGTCAATGACTTCTAGTCGCCGCCCAAATGCATCGACGAGGACGTGGATGCTCCACCTCCCCTGCCCGCGGTCCTCTGGCATATCGAAGGCGATGTCCAGGTTCCTGATATCGTGCGACTTAAGGTCACGTTCGAGAGGTTTCGGCACCACTCCGGCTAGAAAGGATTCGTTCCTGTCGCGTGGACGTCGCCACGCGGTAAGGATTCTGGCCGGAAACCCGGAGGCACGGGACAAGAACTTCCCGCCGTCCCACCGTTCCTGCCAGAAGCGGTCAGCTGCATCTTGTTCATTGAAGACCGGGGGCGTGGCCTGCAAGACCAGCCAGTCGATAACACCCGCCATCCGTGGGTATTTGCGACGCAGCACCTGTTCGAGTGCGTCCCAGACCGCCTGTCCGCAGATCCCCACAGGAATGTTCGCCGATGCCAGGCGAAACTCATCCCGCAGGTCCGGCGAAAGCTCAGAGGCCAGTCCAGATTGACCATCAATCGGAATCTGCATCAGGCACGGCTTGAGCGGATCGACTGTGATGGTTGCATCGACCCGCCCTGCTATGCCCAGACGAGCCCGTACCCCCATCCACCTTAGGTGCCGTACACCCTTCTCGCCTTCACCGTCTCCGTTGCTCAAGACCAGGACGATTGCTGAGCCGGACCGCCGCCCCGTGAGCGCGCTCTTAGGGAACGCCTTAGTGAGCCGTTCCTCAGTGAGGAATTCACTCTGGTTCCCATCAAGCTCAGAACCAGGCAACGTCAGGATGTACACCATGCATGTAGATTAACTAGCTGGCCCGAGAGATCGCTGGCTTATCGCCACGTATGCGGACCCGATGCCGGACGAATCCCCAGTGCGCTAATGAGCTCACCTAGCCTCGATCGTTCAGCGTTCCTGAGGTCCGGTTACTGATTGTGTTGCCGCCTGGTTTCAGGCTTGCTGTCTGTTTACTGCCGGCGGCCGGGCATGGTGTGCTGCCCGGCGTGCCCGGGCGTGCACCGGCTCCGACCGCGCCGGGGTGGTCCTCCTTTCGTCTCGCCGGGATGGTCGGTGCTGGTCAGCTGGGTGCGGGCAGGGCGCAGAGCCGCCGCCAGCAGGCGAGGAACGCGTGCGCCCAGGGCCAGTCCGGGCTGATCTTCAGGATCCGCTGCCGGGCGTGCCGGGCGAGCCTGGCGGGGATGTGCCAGACCCGGTAGCGGAGCGTGCCCGGCTCGGCGTCCTTCAGTTCTTCCTGGTCATGCAGGCCGAGGAGGCGAGTCCAGGCGGCGAGGTCGGCGGCGATGTTCGCGGCGAGGACCCAGCCGCAGTTGACCTGCCAGGTTTTCGAGGGCAGGTTCCGCAGCCCCATGGCCTTGGCGGTCTCGACGCCGCCCGTCTCGACGACGGCGTGCTCGCGGTGGACGACGTCGATGTACTGCGGGTGATGGCTGCCGGGAACCCCGGGGATCCCGGTGTCCGCGATGTTCGTGCAGATGATGGAGTACCGCCAGCCCGTCTTCTTCTCGTAGGCGGTCAGGTTCGGCATCTGGCGGCGGGACGGCTTCACCCGCCGCACGGTCCACCGGAGCCCGGCCGGCCAGTTCCCGGCCCGGCTCATCAGGTGCGTGACCTCCGCGGTCTCCTTGTCCTCCTCAGTGTCCCCGTCCTGGGTGATGCCCGGTTTCCACGCGCCGGCGGGGAGCTGCATGATCGCGGCCTCGTCGGCGGCGGTGATCATCCAGCCGCAGGTGAACAGCACTGTCCTGCGCGGAGTGGACATCGCGAGCAGGTGCTTTACGAGGTCGTGGCTGGCGCCGGCCCCGTCGACGCGGACGAGGATGCTGCGCCGGAACCTCGCAGGGACCTGCTTCAGGGCGGCGGCCAGCACCTGTTGGTGGTCGGTGAACGTGTCCGAGCCGGCGTTGCCCGGCCTCAGGACCATGGCCAGGCACTCGCGGGTGTTCGCCAGCCAGGCCCCGAGCGGGTGGAAGCCTTCTCTGAACAAAAACGATCATCAATATCCACTGTTCATGGGCCGTCTTCCGGAGGCGTGAAGGATCGCGGTGACCAGCTTTGCGATGTTGTCGTCGTCGAGGCCGGTGAGGGCGTCCTGGA
>Ga0335075_10005788_pt1 | contig 19122 bp, 14 predicted proteins | sample Lox_Sample_24_FD_206723 | JGI IMG/M metagenome (GOLD analysis project Ga0335075, IMG submission 206723) | Soil microbial communities from Loxahatchee National Wildlife Refuge, Florida, United States - Lox_Sample_2.4 | ecosystem: Environmental > Terrestrial > Soil > Wetlands | place: USA... | reverse complement strand
TCCAGCAGCAGCGCGTCGGCGCCCAGCGCCTCATGCGCGCTTTGCTGCGCCTCCTCAGGACTTGCCCCGCGGGCAAGCGCCTGCTGCGCAAGGTCACGATGGTGGGATTCCAACTCCAGCGCGGCCCGACGTGCGTGGCGCAATGCCACGCCTGCCCGCAGCATCTCGAGCTCGAGCAACCGGAATCGATGCTCATTCATGGCTGGCACCTCCGAGTATCCTGTCCACGCCCTCGCTCACCCGGCGCCAGCCCGAGGTCAGCCGCTGCAGCCGCCGCCGGCCTTTCGGTGTGAGCCGGTAATAGATGCGGGTCCGGCCATCGGCGAGTTGCGCCCGCGAGCGCAGCAGCCCGCGCGCCTCCATGGCGTGCAGGGCGGGATAGAGCACGCCTTCGCCGAAACTCAGCGCGCCCTGGCTCACCAGCTTGAGCGCGCGGGCGACCTCGTAGCCGTACATTTCGCGCTCCGCCAGCAGGCGCAGCACCACCAGCTCCGGAATCCCGGACATCAGCGCGGGGTTTCTCTCGGACATGGGACCACTATACCTCGCCTACCGAGGTATACAAGGGGACGCCCGCCTGGAGCTACACTGGAGCCGCCGCATCCTGCGGCCGAGGCCATCGGAGAGCATCGATGTCCGAGCAGCTGGTCGCGCGCGTCCCGGGATACTCGCGCCGGATGACATGGTGGTCGCTGGTTTCCGTGCTGCCGCTGTGCGCAGCGGCCGGCGTGGCATTCGCGCAGACCGTGCCCCCGGGCCTGCGCGCCTGCACCCGAGAATCGGATTCGCTGCGGCGGCTGGTGTGTTACGACAAGGAAATGGCGCGCCTCATGGCTCAACCGGCAGCCGCGCCGCCGGCCCCCGGGTCCGCTGCCCCCAGCCCGGCGCCCGCGTTCATCGCCGCACCGCCGCAGCCACAGTCAACGGCGGCTCCCGCGGCAGCGTCGGCAGCGCGGCAACCCGCCACTTCGACGCCTCTGAAATCGGCGTGGAAGGCATTCACTGGCGGCCCCTCGTCGCACCTGACAGCCCACATTGCCAGCATGGATCGCTGGCCGAATGCCATGGTGCTGCACCTCGACAACGGGCAGGTCTGGGAACAGATCGGGCAGAGCTCCGGCGATCTCACTCTGCAGGTGGGCGACAGCGTGACCATCGAGGAGCACTTCGGCTCCTACTGGCTGTCGTCGCGTCACGTCTCGAACATGCAGGTACGGCTGAAAGCCGACTGATTCGACGGACTAGAAGAGGTGTGCGCCGGTGATGCCGCCGTACACGCCCAGCCCTGCCGTCGCGACCGATACGACGACGACCAGCCACGCGTACGGACCGCGCAAGCGGTGCTCGGCGGGAAGCGCCTTGAAGGCCAGCAGCACCAGCAGGCCAAGCACCAGCGGCAGCATCAGCGCGTTCATGACTTCGACGCCGATGTTCAGCGCCACGAGGTCAGGCACGAGATCGACGATGATCGCGCCGCCGATGACGGCAGCGGCATAGATGCCGTAGAACCACGGCGCCTCGAGCGGGTGATGCTCGAGAGAATGGCGGTAGCCGGTGACCTCGCCGAAGCCCCAGGCGGACGCGAGCGACACGACGATGGCCGCCACCATGGCCGCGCCGATGGTCCCGAATCCAAACACCACACGGCCGACGTTGGGCCCCAGGACGGGAACCAGCATCTTGGTGATGTCGCCGATGCTGTCGAGGCTTGCGGGCGCGGAGCCAGTGTCGGCGTGCAGGTCCCAGATCGTCGCAGCCGCAGCGATGAGGACCGCCGCCATTACGGCCTGTGCGATGACGGAGCCGAAGGCGGTGTCCCACTGAGCGTGCCGGTAGTGGCAGGGCCGCAGCTTCTTGTCGGCCACCGCGGACTGCTGATAGAAGATCATCCAGGGCATGATCACGGCCCCGATGTTGGCCGCGACCAGATAGAGGTAGGCGTTGTTGCGCAGCGGCATGTGAACGAGGCCGCCCGCCATTTCCGCGCCCTGCGGATGGGCCCGCCACGCCACCACGAAGAACGCGAGCTCGAAGAGCCCGAGGGCGATGGCGATCCGTTCCACCCGGCGATAGCTTCCAGTCAACACGACGGCAAGCAATACCGCCGCGGTGAGGCTCAGACTCACCGCTCGAGATATCCCGAACAGCTCGCCGACGCCCGCCACACCGGAGAACTCCGTCATGAGCGCGCCGACCGTGGCCACGCCCAGCCCGCTGACCGACACCCAGGCCCATCCGGCGCCGAAGGTTTTGCGGATGAGCTCGCCGTGACCCTTGCCGGTGAAGATGCCGAGCCGTACGGTCAGCTCCTGCACGATGTAGAGCACCGGCATCAAGAGCAGCTGCAGGAGCAGCAGCCTGTAGCCCCATTGCACTCCGCTCTGCGCGGCGGTGATGATGCTGCCGACGTCGGTATCGGCAAGCATCACCACGATTCCCGGGCCCATCACGGCCAGGAATGTCTTCCAACCGGACGCCGATATCCGGGACTGCTTCAGAACGGGTGCCGCCTGGTCGTCCACAGGGGCCAGTCCTCAGGCCGAGACGCTGCAGATAAGAGTGATTCGCATTTGCAGATGAGCCTAGCAGCCGCGGAAATCCAAAGCAAGAATCGGCGACCCGAGGCGAGAGCCGGGCCACAGGCGCTCGCCGGCCGCCGTCTGTAGACTCGATCCATGAATGCCGTATTCCGCTCGAAGGTCGACGGCACCGTAAAGTGCGCCGCGCTGCTGCTGCCCTGCGTCGCACTGCTCACTTTATTCACGGCCCCGCGCGGCAACGACCTGCTCCTGATCCCGATCGGTCTGGGATTCCTGGCAACGGCCTTGGTCTTCTGGGTCCTGCTGTCCACCTCCTACGAGCTGCAGGTCGACCGCCTCGTGGCCCGCTGCGGGCCGTTCACCTGGAGAATCCCGCTCGCGGAAGTGACCGACATCCGCGAGTCGAACAGCGTACGCTCCGCTCCCGCCCTCTCCATGGACCGACTCGAAGTAGTCTACGGCGGCGGCCGGGTGCTGATCATTTCGCCCGCCGACAAGGAGCGTTTCGTAGCAGCGCTGCAGCAGCGAGCCGCGGCGTTGAGCCCCTGTCGAAAAGCATCTGCGCCGCACGTCTACAGTCAGTAAGGTCGGCACATCCGCCGGCGCGACTGAGGAGGCTGCGATGAAGCTCTACGAATTCGCCCCCACCCGCTCGATCCGCGCCCGCTGGATACTGCAGGAGCTCGGCCTGGACTTCGAGGCCCTCAGCGTGAGCCTGCCGCAGGGGAAGCATCGCAGCGCGGAATTCATGGAGCTGAACCCGGCCGCGAAGGTGCCCGTGCTGGTCGACGGCGATCTGGTCCTCAGCGAGTCGGTCGCCATCGTGCTCTACCTGGCGGAGAAATATCCCGACCGCGGTTTCGTTCCCGCCGACCCAACGGACCGCGCCGATTTCTACCGCTGGATATTGTTCACGGTAACGGAGCTGGAGCAGCCCCTGTGGCGGATCTCGCGCCACACCGCGATCTACCCGGAGAAGGACCGCCTGCCCGCCGATGTGGCGCTTGCGCGCCGCGACTTCCTGCCGATGGCGGCGGTGCTCGAGAGCCACATGAGAGATCGCGCCTACGTCGCCGGCGATCGCGTCACCGCGGCCGACTTCATCGTTGCCTACACGCTCGATTGGGCTGGCGAGGTCCATCTGCTCGGCGCCTGCCCCGCCCTGCGCGCGTATGTCGAACGCATGTACGCACGACCGCGCGCGCCGCGGCGGATCGGGGAAATCTTTCGGGAGATGCAATCGCTCAGCGCCAGACAGGCGGCGATCGCCTGAGGAGCCGATCGTGTCAAAGCTGAATGTGCGCGGCTTTTCGCTTTCGCTCGACGGCTATGGTGCTGGACCCGAGCAGAGCCGCGAGAATCCGCTGGGACGCGGCGGCACCGCCGTGCACGAGTGGATCTTTGCAACCCGCACATGGAAGCAGCTGGTCGGTCAGAATGGGGGCGAGACAGGGGTCGACGACGACTTCATGGCACAGGGATTCGAGAACGTCGGCGCATGGATCATGGGACGCAACATGTTCGGCCCGATCCGCGGCGAGTGGCCCGATGAGAGCTGGCGCGGGTGGTGGGGAGAGAACCCGCCCTTTCACATGCCGGTCTTCGTGCTGACGCAGCATGCAAGGAAGCCGCTCGAGATGGACGGCGGCACGGTCTTCCATTTCATCACGGACGGCATCGAATCCGCACTGCGTCAGGCGAAAGCCGCCGCGGGTCGCCGGGACGTCCGCGTGGGAGGCGGTGTGCAGACGGTTCGCGCTTACCTGGCCGCGGGCGCCATAGATGACCTCCATCTGGCCATCTCCCCGGTCCTCCTGGGCAGCGGCGAGTCACTCTTCGCCGGTATCGACCTCCCGCGTCTCGGCTACCGCTGTGTGCGCTATGTTCCCGGCATCCGAGCCACTCACGTGGTGCTCGCCAGGCAGTGAGGCGCGCTACTTCGGCTTGCGGAATTTGTAGATGAACTGATCCGTGTGACCGCGGATGGCGGGATCGAACACGAGGCTCGTGTGCGGGTCGTTGGGATTGCGCAGCACGTTGCTCTCGCCCACGAATTCGAACCCGGCGGACATGATCTCCTTCTTCGCCGCCGCGGGATCGATGCGGTGCAGGGTATTGGTGTCGCTGAACCCCGAGCCGGCGGGCGCGACATGGTCGAGCACCAGGAAGATGCCGCCCGGCTTCAGCGCCTTGTAGACCGCGCGATCGAAATCGACGACGTTGAGCCCGGGCACATTGTGCAGGTCGTGATAGTTCTGCGACGTCCAGACGAGATCCACGGGTCGGGGCAGCTGCCAGCTCGACAGCGATGCCTTCAGCTCCGTGATGTTGTGCTGGTAATGCGGGTCGGCGGCAATCGCCTTCACCGCGTCCGGTGCACCCGGCTCGTGGGACGGAGGCACGATCTCGTAAAGACGCCCCTTCGGCCCCAGGACCCGGCTGAAGATCCGCGTGAAATACCCCTTGCCAGGGATGAGCTCCGCCATCGTCATGCCGGGGCGCACCCCGGCGAACTCCAGGCAGGCCGCGGGCTTGCGCAGCGCGTCGCGGTCGCGGTCGGCCGCCGGTCGCGCCGGGTCGGCCACGGCCGCCGCGATCGCCCTCGACGACCGCATCGACGCGTGCGCCGCCGGTGCGCTCAGCACCAGCGAGAACATCGAGATTCCGGCGGCAAACAGGATCAGGCGTTTCATCTGACGTCTCCCCCGGCGCGATCGCCGACAGCGGAATTGTGATGGCGACTGACGACCTCGGGATTACTCGTGAATCTCCGGCGGCGCGGCGACCGTGATCGGCTTACCCGCCGCGAGCGTCGGCGCTCCTGCCGAATACGCAGCCTGGTTGTACGCCGCGACGTCGCCAGAGAGCAGTGAGTTGTAGTCGGCCAGCTTGGCCTCGAGCTGACTCGTCAGTTCCGCCTCGATCGCCAGCAGCGGCGCGGTCGGCGCCTGCAGGCCCAGGCTCGCGACAATGGAGGCGTTCGCCTCGAGCGCATCGTGCAGATCGGTCAGCTGGTGCAGGCTGTCCTCACCTACCTTGTGCTGCACCTTGGGGTTGTAGACGGAGTCTTTGAGGTCGCCGAGCTTCTTGTCCAGCGCCTTGCCCTGGGCGAGCAGGGGCGCCTGCGACTTCGCCAGCGCGCGATCCGCGGCATCGATGCCGTTGGCTTCCTTCTCGACCGTCTTGCGATAGTCGTCGAGCTGCGCCTGCATCGCGCTGATGCGGTTCAGCATTCTGTTGATCGCATCCTGCTGCGCGCGAGCCTGCAGGGCGAGCTCCAGGGAGCTCTTCTGCGCGGCCATGGCGGGCGGCAGATTGGGATCGGCCACCACATGTGCGCTTGCCGTCGCCGTATGGCCATCCGCTGTGACGCTGACGGAATACGTTCCCGGCAACGCCTCGGGCCCGACCGGCACCTCGAAGGCCGGCGGCTTGCCCTCCAGCGGCTCCTCCTCGAAATCCACCGTGGTCGCGGGGTCATAGCGCATGTCCCAGACGAAGCGATTGACGCCGTACTGGGATTCCCCGTAGCGCGTCGCGATCAACTCGCCGCTCGCGTCGCGGATCTCGATCTTCACTGGCGTCTGATGCAGCGCCTTCTGCTGTGCGGCCGGCTCCAGCTTCTTCGGCAGGCTGTAGTCGATCACGACGCCATCGGGCGAATTCGGCGTCACGAAAGCCGGCTCGGCACCCTCGCCGCGGCTCCATCGCTGGTACTCGACTCCCGTGCCCGGCGTGAACACCGTGACCTGCTTCGGCACCGCGTCCGGATCGAGCTGCGCGACTGCGGCGAAATGATCGAGGAGCCAGAGGCCGCGGCCATGGGTCGCGAGCACGAGGTCGCCGCGCACGAACTTCAGATCGAACACCGGCACCGTCGGCAGGTTGCTCTTCAACTGCACCCATCGCTGGCCGCCGTCGCGCGAGATCCACAAGCCGCGCATCGTGCCGGCCGCCAACACCTGCGTGTCGTCCGGGTCGGCGCGCACCACCATCACCGAAGCGTCATCAGGAAGTCCGCCGGCAATCGAGCGCCAGTGATGGCCGTAGTCGGTCGTCGCGTACGCATACGGCTTGTTGTCGGCCAGCTCATGCGCGTCATAGGCGACGTACGCCGTCCCCGGGTCGGTCGGCGAGACGTCGATCTGATAGACCCGAGCCCAGGCCGGCGCGCGCGGCGGGCTCACCTTGCTCCAGGTATTGCCGCCGTCGCGAGTGACGGAGACCAGGCCATCGTCGCTACCGACCCAGATCACGCGTGGATCGCTGTCCGCCACCTGGATCGAGAGCAGTGTGTCGTAGGTCTCGGCGCCCGAGATATCGTAGTGAATGGGGCCGCCCGGAAGCTGTTGCTTGGACTTGTCGTTGCGAGTCAGGTCGGGGCTGATCGTCTTCCAGTTCAGTCCGCCGTCGGTGGACTGCAGCAACACGTTGCCGCCGATATAAACCGTCTTCGCGTCCTTCGGATCGACTGCGATCGGCGGCGTCCAGTTGAAGCGGATTTTCTGCTCGTAGGTGGGCAGATTGTCGTCGTAGGCCGGACCGTGCAGGTACGGCATGATGAACAGCGACTGCTTGGTCTTGCGATTGAACTGCGTGATCGCGCCGTCTTCGGCGTCCGCGTAGATGATGTTGGAGTCGGAAGGTGCGGGTACGACGTATTCGCCGTCGCCGCCCACCACAGTGAACCAGTCCTGTCCGGAGACGACGTTGTCGGCGAGCGTGGATGACGGTCCGCACCAACCGCTGTTGTCCTGAAGACCAGTGCACAGGTCGTAGGGCGTGCGGCTGTCGGGCGCAACACTGTAGGCCTGTTCGATCGGCAGTCCGTCGAGGAAGCGCCAGCTCTTGCCGCCATCCTGCGACAGGTAGGCGCCGCCGTCGTTACCCTGGATCATGCGCTTGGGATTCGTCGGATCGATCCACATGGCGTGATGGTCCACGTGCACGTCCTCATCGATGACGTGCGCCGTCTTGCCGCCATCGTCCGATTCCGCGAGCTGGAAGCCCAGGAAGTAGACACGGTCGGCATCATCGGGGGCGACCTCGAGTGTCGTGAAATAGAACCCGCGGACGTTGTACGCGTGGTTGTCCGAGACCTGATGCCAGTGGTCTCCAAGATCGTCAGTGGCGAAGAGCGTTCCCTTGCCGATGGCGGCCTCCAGCAGCGCATAGACGCGTTGCGGATCGCTGGGCGCGATCGCGAGACCGATGCGCCCGATGGTGCCTTTCGGCAGACCTTCGCGCAGCCGTTTCCAGGTCTCGCCGCCGTCGGTCGAGCGCCAGACGCCTGAGCCGGGGCCGCCGTCGTGCAGCGTCCAGGGCCGCCTCTGCGCCTGCCAGGTCGCCGCGAACAGCACCTGCCCGTTCGCGGGTTGCATCGCGACATCGATGGCGCCGGTCTGATCGTCGACAAACAGCGACTTGCGCCATGTCTTGCCGCCGTCCGTCGTCACGTAAACGCCGCGGTCCGGGCTCGGAGCCCATTCCTGGCCGAGCGCCGCGACCACCACGTGGTTGGGATCGTGCGGGTCGATGACGATGCGGCCGATCTGCCCGACGGTCTTCAGTCCCATCGACCGCCAGGTCGCGCCACCGTCCGTCGAAAGGTACACGCCAGCGCCCGGAATGACGTCATTACGGATGTTCGCCTCGCCGGTACCGACCCAGACCAGATTGGGGTTGGATGGGGCGACCGCGACCGCGCCGATCGAGCTGGTCGAGGCGTGGTTGAAGATGGGCTTCCAGTTCAAGCCGCCGTCGGTCGTCTCGAATACCCCGCCGGCGGCCGCGCCTGCGTAATATATCTGCGGGTTGCCGGGCACGCCGGCCACCGCCGTCACGCGCCCGCCGGCCACGGCCGGCCCGAGATTGCGGAATTTGAGCTGCGCGAAGACGTCTCCGGGCTTTTCCGCCACGGTCTTCTTGGCGGCAGTGGCCGCGTAGGCGGCTGTCGCGATACAACTCACCGAGAGCAGCGCGGCGGCCGCCCTCAGCAGGAAGGACTGTTGCGTTTTCATCGGCTACCCCATAGCGCCGGAGCACGGCAGCTCACGGCCGATCGAACTGGATAGCGGACGGTACTGATGTGCAGGCCGGGACGCAACCGTTACAGCGACAGTCGGCACAGGATCAACGTCTCACCGTGCTCGGGTGCCGCTTGGTCGCAATTGCCCCCCGGCCATCGCCGGCAGCCATCCGGATATCAGGGCGGATAGGGCCGGAAGAATACGCCGGAGACCTTGCCTTCCTTCGTCAGCGGCATGATCACCCACAGGAGCTCGCCGCCCGTGAACGTTGCAATGTAGGCATCGGCACCATTGGGAAGAACGCGCACGAACGCCAGCGATCTGAAGGTTCCTTCCTTTCTCATGACCGCCACCGACTTCGCGAGCTGCGGGCGGGCCACTGCGGCGAGCTCGGGGGTCATGGTGTCGTAATCCTGTGACCCGTGCTCGAGATCTCTGATGTAGGCGATCACCATGGAGCGCGTGCCGGGGCTGGGGGTGTTGGCCTTGACTCGCTTTGCCAGTGCCGCGCTGCCGGCCTGGAACTCCGCCTCGGAGACTCTGTGGAGCGGGTGCGGCATGCCATTCTGATGGATCACCATGCCCGTCGCCCGGCCGTCGGGTCCGACCTCGAAGCTGACTTGCGCCGCGACGGTGGTCATGAAGAATTCCGTCGGGCTCTCGGGGAAGAACTCCGCGGCCGGCTGCGCCGTGAGTTGCAGGAAGTAGTGGTTCCCCGTTCTGTAGACGTGCGCGAAATTGTCACTGTCGCCGAGCCGGTAGTAGCCGACGAATTTATCGAAGTCGGCGGGATCGAACGGTATCTCCTTCTGCGGCCGGCTCTCCTCATACCTGCTGCGGTCGATCTCCGCCTGATTGCCCGAGGCAGCCGTGGCCGGAGTCGCAGCGGGCGTGGACGCAGCGGATGGGCCGGCCGCCGCCAGGCTCGCGATGAGGCCGCAGAGCAGCGGCGCGGCAACGTCGGCGATGCTCAATCGGGGCACGGCCAGATCCCGTTTACTAGCGACGCAGTAGAGATTACTACTGCCGCATGCAGCGCGCACCTGGCGTAATCGGTAAGCTCCGGGTGTCCCAATCTCGGGAAGGGGTCATGTCACTCATCCGTGGTCTCATCGATCGGCTGCTTCTGGCCTGTGCGATCGTCGCGGGCGGGCTCGTGCCGGGCTTCATCTCCCAATACCGCCAGCGGCTCGGCGGCCGGCTCGATCAGGCGCGGCTCGATCTTCTCCCGTGGCAGAAGATCGCGGATCAGTACTACCAGGGGGACCTGGGGAAGCTGATCCAGTACCACCTGAGCAGCCGGGATCCGACGTTTCATGCCGAAGGCGGCGCCATCCAGGCGCTGGTCACGGCCGTGCAGCATTTGCAGGCCGAGGTGGCGGCCCTGCACGGGAGCCTCTTCCAGCAGGCGGCCTATCTTTCCCTCCACGCGGACCCCGATCTGCTGCGCGCCACGCTCGGCGACTGGGTGCCGACCTTCGGGCTCTCCGCCGAGGCCATTGTGTTTGCGTTGGTATTTACCGTCTGCGTGTGGATCGTCTTTCAGGCATCCTGGTCGGTCACTGCCGCGAGCGGCCGTCATCTCTCCGCGCGGCTGCGGCGCCCATCGCCCGCCGTACCCAAGAAAACATCGGTCGGCCGCTGACCGCGGCGGGCCCGACAGCGGTACATTTCTCCGACGCTTGCCGGCGGCGGATGACGGCGTTAGTCTCTTTCGCTGCAGCCAGGGCTGCGCTCCAAGGAATAAAGATGTCCATTCGTCGGCAGGTATCCGCGGGGACAATCCGCCGGTGGCCGTTGCGCGACGTGGCGCCCCTGCCGCTGGCACCGCTGGCATTCTTGCTGGCAACCCTCGCCGGCTGTACCACGAGCGTAGGCTCGGTATCTCCGACCTCGGTGGCGGCGGGCGGCCCCGCATTCAAGCTGACGGTGCTCGGATCGGGCTTCTCCAAGGGATCGACGGTGCAGTGGAACGGCGGCAACCGGACCACCACCTACGTGTCGGCAACGGAGCTCGTGGCCCAGATCAACGCCGCAGACATCTCCGCAACCGGCAGCGCATCTGTCACCGTCACGGACCCGCTTGCCACCACCGGGACGTCGAGCTCCACGTCCGGTACCAAGACAATCAATATCGTCACGCCTTCGACCGATGCGGCCGCGTACCAGATCGATCCGGCCCATGACGGCGCAATCACGTTGGGCACCGTAAGCTTTCCGAGCACACGTGACTGGACTGCCAACCTGGGCGCCGGCACCCCGTCCAACATCGTGATTGCCGACAACGACGTATTCCTGACTGTCGGCAATTCCGGCGGCTCACAGCTCCTGGCGCTCGACTGGTCCACCGGCGCCACGGCCTGGGGTCCCAAGACGATCGCAGGCGCCGCGGACGGATCCACGGGCGTGGCTTACGACAGTGGGCAGGTGTTCGTCGCCGAAAATGCATCCAGCGGCAGCGGCGCCCTTTACGCGTACGATGCCAACACCGGCGCGTTGAATTGGAGCACGGATCTCGGCGCGACCTCACCCGGCGCGCCGACCGCGGGGGACGGCTACGTCTATGTCATCGTGACCGGAAGCGCCACGCTCGATGCGCTGGACGAAACAACCGGGAAGATCGCGTGGCAACAGGCGCTGTCCGCTGCGGGCGGGACTGCGGCGGTGACAGCGGATGGGGTGTACGTCACGGCTACGACATCCGGCTGCTACACGATCGATTTCCGGCCGGCGACAGGAGAGGTCATCTGGAACAGCTCCGACGGCACCGTCTATTGTCCGCAGGCGGCCGCCGCAACGCCCAGCGTCGCCAACCAGTCGGTCTATTCCTCGAGCGCTGCGGGCACCTCGATCTTCGATGCGCAGACGGGTGCCGGCACCGGCACCCTGTCCGACTCCCTTCCGGCGGCCTTCACCAGCGACATGGCCTATTTTCCGGAAAGCCCGAACCTGGACGCCGTCAGTCTCTCCTCCAACACCGTGCAATGGTCCTTCAGTGGCGACAACGAGCTCGACACACCTCCGCTCGTAGTCAACGATCAATACGTGATCACCGGCTCCTCGCTCGGGCACGTTTATGCACTCGATGCAGCGTCGGGTGGCACCGTGTGGACGCAGACGCTGAACGGTAAGGTCGAGCAGCTGGCCGTGGGCGACGGTCTCCTGCTCGTCGTCACCGAAACCGGCAATGACGCCGCCGGGACGCTCACCGCCTATACGATCGCGAGTAGCCAGTAAGCCGGGCACAGGAAGGTGCCCCGCCGCCGCAGGTGGCGGAGCCGCGAGCAGAGACCACGCTTTTTGCTCGCGGCGCGCTGGGCAGGGAATGAGCCCTGATCCAGCGCTTCACGACAAGACGGCCATTTTTTGGGAGCGCCTACAGTCGCGGCGCGATGATCTCAACAGCCTCTTTTGAAGGCATGACCTCGTGCACCTCGAAGTCGACGATGTCGCTCCAGTTCGAGATCCACTCGTCGAGTAACGATCGGTCGGATGTTTCCATGATCTGGAAGCAGCGCTCGAGCCGCTGATCGACCCAACTCGAGACGTATGCCAGCCCGGCAGGCGCCATCCGGCCTTTGTCCCGGAAGCGGCGATAGGCAGGGAGGGCATCTTTGTTCTTGAAGTGCTCCACCACCATGTACAGCTTGGCTGCCATTGTGATCTTCCTGTGAGGATGGGATCAGGTCGCCGCTTACTCGCCCGCCGGCCGGATCATACGCGAGCTGCCGCCCTCAGCGGCGCAGCCACTGCATATCCGGCTTGCCCCCGGCGACTGCTCCCCGTGCCTGCCGGCGGGTCGTTGGTTGCCTGCGGGCAGCCACCTTGATCCGATGCGCCGATAGCGTTACCTTAGCCACAACGGCGAACTGATTGCGCCGCAGGGGTGGAAGAAACAATGACAACAGGGCGTGGGGATAGGGGTCCGACCGGTGTCCGCGTGTTCTCGGGCCGTGAGTCGGTTGCCATACGCGAATCGCTGCTCGCGAAGACTGCAGGTGTGGCGGTGCTATGTACCGCGCTCGGCATGCTCGCTGCATGCGGCGGCTCGGGCTCGAGCACGGGCAGCAGCGGTTCGGATGGCGGCACCGCGTCCGGCGACAGCGGCGTCTCCTTATCCCTCTCCCCATCCACCATTTCCGAGACTGCGAGCGCGGGACAGACGGCACCGACAGCAACGCTGATGTTGTATGCCAACGGGTTGCAGACCGGACAGGAAGTGTATTTCCAGGCCACCTACAGCGAAAACGGCATTGCCTCACTGACCAACGAGACGACCGGCTCGCCCATCGACGTCAGTATCCAATTCAAGTCACCCGCTGCACTCGGCACGGGCACGTATCGGGACACCATCAACGTGTCCGTGTGCTACGACCAGGCCTGTGCGCATCCGGTCACCGGGAGCCCACAATCCGTGCAGGTGACCTACACGGTCGAAGGGTCCATCGAACAGCTGTCGACGCTGAGTCCGTCCTCGGTCATGGCGGAAGGCCCCGCATTCACCCTGACCGCGACAGGCACGAATTTCACTGCCCAATCGCAGCTGGACTGGAACGGCTCGCCTCTCACCACGACCTTCACCAGCCCGACGACGCTCAGCGCGCAGGTTCCAGCTTCTGACATCGCGGCGGCGGGCACCGCATCGGTGACGGTGAACGACCCGGTCAACGGTGTCTCCAACGCACTCACATTCACCATTGCGCCGGCGCAGCTCACCCTTTCGTCCGTCTCCCCCACCAGCGTGAGTGCCGGCGGCGCTACGTTCATGCTGACGGTGCTCGGAACGGGCTTTTCGAGCTCCTCGGTCGTGCAGTGGAATGGATCCAGTCGAACGACGACCTTCGATTCACCGTCCGAGCTCATCGCGCAGATCAATGCCGCCGACATCGCTTCGACGGGAACCGCCTCGGTCACCGTGGAGGACCCGACGAGCTCAGTGGGCACGACCAGCCCGCAGACCGTGACCATCGCCGCCCCCTCCAAGGACGCAGTCGCATTCCAGATGAACGCACAACACTCGGGCGCGGTGACCTTCAACTCGGTGACGCTACCGCCGACGACCCTCTGGACGAGCGCAGACCTTGGCGGCACGCCCTCTTACGCGCTGATCGCCGACGGCAAGGTGTACCTGACCGTGGATGCATCCAGCGGCAACAGCCAGCTGGTTGCCCTCGATCAGGCGACCGGCGCCATCGACTGGGGTCCGGTCGCCATCGCAGGCGCCACCAATGCCGCCTACGACAACGGCACGATATTCGTGATCAGCGCGCAGTCTTCGGGCGCGCAGATGCAGGCCTACGATGCGGATACGGGGGCTCCCAAATGGAGCACGCTGCTGACGGGACAATTCTTCTTCTCATCGGGACCCACCGCGGCGGACGGATTCGTGTTTACCGGCGGCGCCGAATCGGGGGGGACGCTATACGCCTTGCCGGAAGCTACCGGCGGAATCGCGTGGATGGAGGAGGTCGCGAACGGCGATGACAGTACGCCTGTGGTCACCGCGGATGGCGTCTACGTGACCTACCCGTGCTGGACGTATGATTTCCGGCCGGCGACGGGCGAGTCCATCTGGCAAAATTCCACCGGGTGCGACGGCGGCGGCGGCGGCACACCCGTCGCGGGCAATGGAGTGCTCTACGCCCCGAACGGATTCGGCTCCTACAGCGGTACCACGTTCAATGCGGAGACCGGCGCCTCCATCGGCGACTACGCAGCCGATAACCCCCCGGCGATCGGTACTCAGACGGGCTACTTTCTCAACGGCGGCACCCTCGAGGCCATCACTCTGAGCTCCAATACCATCGTGTGGAGCTTCGCCGGAGACAGCCAGCTGAATACCTCGCCCATCCTGGTTCAAACCCCCGCGAGCAGCTACGTCTTCATCGGCTCCGGCTCGGGGATGCTATACGCCTTGAATGGCGCGACCGGGGCTACGGTCTGGTCCGTCAACGTGGGAGCAGCGTTCCCGCGGGGAGCGGGCTGGGGTGCCGGTATTCCGCTCACCGGCCTTGCCGCGGGCGACGGCCTGCTGGTCGTCCCTGCGGGCACGAAGGTGATCGCGTACACGATCTCGACCAATCCATAGCGATCCGATCGCGTTGCCACTACAAAAAGCAAGGCCGGTGAGAGCTGCGCTCTCACCGGCCTGTTCAGTATCGCCGGAGCGTGCGGTTGACTCAGCCCGCGGCGCTCTCCGACTCCTCGCCGACGCCGCCGCCACCACTCGACTCTTCGGTGTCCGGCATGCCGCCGCCGACATCCATGAAGCTGCGGCGCTCGATGCCCTCCGTGCTCTTGCGGCGCGAAGCATGAGCCGCGAAGCCCGTGCCCGCCGGGATGAGCCGGCCGACGATGACGTTCTCCTTGAGGCCGCGCAGGTCGTCCTTGAGACCGCGAACCGCCGCCTCGGTGAGGACACGGGTGGTCTCCTGGAACGAGGCTGCGGAGATGAACGACTCCGTGGCGAGAGACGCCTTGGTGATGCCGAGCAGCACCGGCTGCAGGGCGGCGGACTCCTTGCCGTCCTGCTGCGCGCGATCGTTGATGTCGAGCGCGCGTGACCGGTCGAGCTGCTCACCGCGCAGCAGAGTGGTCTCGCCGGCGGCCTGCACCTCGGTCTTGCGCAGCATCTGGCGGATGATCACCTCGATGTGCTTGTCGTTGATCTTCACGCCCTGGAGGCGGTAGACGTCCTGAATCTCGCGCACCAGGTAGTTGGCCAGCGCCTCGACGCCCTGCAGGCGCAGGATGTCGTGCGGGTTCGGCTCGCCGTCGGCGATCACTTCGCCGCTTTCGACGGTCTCACCCTCGAACACGTTGAGCTGGCGCCACTTCGGGATCAGCTCCTCGTACTTCTCGCCGTCGTCGCTGCTGATGATCAGGCGCCGCTTGCCCTTGGTCTCCTTGCCGAAGCTGACGGTACCCGACTTCTCCGCGAGGATGGCCGGGTCCTTGGGCTTGCGGGCCTCGAAGAGATCCGCCACGCGCGGCAGACCGCCGGTGATGTCGCGGGTCTTAGACGACTCCTGCGGGATGCGGGCGATGACGTCGCCCACGGATACCCGCGCCCCGTCTTCCAGCGCGACGAGCGCGCCGGAGGGAAGGGAGTAGACGGCTGGGATCTCCGTGTTGGCGAAGGTCACTTCCTTGCCCTTGTTGTTGACCAGCTTGATGGTGGCACGCACGTCCTTGCCGCCGCGCTGCTTGGTGTCGAGCACCACGGTGCTGGAGAGCCCCGTGACCTCGTCCACCTGCGTCGTGACGGTGAGGCCGTCGATGAAGTCCTGGAACTTCACCAGGCCCGCCACCTCCGTGATCACCGGATGGGTGTGCGGATCCCAGGTCGCCACGACCTGACCGGCCGCCACCTGGTCGCCTTCCTTGACACTGATCATCGCGCCGTACGGAATCTTGTAGCGCTCGCGCTCGCGGCCGAAATCATCGACCACCCCGATCTCACCGGAGCGCGACACGGCCACCAGGTGGCCCTTCTCGTGCTGCACGGTCTTGATGTGATGGAAGCGGATGAGGCCCTTGTTGCGCACTTCCACGCTGCTCGCCGCCGCGGCCCGCGAGGCCGCGCCGCCGATATGGAAGGTCCGCATCGTGAGCTGCGTGCCCGGCTCGCCGATCGACTGCGCGGCGATGACACCCACCGCCTCGCCGATGCTGATGATGCGTCCGCGGGCGAGGTCGCGCCCGTAGCACTGCGCGCAGACACCGTAACGCGTCTGGCAGGTGATCGGGGAGCGGACCATCACCTGGTCCACGCCTTCGTGCTCCAGCCGCCGCACCAGCTTCTCGTCGAGCAGGGTGTCCCTGGCGATCAGCACTTCTTCGGGGCTGCCCGGCTTCATGATGTCGGCGGCCAGGACGCGGCCGAGCACGCGCTCGCCCAGCGCCTCCACCACGTCACCACCCTCGACGAGCGGCGTCATGTTGAGTCCGTTGGACGTACCGCAATCCGGCTCCGTCACGACGAGGTCCTGCGCAACGTCCACCAGACGGCGGGTCAGATAGCCGGAGTTGGCTGTCTTCAGCGCCGTATCGGCGAGACCTTTGCGCGCGCCGTGCGTCGAGATGAAGTACTGCAGAACGTTGAGGCCCTCACGGAAGTTCGCCGTGATGGGCGTCTCGATGATGGAGCCGTCAGGCTTCGCCATCAGGCCGCGCATGCCGGCCAGCTGACGGATCTGCGCGGCGGAACCGCGCGCGCCGGAGTCGGCCATCATGAAGATCGAGTTGAACGATTTCTGCCGGACCTGCTGGCCCTTGGCGTCCTGTGCCTCCTCCGAGCCGAGCTTCTCCATCATGGCCTTCGCCACCTGATCGTTGGCGCGTGACCAGATGTCCACCACTTTGTTGTAGCGCTCGCCGTTGGTGACCAGACCCGAGGCGTACTGGTCCTGGATTTCCTTCACCTCACGATCGGCGGCCGCGACGATCCGCGTCTTCTGCTCCGGGATGACGATGTCGTCGATACCGAAGGAGACTCCGGCACGTGTGGCGTAATGGAAGCCCGTGTACATCAGCTGGTCGGCGAAGATGACCGTCTCCTTGAGACCCAGCGCGCGATAGCACGCGTTGATGGTCGCGGAGATGGTCTTCTTCGTCATGTCCTGGTTGATGAGGTCGAACGAGAGTCCCTTCGGCAGGATCTCGGACAGGAGCGCGCGGCCGACCGTCGTCTCGACGATGCGGCGCTTCTCCTCGAAACCACCGCCGGCGACGCGCAGCGTCTCCCGGAGTCGCACACGCACCTTCGCCTGCAGATCCACCGAGCGGCTCTCGTAGGCGCGATGCACTTCGGGGACGTCCGAGAAGAACATGCCATCGCCACGGGCGCCGACGCGCTCGCGCGTCATGTAGTAGAGCCCGAGCACGACGTCCTGCGACGGCACGATGATCGGGTCACCGTTGGCCGGCGACAGGATGTTGTTGGACGACATCATCAGGGCGCGCGCCTCGAGCTGAGCCTCGAGGGACAGCGGCACGTGCACGGCCATCTGGTCGCCGTCGAAGTCCGCGTTGAAGGCGGTGCAGACCAGCGGATGCAGCTGGATCGCCTTGCCCTCGACGAGCTGCGGCTCGAAAGCCTGGATGCCGAGGCGGTGCAGCGTCGGCGCGCGGTTGAGCAGGACGGGATGCTCGCGGATCACTTCCTCGAGAATGTCCCACACCTCCGGTCCCTCGCGCTCCACCAGGCGCTTGGCCGCCTTGATGGTCGAGGCCTCGCCGCGCAGCTGCAGCTTCTGGAAGATGAACGGCTTGAAGAGCTCGAGCGCCATCTTCTTCGGCAGGCCGCACTGGTGCAGACGCAGCTGCGGGCCGACCACGATGACCGAGCGGCCGGAGTAGTCGACGCGCTTGCCGAGCAGGTTCTGGCGGAAACGGCCCTGCTTGCCCTTGATCATGTCGGCCAGCGACTTCAGCGGCCGCTTGTTGGTGCCGGTGATCGCCCGGCCGCGGCGGCCGTTGTCGAGCAGCGCATCCACCGCCTCCTGCAGCATGCGCTTCTCGTTGCGCACGATGATATCCGGCGCGTTGAGCTCCAGCAGCCGGCGCAGGCGGTTGTTACGGTTGATGACGCGGCGATAGAGATCGTTCAGGTCCGACGTCGCGAACCGGCCGCCATCGAGCGGCACCAGAGGCCGCAGGTCGGGCGGCAGCACCGGCAGGACGGTCATGACCATCCACTCCGGCTTGTTGCCCGACTCGATGAACGACTCGATCAGCTTCAGGCGCTTGGAGAGGCGCTTGAGCTTGGTCTCCGAGGAGGTGCCGGCCATCTCCTCCCGCACCTTGCCGATCTCGGCCTGCAGGTCGATGGTGCGCAGCAGCTCGTACACGGCCTCGGCGCCCATGCGGGCGTCGAACTCATCACCGTGCTCCTCGATCGCCTCGAGGTACATCTCATCGGTGAGCAGCTGGCCGCGCTGCAGCGGCGTCATGCCCGGGTCGATGACGACGAACGCCTCGAAATAGAGCACGCGCTCGATCTCGCGCAGCGTCATGTCGAGCATCAGGCCGATGCGCGACGGCAGCGACTTCAGGAACCAGATATGGGCGGTGGGGCTCGCGAGCTCGATGTGGCCCATGCGCTCGCGGCGCACCTTGGACTGGGTGACCTCGACGCCGCACTTCTCGCAGACCACGCCGCGGTGCTTGAGGCGCTTGTACTTGCCGCACAGACACTCGTAGTCCTTCACCGGACCGAAGATCTTGGCGCAGAAAAGGCCGTCGCGTTCCGGCTTGAACGTGCGGTAGTTGATGGTCTCCGGCTTCTTCACCTCGCCATAGGACCAGGCGCGGATCATCTCCGGCGAGGCGAGTCCGATCTTGATCGAATCGAACTGCTCCACCGGAGCATGCTGCTTGAAAAGCTTCAATAAATCTTTCATCTGTTCCCCTTGGCGTTGCGGCCAATCAGGACAAAAAACGTCGTCGATCCCGCTGCCCTCATCAATCCTGCTCGAGCTCCATGTTGATGCCGAGCGATCTGATTTCCTTGACGAGCACGTTGAAGGATTCCGGCATGCCGGCATCCATCT
>Ga0335075_10005787_pt1 | contig 19123 bp, 19 predicted proteins | sample Lox_Sample_24_FD_206723 | JGI IMG/M metagenome (GOLD analysis project Ga0335075, IMG submission 206723) | Soil microbial communities from Loxahatchee National Wildlife Refuge, Florida, United States - Lox_Sample_2.4 | ecosystem: Environmental > Terrestrial > Soil > Wetlands | place: USA... | reverse complement strand
CGATGAGGTAAGGGACAGCCTGGCAAGGTCGGGCGATCCCGGATGGCCGGCTGCTGACCGAGCTGGGCCCGCGCGCGGCGCGCGAGACAATCAGCGGCCTGACTCCGCAGGCGCGGCCCCCGGCCCCGGCGTGACTGTCGCGGTGCCGTTGCAGGGGACCTCGCAGGGGCCGGGGGGCGCGGGACCGGATGCCGTCGTTCCCGCCCGGAGGCGTGGCGGGATCAGGGACGGCGGACGGCCTCAGCCCGCCGCGGGCGCACTGCTGAAGATCAGGGCACTGGGCGCCGCGAGCGTGCACCGAGGCGACAGGCCCGTCACGGCTGCGGACTGGGGCTATGCCAAGCCGAGGGAACTGCTGTTCCTGCTCGCGACGTCGCGGGCGCTGACCAGGGATCAGCTCGGCGCCGCGTTGTGGCCGGACCTGCCGCCGGACCGGCTCGGGAACACTCTGCACACCGCGCTGCGCGGCGTTCGCCGGGCACTGGGCGATCCGGACTGGGTGACCTACGCCGACGGCCGGTACAGCTTCAATGCAGAGCACGAGCACGAGTGCGATGTGGAAACGTTCGAGCAGGCGCTCGCGGCAGCCCGTCGCGCGCGGCCGGCGGAGGCGGCGCTGCCCGACCTGCAGCGCGCGATCGCGGCATACGGCGGCGAATTCCTGGCCGGAATGGCGGCCGGCGAGTGGGCCGAGACCCGGCGTGACGAGCTTGGGCGGAGTTTTGAGTCGGCTTTGCTCGCGGCGGGCCGGCTGCAGGCGGGAGCGGGCAGGTTCGGCCCGGCTGCAGCGGCGTTCCGGCGGGCGGTAGCGCACGAGCCGCTGAACGAGAGCGCGCATCGCGAGCTGATGCACTGCTGGGCCCGGATGGGGGAGACGGCGCGCGCGCTACGGCACTACGAGGATCTTGTCGGCTTGCTCCGCGCGCAAGTGGGAGTGGCTCCGGCGGCTGAGACGACGGCGCTGTACCGCAAGCTCGCCGGGACGGTAAAGCCGGGCCCCCAGTGATTCCCCCTGAGGCCGCCGTTCCCCCCTGAGGGTAACTGGAACCCTGGGTGCTGCCCTGGCCGGGAGCGCCGTGCCTGCCATGGCCTTGTTCCCCGGTTGCCGGCGCCTATGACGGAGGTGCCAGGGCATGCCTGACCTCATCCCGCCAGCAGTGGCCAGGAACCCGGCCGAGGCCATTGAGATCGTGTCGCTGGCGATCAGTGACGGCGATCTTGAGGCGGCTCTCGCCCAGTACGAACAGGATGCGATCCTGCGACCCTGGCATCCGGACCCGGCGGACGGCGAGGCCTCCGCGAGTGCCGGCGGCGGTTCGGGAGGTGCGGCTATCAGGCTGCAGGACGTCATGGACCTGCGGCTGCCGCTCGCGCTGCGGGTACTCGGCGTTGTCCCGGCCGGTGACCTGGCGCTCGTGCTGGCCGAACGTCGGATCAGCGGCACGGGCCCGGACTGCGAGCGCGTCGAGCTGTGCGGGTCCGGCGCGGCGATCGTGCGGCGTCAGTCCTGCGGGGGCTGGCGGATCGCGGCCGACGCGTGGCGCCTGGCTGGCACCGGCGGGCCGGAGAGGGCGGGCGGGCCGGAGAGGGCGGGCGGGTTGGGCGAGCTAAAGAGCTTCCCCAGCGATTCCCCCTGAGCCCCCGGCGATTTCCCCGCAATCGCTGGTGAGGCTGACGTCATAACGACGGGACAGGCTCCGGCACCGGCCGGATCAGCTGTCACCTAAGGGGAGAGGACCTGACATGATTTCTCGCCGATTCACTCGCAAGGCGGTGGCCGCGGCCGCGGTGTCGGCCGGAGCGATTGCGGCCGCGGCGACTGTTGCGCTGGCGATGCCCGCCGGGGCGAGCACCACGAGCGCCGCCAGCCACGGCTACACCTTCAAGACCGTCATCAACCACCGCGACGTGACGTTTAACCAGCTGCTCGGGATTAACCAGGCTGGCTTGATTGCCGGCTACTTCGGTTCCGGCGCCACCGGGCACCCGAACAAGGGCTACACGGTCAAGGCGCCGTACCACCAGGGCAACTTCAAGAACGAGAACTTCCCGCACTCCGCGCAGACCCAGGTGACCGGTCTGAACGACATCGGCTACACGGTCGGCTTCTGGGTCAACAAGGCGGGGGCAAACTTCGGCTTCTACAAGCACAACGGTCAGTTTCACAAGGTGGACTTTCCTGGCGTGCCGAACTCGAGCCCGCAGATGGACCAGCTGCTCGGCGTCAACGACAACCGGATTGCCGTCGGTTTCTACGCCAACGCGGCATCCCCTGCCGCTAACGATCGCGGTTTCGAGTACAACATCAAGACGCACAAGTTCAGCCGGATCATCCAGCCCGGTGTGGGGCACCTGAACCTGAAGACGCCCAGCCTCACTGCTGCCGCGATTAACAACCACAACACGGTGGCCGGGTTTTACACCACCAAGAGCGGCGTCACCGACGGTTTCATCAAGCGGGCCAGCGGACAGTTCGTCAAGCTCGCGTACCCTGGAGCCTCGATGACCCAGGCCTTCGGGATCAACGACTCCGGCCTGGTTGTGGGCGCCTACACCACAGGCTCGGGCAGCTCGGCCCAGACCTGGGGCTTCACCTGGAAGTCCGGGCACTTCCACAAGGTCAACGACCCGCACGGGATCGGCAGCACGATCATCAACGGGGTGAATGACCGCGGCGACCTGGTTGGCTTCTACATGGATGCCGCGAACAACAACAACACTGATGGCTTCGTGGCCAAGCCGTAGCGCTGAAAGGAGCAGTGCCGCCGCGCGACGCGCGGCGGCAGCTGCTCGTCTCAGGCGGCCGACCCATGATCACGAAGCATTCTCCGTGTTCTAGCCCCGGAAGAATTTACGAAGCGAAGAAGCCGAGCGAGGACACCGTGAGCCTGGGCCGGCACGTTCGGCGAGCCCCGAGCCGGGTAGACAGTCCTTCGTGAAGATTGGGCTTGTATTTCCGCAGACGGAGCTTGGCGGCGACCGCGGCGCCGTGCGCGCGTACGGCCAGCGGGCCGACGAGCTGGGCTTCACCCACATCGTGGCCTACGACCACGTGCTCGGCGCCGATCCTGCTGTGCACCAGGGGTGGAACGGGCCTTACGACGTAGACACGACCTTTCACGAGCCGTTTGTGATGTTCGGCTACCTGGCTGGGATCACCTCGCTTGAGCTGGTCACCGGCATCATCATCCTGCCGCAGCGGCAGACTGCGCTGGTCGCGAAGCAGGCCGCGGAGGTCGACCTGCTTACTGGCGGTAAGTTCCGTCTCGGCATCGGCCTCGGCTGGAACGCGGTCGAGTACGAAGCGCTCGGCAAGAACTTCGCCGACCGCGGGCGCCGGGTCGGCGAGCAGGTAGAGCTGATGCGGCGGCTGTGGACCGAGCGGAGTGTCACCTTCGCTGGCGACCACGAGACCGTGACCGGTGCCGGACTGGCGCCGCTCCCGGTGCAGCGGCCGATTCCGGTCTGGTTCGGCGGGCAGTCCCGGCCAGCTTACGCTCGGATCGGGCGGCTGGCGGATGGCTGGTTCCCGCAGGTCGCGCCCGGTCCCCAGCTGGACGAGGCGCGGGAGTTCGTGGCCCAGGCAGCCGCGGCGGCTGGCCGGGATCCGGCGACAATCGAGATGGAGGGCCGGGTCAGCTGGGGCGTCGGCGGCGCGGAAAGGCTGATTGATCACGTCGAGCGCTGGCGTGCGGCCGGCGCCTCGCACCTGAGCGTCAACACGATGGGCGCTAGCCTTGGCTCAGTCGACGGCCACCTGAAGACGCTGACGATCATTGCCGAGGCCCTAAGAATCCAGGCCAGGTAGCTGCCTGCTGGCCAGGCCCTGAGAGGCCAGTGGCCGTGAGCTGCGGCGCGAGTCGCCGCTGCGGGATGCGAGCATGGCCAGGTGAGTCCCCGGATTGAGCGCATGAAAGCGTGCCTGAACGGCGGCCGCAGCCGCGAGGATCACCCCGCCGTGCCGCTGGCGCCGGCGGAAGTCGCAGCCTCGGCCGCAGAGGCGGTTGAGGCCGGCGCAGAGGCGATTCATCTCCACCCGCGCGGCGCTGATGGTCGTGAGTCGCTGCTGGCAGCCGACGTTGCTGCGGCCGTGGCCGCGGTGCGCGAGGCGTGCCCGGCCACTCCGGTGGGGGTATCCACCGGATTGTGGATCACGGGCGGCGACCCGGCGGCGCGACACGCGGCGGTGGCCGCCTGGGCGGGCCTCACCGCGTCGGCGAAGCCGGACTTCGCGTCCGTCAACCTGTCCGAACCCGGCTGGGCGACGCTGTGCAGGGTGCTGGCCTCGGCCGGCGTGGCGGCCGAGGCGGGAATCTGGTCCGTGGCCGACGCGGATGAGCTGGCGGCCGCCGGAACAGATGCGGGCTGGCTGCGGATTCTGGTGGAGATCATCGACATCCCGGCGGCAAGCGCGGTCACGGCCGCTGATGAGATCCTGCACCGTGTCGAAGACCTGCACCCGGGGATCCCGCTACTGCTGCACGGAGAAGGACCAGCGTGCTGGCCGCTGATCGCTCACGCGGGCACGCTTGGGCTGCCCGCCCGCATCGGACTGGAAGACGCCACTGTCGGCCCCGATGGCGCTGCCGTCAGCGGCAACGCGGAGCTGGTTCGGCGAGCCCTTCAGATTTGGGAAGCAGCCGCAGCGCCATAGGACAGGTGCCAGCCGCGGAAACCGTTTCGTCGCTGTCGCAGGTGGTGCCTACGATCTCCGGGTGGCCGACGAGACGCCCGCTTGGCGTGAGCTGCACAGGGTGATCGCCCGTGAGTTGGGTGAGCCGGTGTACGAAGCCACGCCGCTCACGCCGCCGAGAACGTCGCGCATGACGTGGGCTGCCCGCGCGCAGGCCGCTGGCCCGGTCATCGTCAAGATCAGGTGCGGTGACCGTGCGGACGAGAAGACGCAGTGGTGCGCCGCGCATCTTCCTGCGCTCGGGGCGCGCGGGTATCCGGTTCCGACGATCCTGTGGCACGGCATGATCAGCGCTCAGTGGCACATGACGGTCCAGAACCGGCTCCCCGGCCGTCACCTTAATGCGCTGCCGGGGCCGATGCTTGGCGAGGCGCTGCGCCTGGTCGAACTGCAGGCCGACGCCGGGATCCCGGCCGGGGACCGCGACTTCACCAGCTACGTGGCGAACGTGCTATTCGACGACTGGGACGACGTGTGGGCCGACGCGCCCAGGGCTTCCGCGCAGGCTGACCTTCTGTGCTCGCGGCTGCGGCGCTGGCTCGAGCCGGTCTGGGGTCTGCAGCTGCCGGCAGCCGACTACGCCAGCAACGACCTCAATCTGTCAAACATCCTGACCGACGGCGCGCGGATCACAGGCGTCGTGGACTGGGATGAGTTCGCGCTGGGCAGCCGCGCGCTGGACCTGACCGCCCTCGCCTTCGACTGCGAGCGCGGCGGCGACCACGCCGCGGCAGACCGCTTGCTGACCAGGGCGGCCAGGGTGGCTGGCGGCGACGGACTGCGCTGCCTGGTCAGCTACCGGGCGATCGCCTTGCTTGCCCATTCGGTTCATGAGCGCCAGGCGTACGACCCTTCGCTCGCGGACGAGGAGTGCGCGGCGATCTCCGCCATCCTCGACAGGCTTCAGGCGACTGGCAGCGCCTGACAGCAATTCCGGGTACTGATGGCACCTGGCCTCGCCCCTTTTGATCTGGTATATGAGTTACGCATGCCAAGGCGGTCTAGCTCGGCGAAAGGCGAGGCGTGGCCAGCACGGACGGTAAATCTGACGATCTCGCTGTCAGTGTCCCGGCTCGGCGGGGCGGCGTGGCCCCGGCTGTCATCGCGCTGACTGCCGCTTTCGTGTTCGGAGCAGCTGACCAGTACCTCCCCGCGGCGATCCCGACGTCTTCGCATCTGGGTGCTTACTTGTTCGCGACCGAGCTCGGCAAGATGTCGGCGCCGTGGGTCCTAGTGCCGTTCCTGGCCGGGGCCTGGCAAGGCGGCCAGCGCCGCGCCGCGCTGGTCGGCGTGGCCGCGACCTGGCTGGCGGTCCTGGCATACGTCCTGATGGTCGTCAGCCCGATGGAGGGCGTCCACCTGACTCCGCAGGCTTTCGCTTTGAGCCTGGCCAGCCAGTGGCCGTGGTTTGGTGGCGGACTGATCACCGGCCCGCTCTACGGCTGGCTCGGCTACCGCTGGCGCGCTCGTAGGTCCCCCGCGGCCGCCCTGCTCGTTGTCCTGCCAATCCTGCTTGAACCCGGCGCCAGATGGCTCGCGGCACGTCTCGGCCTGTCCAGCACCGGCCGGCTCGTGTTCCCGTGGCCCTTGCAGAGCAGTGGCGTCGCCGCCGAGTTCGCCGAACTCACCGTCGGCCTCCTGCTCACCGCCGCGGTCATCGCGGTCATCGCACGCGGCCGGGCCGTTGCGAGGGCCTGAGATCACCGACTTGGGCATCGGACCGGATCAGACGCGGCTCATCGTCATACGCGGCAACTCCGGATCCGGCAAGAGCAGCGTCGCTAAAGAACTGCGTGAGGCGTACGGCAGGGGAGTGGCCTGGGTCTCGCAAGATCTCATCCGGCGGACCATCCTGCGGGAGAAGGACCAGCCAGGCGCGGTGAACATCGGGCTGATCGACGAGGTGACCCGCTACAGCCTGAAGCACGGGTACCACGTCATCCTGGACGGCATCCTGCTTGCCGACCGGTACGAGCCGATGCTGACCAGCCTGGCACGCGACCACCCGGGCCTGTCCCGCTTCTACTATCTCGATGTCTCCTTGGCCGAGACGCTGCGCCGCCACGCCACGCGCCCTCAAGCGGCCGAATTTGGCGCGGATGACATGCGCGGCTGGTACCGACCGCGGGACCTCCTGGGCGGTATCCGCGAGCACATCATTCCCGAGACGAGCACGCTCCAGGAGACCACATCGCTGATCCTGGCGGAGACAAAGCTCCTGCACCACCAGCCAGGCGCTGCAGGTGCGCAATGGACGCAATAGCGACGACATCAAGATTGTCAAACGTAGTGATAGCGCAGGCCGGGATTCCCTCGCTGAGGAAATGCGCGGGAAGCGTGTCATCGCCCAGCAGAGTCCGCAACAGATCCATAGTGGCCCCGCCATGACTGACAGCCGCGTGGTCCGGGCCGTCCGGTCAGATCCTCGAGGAACGCTCGCATTCGTTCACCAGCTGACCGCGAGGACTCGCCATTTCGAAGTACGAAGTCCCGATCGCGAGTGGAGCGAGTCCAGTCCGCCAGAAAATCCTCAAACGTCTGGCCGCCCTCCCAGTTGCAACCCTCACGCAGCCGAGTATCCAACTGCACTGCCAGGCCGGCAGCGGAGGCGATGGGAGCCGCCGTCTCCTGCGCCCTCTTCAGCGGACTGCTGTAGAGCGCGCGCAGCCCTGCCGTTCCAGCCACTGGGCCGCGGCGGCCGCCTGGCGCGTGCCCAGTTCCGTCAGCCCGGGATCACCGGCCGCCCGCTGCTTGTCGCCGTGCTGCACCAGGTAGACCCGCGTCACCACCCTCATCTTGCCGCACATGCAAGGGAGGTCTGGTCACACGATGGCGAGCACTGCATCCAGGGCGCGCCTGACGGCGTCGCGCGACTCGTCGGTGTGGTCGAGCATGTCGAAGCCGTGCTGACCGCCGGGCACGTCGATGATCTCCAGTTGCGCCCCGCAGCGACCGGCCGCGGTGGTGAAAGTTTCCACTGTCGCCGCGACTTGCGGCCGCTCGCGTCCCGCGCGGGTCAGCACGATCGGCAGGTCGCCGGCGGATGCGATCATCTCGGCCGGCCGGAACCTCGCGTCGACTTCCCACCCTGGCAGAGGGGCAAGTACTGGATAGGTTGCTGCCACGCAGCGGAGCCAGTCCGGCGGCGTGCGCAGCCAGTCGGCCATCAGCAGGCCCCCGCCGGAAAAGAACCACATGGCGACGCGCTCTGGATCCACGCGCGGGTCTGCCCGCGCCAGCTGGACCGCTTCGGCCACATCGCCGGCGGCAACCGGGTAGCTGGCCAGGTCATGCAACCGGTGATCAACTGTGACGCCGACGGCACCGCGTGCTGCGATCGCCGACCCGTAGCCTCGGTAGACAGGCCAGTCCCGCGGCGTCGGGCGCTGGTCAGCAGGTATCGGTCCGCCATGCACAAGGACCACTGCCGGGTAAGGCTCAGCGGCTTGGTCGGGCAGATAGAGGTCGGCTGCCCCGTGACGCTCCGCGGCGCGAACCTCAACCGGCAGTACAAACGGATTCAGATGCTGAGCGGTCGCCACCGTGGCAGCCTATACGCGCCGGACCGGAGTCGCCCTCGGGCGATCAGCGAGGAGGCTTACATGGCCAGTCGTCCACCGATGGCAGTGACGTCCGTTACGATCGGCGCGCCCGACCCCCGAGACCTCGCCGCGTTCTATTCCCGGCTCCTGGGCTGGGAGGTGACGGCAAGCGAGCCCGCCCGGCCTGGCATGCCGCCAGGGGATGGCTGGGCTCAGATCCGGCCGCCGGCCGGCCAGAGCGGTCCAACGCTGAATTTCGAGTATGAGGAGAAGTTCTCCCGGCCCGTGTGGCCTGCTGCTGATGCCGGTCAGAACGCGACGCAGCACCTGGACATCGCTGTCGGAGATCTGGACGAGACGGTGCGCTGGGCTATCGAGGCCGGCGCGATCCTGGCCGACTTTCAGCCGCAGAAGGACGTGCGGGTCATGCTCGACCCGGCCGGGCATCCGTTCTGCTTGTTTGAGGACGACTCGATGACCGTGCCGGAGCAGTAGCCGGCCGCCCGCCCGGCCGCCATTGCGGTTCGGCGTACTTGCTTGACCCTGACAGGGTGTGAGGGTCTGAAGCATGGGGATGTCATGTTCGCCATCGGGGAGTTCGCCAGGCACGGCCGGGTATCGGTCCGCATGCTGCGTCACTACGACGCGCTCGGGCTGCTCGAGCCAGTGCACGTCGACCCTGCGACGGGCTACCGCTTTTACGAGGCCGGGCAGCTATCCCGGCTGAACCGGATCGTTGCCCTGAAAAACCTGGGCTTCACCTTGCAGCAAGTCGCCTCGATCCTGGATGACCACGTTACCCCTGCTGAACTGCGCGGCATGCTGAAGCTGCGGCAAGCCGAGTTGCAGGAGCAGATAGCAACCGACGCCGCCAGGCTGGCGCAGGTTGAGGCAAGGCTGCTTGCCATCGAGGTGGAGGCCAGCGAGCCGGCTCCGGTAGTAGTCAGGCAGATAGCGGCGGCGCGGGTCGCCGAACTCACTGGCACTGCAGCGGGATATGAGCCGCAGTTCATCACTCCGGTCATTCAGCCGCTGTATCGCCAACTTACCCGGCGGCTGTGTGACGCCAGCGTTGCGGTTACCGGCCCGGGGGTGGCGTACTACGAAGACGCCGGTGATGAGGCGGGAGCCATCAGGGTGCACGCCGCGCTGCCGGTCGCTGAGCCACCCGGACGGCGTGCCTTTCGGGTCATCGATCTGCGCGAGATCCCCGCAGCCGCCACGCTTATCCATCACGGCTCCATGGACGACGTCCTGCCCAGCATCCAGGCGCTGGCCAGGTGGATCGACGCCAGCGGGTACCAGTCACTCGGCCATGCCCGCGAGGTTACGCTCAAGCTGGCCGACGCCAGAGGTGACTGGGTCACCGAGCTTCAGGAGCCAATCGCGCCGAGAGAGGCGGCCTGAACTGAGTGGCCCTTTGCAGTCCGTTACCGGCTGCGGTGCCTGCGTGCGACAGCCGCACCCAGAGCAGCGATTGTCAGAAGGGCCCAGACCCAGATCACGGCTGTAACGACCGCACCGCGGTTAGCGCCCATGTTGGCGTTGTTGGCGATCATTGCCACTAGGCCAGTAATCCCAGCGCCGACCCCGGCGCCAATCCACGTGGCCTGCGTCCTACCCGACCACCAGGACTCCACTGGCGAGCGGGAGCCTGACCGAGGAGAACAGAGCCGGGCATCAATCCGTTTGTCGATCTCCGCGCCGATCCGATCGACCAAGCCCTCTGCGACCGCGCCGTCATAGTCGCGGCCAAGTTCGCGATGCGCCGCTGCGGCGGCAGCGATGTCGTCCCGAGTTGCCTGTTCCACCCGATCACGATACGGCGCAAGTATCGGATGGTCTACCAGCCGGAATGGTGTCTCTGGGATTCGCCGCGTCGGAGCGGCGCGGCTCACGAGTCCAGGTGCGGGTACCGGTAGTCGGTGGCGGGCAGGTGATTGCGCTTGATCGCCCGCGGGCTGGCAAACCGGCGCGAGCCAGCGCCTTGACGTGCTTGGCGTGCTGGCGTGCGTTCGGCTTCGAGCGCGACGTCGACGCGGCGGCTGCGGAGGGCGCGGCGCTCGGCCTGCGGGAGCTGATGCGCGGCCAGCATGCCAACGGGACGGGATTCATCTACTTCGACACTCTGGACGAGGCCGGCGTCGTGCTCATGACGCGGCAGACTGCGCCTGCCGCGCCGCCGCCGGCCGGCTGACCGGTGAGCAGTTGCCGGCAAGTCAGCTGCCGGAGAAGTACCGCCGCGGGTTGTCGACCAGCATCGTCTGGATCTGCGACTCGGTGACGCCTAGCTCACGCAAGGCCGGCAGCACGTCGTCAAACAGGTGCTCGAAGTGCCAGGCCGGCGCGAAGCGCGGGATCACCTCTGCCGGGAACCAGTCGATGTGGCACGCAGCGTCGTGCGACAGCACCATGCGATCCGCGTAACCACGCTCGCACATCGCGGCTACCGTCCCGACCCGGTCTTCGAACGGCGTGATCAGGTCAAGCCCGAACCGGTCCATGCCCAGCAGGCACCCGGCGTCGGCGAGTTCTGACAGATAGTCAAGGTCGGTGGTGTCGCCGCTGTGGCCGAGCACGACCTTCGTCAGGTCCGCGTTCTCAGCCCGCAGCACGTCAAGCACGGCCCGGCCGCTAAAGGAGCCAGGGTGAGTGTGCACGGTCACCGGGGCGCCAGTCTCCGCGTGCGCCTGGCAGACCGCCCGTAGCACCCGTTCCACGCCCGCCGTCATCCCCGGCTCGTCGATCGCGCACTTGAGGAACGCGGCCTTGACCTGCGTGCCAGCGATCCCGGTAGTGAGGTCGTCAATGAACAGCCGCGCCATCGGGTCAAGCCCGCCGGTTGCCGGGCCGGGCCCGCGGTACCTGAAGTAGAACGGCACGTCGTCATAGGTGTACAGGCCGGTCGCAACGATGATGTTGAGGCTCGTGCCGTCGGCGACCCTGATGATCCGCCGGATGTCGCGGCCGAGCCCGATCACCGTCGGATCGGCGATGGTCTGGCAGCCGCGGCTGGCCAGCGCGTTCAGCTTGAGGATGGCGTCGTCGACCCGGTCCTCCTCGTCCCAGCCGGCCGGGTAGTTCAACTGGACTTCCTCGGTCCGGACGAACACGTGCTCGTGCATCAGCGTCGTGCCGAGGGCCTGCGCATCGACGGGACCCCGGACGGTCTCGACCACTGCCATGGCAGCACCGTAGCGTGGAGCCGTACTGACCGGTAGGTAGCATTGTCCGGACTCGTCGTGGCCGCACCGGCCCTGGAGGCTGAGATGGACTTCGCATTCGACGCGCGCACCGAGGAACTCCGGGGCCAGCTTCAGGCATTCCTTGACGAGCACATCATCCCTGCCGAGAAGGTGTTCGAGGAGCAGGCTGCGGAGATGGCCAGCCAGAGCCGCGGCTGGGAACGCCCGCCCGTGCTGGAGGACATCAAAGCCGAGGCCAGGAAGCAGGGCCTGTGGAACCTGTTCCTGGCGCACCATCCGCAGGGTGCCGGACTTACCAACCTGCAGTACGCGCCGCTGGCGGAGATCACCGGCCGCTCGTTCATCGCGCCCGAAGCCCTCAACTGCGCCGCGCCGGACACCGGCAACATGGAGGTACTGGCCGAGTTCGGTACCCCCGAGCAGCAGAAGCAGTGGCTGCAGCCGCTGCTCGACGGCGAGATCAGGTCAGCCTTCTGCATGACCGAGCCGGCCGTGGCCTCCTCGGACGCCACCAATATCTCGACCAGCATTACCCGTGACGGCGACATGTACGTGATCAACGGCCGCAAGTGGTGGTCCAGCGGGGCGATGGACCCGCGCTGCAAGATCCTCATCGTGATGGGCAAGAGCGACCCGGAGGCTGACCGGCACCGGCAGCAGACGCAGATCCTGGTCCCGCGAGACACCCCCGGCGTCAACATCAAGCGAGGCATGCACGTCTTCGGCTACACCGACGGGACGCACGGCGGCCACGCGGAGATCGAGTTCACCGACGTCCGGGTCCCGGCAAGCAACGTCATCGCCGGCGAGGGCGAGGGCTTCGCGATCGCCCAGGCCCGGCTTGGCCCTGGCCGCATTCACCACTGCATGCGGCAGATCGGCGCGGCCGAGCGCGCGCTCGAGCTGATGTGCCGCCGGGTGACTGGTCGCGTCGCCTTCGGCAAGCCGCTGGCTGAGCAGGGCGTGATCCAGGACTGGATCGCCGAGTCGCGGGTGCGGATCGAGGCCGCGAGACTGCTCGTGCTCAAGACGGCCTGGCTGATGGACACCGTCGGCAACAAGGGCGCGCACACCGAGATCCAGTCCATCAAGATCCTGGTGCCGCAGACGACCGAGTGGATCATCGACAAGGCGATCCAGGCGCACGGCGGCGGCGGTGTCAGCCAGGACTTCCCGCTGGCGATGATGTGGGCGCACACCCGGACGCTGCGGTTCGCCGACGGCCCGGACGAGGTGCACAAGCGGTCGCTCGCCCGGCGCGAGCTCAGGAAATGTCAGTAAGCCGTCCGTTACGCAGGAGGAACGTATGTCAGAGACAGCCCAGCGAGTAGCCGTCGTCACCGGTGCCGCGCGCGGTATCGGCGCGGGAACGGCTAAGCGCCTGGCTTCGGACGGATTCGCGGTCGCGGTGCTCGACCTGAAGGAAGGCGACTGCGCCGGAACTGTCGACGCGATCACGCAGGCCGGCGGCAGGGCCCTGGCCGTGGGTGCCGACGTCAGCGACGCCGATCAGGTGCAGGCGGGTGTCGACAAGATCGCCGGCGAGCTCGGCGCCCCCGCCGTCCTGGTCAACAACGCGGGTGTTATCAGGGACAACATGCTGTTCAAGATGACCGTTGACGACTGGGACACCGTCCTTGGCATCCACCTGCGCGGCTCGTTCCTGATGACCAAGGCCTGCCAGAAGCACATGGTCGACGGCAAGTGGGGCCGGATCGTCAACCTGTCCTCCAGTTCGGCGCTTGGCAACCGCGGCCAGGCCAACTACTCCGCCGCCAAGGCCGGCCTGCAGGGCTTCACCAAGACCCTCGCGATCGAGCTCGGCCAGTTCGGCATCACGGCGAACGCGGTCGCGCCCGGTTTCATCGCCACTGACATGACGGCCGCGACCGCGGCGCGGATCGGCATCGGCTTCGAGGACTTCCAGAAGGCGGCAGCCACCAGCATCCCGGTCCGCAGGGTCGGCACGCCCGACGACGTCGCGCACGTGATCTCCTTCCTGGTCAGCGACGGTGCCGGGTTCGTCTCCGGCCAGGTCATCTACGTGGCTGGCGGGCCGCTGTGCTGACTCCAGACGAGCTCCGGTCGCAGGTTGCCGAGTTCCTCGCGGCGCATGACCCCGCCAGCACCGAGCGGCTGGAGTTCCTGCGCGCGAGGTTCGACGCCGGACTGGCCTGGGTGCATTACCCGGCAGGACTCGGCGGACAGGGGCTACCCCGTTCCCTCCAGGTAGTGGTTGATCGCGAATTCCTGGCAGGCGGCGCGCCGACGAACCACCCCGAGCGCAACGGCATCGGGCTGGGCATGGCCGCGCCGACCATCCTGGCGCACGGCACGCCGGAGCAGAAGGAACGCTGGCTGCGGCCGCTGTGGACGGGGGAGGAGATCTGGTGCCAGCTGTTCAGCGAGCCGGGCGCGGGGTCTGACCTAGCCGGGCTGGCCACCCGCGCGATACGGGACGGCGAAACCTGGACAGCCAGCGGGCAGAAGGTCTGGACGTCCTCGGCGCACATGGCTAAACGCGCGCTGCTGGTCGCGCGCACTGACCCGGACGCGCCGAAGCACGAGGGCCTTACCTACTTCGCGCTGGACATGAAGCAGCCGGGCGTCGAGGTGCGCCCGCTGCGGCAGATTACCGGCGAGGCGGAGTTCAACGAGGTCTTCCTCACCGACGCTCAGATCCCGGACGCCGACCGGATCGGCGATGTGGGCCAGGGCTGGACGGTCTCGATGTCGACGCTGATGAACGAGCGGGTGTCCATCGGCGGTAACGCCATGCCCCGCGAAGGCGGCATGATCGCGTCCGCGGCCAGGACCTGGCGCGAGCACCCAGAGTTGCGAACGCCGGGACTGTATGACCGGCTGCTCCGGTTGTGGGCCGATGCCGAGGTGGCCAGGCTCGCCGGCGCCCGGCTGCGCCAGCAGCTCGCCGCCGGGCAGCCGGGTCCGGAGGGCTCGGCGGCCAAGCTGGCATTCGCCCGCCTGAACCAGGAGATCTCCGAGTTCGAGGTCGAGCTAGCCGGGGGAGACGGGCTGCTGTACGACGACTGGACGCTGCGACGGCCGGAAGGCGCGAACTTCTTCGGCCGCAACCCCGGATTCCGGTTCCTGCGGGCCAAGGGCAACTCGATCGAGGGCGGCACCTCGGAAATCCTTCGCAACATCATCGCCGAGCGGGTGCTCGGGCTGCCGAAGGAGGCCAGGGTCGACACCGGGCCGTGGAAGGATCTGCCCCGGTGACGGAGACGACCGCGAGTGAGGCAACGGTGAACGACACAGCTTCGGGCCAGCCGGTGGCAGACACCGCGGCGGCGGGCGCGGATGCCGCGGCGCGCGGGCCGGGCGCGAGCGGGCACAACCGGCCAGCCCGGACGGCGAACCTCCTGTACGGCGAGACCGAGACCGAGCTGCGCGCCGCGGTGCGCGAGCTGCTCGCTGACAAGGCGCCGTGGCGGGACGTGCTGGCGAGGACCGAGACAGGCCAGACCTACGACGACAGCCTCTGGCACACGCTCGCGGCCGAGGTGGGTTGCGCGGGCCTGCTGATCCCGGAGTCCCTCGGCGGTGCCGGGGCCTCCTACCGTGAGGCCGCGGTGGTCGCAGAGGAGGTCGGCAGGGCGGTCGCTCCGGTTCCGTTCCTGGGCAGTGCCGTCATCGCGACGACAGCTCTCCAGGCGGCGGGGGACACCGAGTTCCTGCCGGAGCTGGCGAGCGGCGCGCTGACGGCTTCGCTGGCAATCCCGTTCGCGGCCGGGACGCGGTACCGCCCGGAGGCGACGGTGCGGCTGGACGCGCCGCAGCGCGGTGACGAGCGCGGCGATTACCGGCTCACTGGCACGATCACCGGGCTGGCGGATGCGCTGCTGGCCGGCTTGCTGATCGTGCCGGTGGACAGTGTGCCGTTCGGCCTGTATGCGGTGCGGGTCAGCCAGCCGGGCATCGGCAAGCGGCCGCTGGTCTCGCTGGACATGACTCGTCAACTGTGTGAAGTGCGGCTGGAGAGCGTGCTCGCGCGCCGCGTTGCTGCTGGCCAGCCGGCTGAGCAGGCGGTCGCGGCGGCACTGCTGGCGGGTGCCGGCATCCTTGCCTCTGAGCAGCTTGGCCTGGCCGAGCAGTGCCTGGACACGACCGTCGCCTACGTCAAGGAGCGGCGCCAGTTCGCCCGCCCGGTCGGCGGCTTCCAGGCGATCAAGCACCGGCTGGCTGACTTGTGGGTCTCGGTCACGCAGGCCAGGGCCGCGGCCCGGTATGCGGCTGACTGGCTGGCGGCCGGTTTCGGCCCGGAGACGACAATGGCGGTGGCGCTGGCCAAGGCGACCTGCTCGGATACCGCGCTGAAAGCCGCGCAGGAGATGATCCAGTTGCACGGCGGGATCGGGTTCACCTGGGAGCACCCGGCGCACCTGTATCTCAAGCGGGCGAAGGCCGACTCGATCGGGCTTGGCACCGCGGATGCGCACCGGGCATCACTGGATGTGCTAGCCAACCTGCCAGCTCCAGAGTAGGCGCGGGCGCGCCCGGACTGCTCCGCGGGCTGGCACATGTTCGCTAGGTGCTGACGTCTGTCCGGCCCGAGGCGCGTCGAGCTTTCCCTGAGGAAGGCCACGGTTACGCCCGCTTCCGCAGCCCGCGCGCGCCCGCGCCTACCAGGACTGCCCGTTTCGCCCCTTTTGGTCTCGCCTCAGGCCGACTTAGCACCCGAAACGTCCCTTCGAGATCGGGCACATGGATATATAAGCCGCCCACCAAGGGCCACTTCGGGTGCTAAGTCGGGCGGATGATCGCAGCGACTCGCCGGAGTGGTCGTGCTGGCGGCGCAACTTCGTGCGTACTGCCTGATGTGCGAGCTAAGCCGCATCCTGGTGATTTCGCGTAATTAAAAGCGAAAGTCTCAATTGGATGCCGTAACGTGGTCTTCTCCGGGGCTGCAGCCTTGCTGGGCCGCAGCGAGCTCGAAACGCGGGGACCTGCAGGGACGCAGTTATGGCAGAGACTCAGGCAGAGGCCAGTCAGGCGCAGGCCGGCCCGGGCCAGCTCGGTGCGGGCCAGCTCGGTGCGGAACAAGGCGCTGGGCACGAGCAAGTCTCGGGTGACCGGCCGCCGTTGGGTGCAATTCATCACGTGGAGCTCTGGGTACCGAACCTGGACCGCGCCATCGTCAGCTGGGGCTGGCTGCTCACTGCGCTCGGCTACCGGATGTTCCAGGACTGGCCGGGCGGGCGCAGTTGGCTGTCCGGGCACGCCTACATCGTCGTCGAGCAGTCCCCGGCTCGGACCGCCAGCAGACACGACCGGTGCCGGCCGGGGCTCAACCATCTTGCTTTCCACGTGCCGGGCCGGCATCAGGTCGATGAGCTCACCGCGGAGGCGCTGCTGCATGGCTGGCGGCTGATGTTCTCGGACCTGCACCCGTACGCAGGCGGGCCGCAGCACTACGCGGCATACCTCGAGAACGCGGACGGCTTCGAGGCGGAGCTTGTCGCTGACTAACCGTCGACGGCTAGGCCGCGGCGGGCTGGGGCTAGTTCACGGCAGGCCTGCGTCGCAGTGAAGTTACTTGTCTGGGATAAGAATCTCCGGCTGCGATCCGAAACCCGGTGTCAACTACCTTCCTCAGTTTTAGAATCGCTCACAGTCACAGTCTTGACTCAGATACTTGACTCAACTGACGCCTCTGGCAGGTCAGCTGAGTCATATGCGGCCTAGCCCGACCCGATCCCGCGCGAAGGAGCATGGAGCGTATGGGACACGTGAGCCGATCACCGCACCGTTGGTCACGCGCTGCACATGAACTGCCTCGTATAGTCGCGCCGCCCATTGCCGTCACCGTTGACGAGTCCTTTTTATACCCGTAAAATACAATTAACGGCGGTCACGTTGAGTAGCGTGAGTGAGGGCTTACGCGCCGGGCGAGCGCCGGGAAGGGTTGCACGATGAAGGTCGTCCGCACTCGCATTGCTGTCTCGATCGCTAGTTCGGCTCTCCTCGCAAGCGGATTCGGCATGACTGCGCTCTCCGTCAGCTCGACCAGCCAGAGCACGATCACTGCCAGCCAGTCCATCGCCCAGCCGTGCCCGAATACGACGGTGATTGACTACTGTTCGCACCGGTAAGTAGGCATCGTTCCGCTGAGGTGTTGGTGCGTCTGCTTCTGATCGAAGTAAGCTGCAGAGCCAGCTAATGCCTGACACTCGCCAGGATGGATTGATGCCGCACAATGATGCGAAGCGGCAGGATGGCCGTCGCGCCGCCTCGCACTATCTGCAGCAGTTGCTGCTGAAGCCTGGCGCGTACAGGCAGTCCTGGGAGCGGTACGTCTCTCGTGAGCGGCGGGGCACGATCAATCAGCTTGCCGTGGCTGAGGTGATCGCCAGGCACCTCTGGTCGGTGCCGCGAAATCCGGCGGATGCCGAGGTGACGCCGCACCAGCTCAAGGACACGGTTTCTCGTGCGCTCACGGGGCGACTGCTGAGTCGCCCGGCACTGTCGCTCTTCATCGAGTCATTTGGATTCTCCGAGCATGAGGCCGGACGCCTGTGGCGGCTGTGGAACGGGTCGGTGAGCATCGGCGTAATGTCCGGTAGCCATGCCGTGCCCGCGCAAACTCAGCGTGAGCTTGCCGAAGTGCTCGGGCCGCCTCGTCATCAGACGCTGTCGCTGCATGATCATGTCTATATCGGCGAGGACGGCCGCATCGATCATGCGCGGATGCTCCAGGTCATCGAGGCCATCGCGCAAGGGGTCGACAGCGTCCCGTTCTTGTTCGACACAAACGTGCTGACTATTGAAGTCGGGCAGGGCGGCAAGGAGCTGAACGGCAACGTCCAGCAGGTCCGAGGCGACACGTTCCTCGCGGAGGTATTGCTGGCCAGGACCTTGGATCTCGGCGAGACCATCACGCTCGAATACTGGGTAACTTACCGTTTCCCCGGTAATCAAGCAGATCCGGGCGAGCGCGAGTTCCGGCGGGCGGTTATGCGGCACGCCGACAATATCGACATGCGAGTCGAGTTCCACCCGAGCCGGCCGCCGGCACATGTCTGGTGGGCACACTGGGACGGAACGGATGGCGATGTAATTCAGCGTGAGGCCGTCACGCTCGACAGTCAGTGCTCCGCACATCGCTACATTCGGTCGGCCGACAAGACAGTTGTTGGTTTTTACTGGCAGTGGGAGTAGACGGGTAGCCCGCTACTCACAGGCCGCGAGCGGGGACGCCGCGAGCCAGGCAGAAAGAGTCGCCCGTGAGCGATGCCACGCAGTTAAAGGGCCGGCGCGCGGCCGCCGAGTACCTGCGGCAGTTACTGCTCAAGCCCGGGTATTACCACGAGGCGTGGCTGCAGCATGTCGCAAGGCCGCGAGACGGTGTCATCAATCAGATGGCGGTTGCCGAGGTAATCGCCGCTCGATTGCGGTCGGCGCCCGGTCATCCTGGCGACGCCCAGATCATGCCCTACCAGCTTCGAGACATGGTATCCGGCGCGTTGTCGGGCCTGCAGCTGAGCGCGTACGCGCTGGAGCTCTTCATAGACGCGTTCGGATTATCCGAGCACGAGGCCATACGGCTGTGGCGGCTCTGGCACGGGTCGGCACGGATAAGCGTGCTGTCCGGTAGCCACGCGGTGACCGGGCAAACCCAGCGTGAGCTTGCCGAAGTGCTCGGGCCGCCCCGTCATCAGACT
>Ga0335075_10005786_pt1 | contig 19125 bp, 14 predicted proteins | sample Lox_Sample_24_FD_206723 | JGI IMG/M metagenome (GOLD analysis project Ga0335075, IMG submission 206723) | Soil microbial communities from Loxahatchee National Wildlife Refuge, Florida, United States - Lox_Sample_2.4 | ecosystem: Environmental > Terrestrial > Soil > Wetlands | place: USA... | reverse complement strand
GGCAGAAATATTTCGACGAATTCCTGCGGACAGATTTGCATCTTTTTCTGGGGACAACGCAGCAGTTCCATTTCGTCGCACCCAATCCGTGGGTGATCATCGGAGTGCTCCCGATCCCACATGAGCGGCAGTTGGGGCTACTCTAATCCGACGACGACCCCTTCTCGTGATTACCGTACGATTACCGTATGGTCCCGGTTTTACCGTACGTGCCAGCCGTAACAGCTTGAATCTCTGGTGGAAAGGGAGGGACTCGAACCCTCGACCCCGGCATTATGAGGGCTAAGGCACTCTGTAAAATCAATGACTTAGGTTGCAGAAAGCGGCCAAAAGCGGGCCGAAAACAGGGGGGCGGGGCACAAAAAGGGCACAGTAAAATTGGCGGGGATCCGGTCGGGCTGGACGCGAGTTCCGCTGATCCCGGGAAAAGCAATGAGCGAACCTTGCCCTGAACCGCTTGAGGGTACCACGCCGGCGGCGACCTATCGATTGGCTGTCGACTTAGTTGTCCGGAAGACCAATTTATTGCCCTCCTGTTCAACCACGAAATGTTGCTCTGCCGGAATGTCAGACCGGAGAGTTAAGGTGCCGTTGTCCAGGGTTTGGAGGATCGACTGCAATCCGGTGTTTGCAGCGAGGAGGCTTGTGTTTGCGGTTCGCAAACGGTCTGCGTCCTCCTTTTCCTGATGTGCCTTCTGTTCGGCCCGCTTGCGCTTGCGCCATTCAAGAAACCATCCCCCAAAGCCGATAATCAAAGCTAGGCCCGCTTGAGCGAAGGTGCTCCACGCGGAGACTTCGTCGCAGGTTACTGAATACAGGCATCTCGTTGCATCTGACATAGACTTCACCCAGGAGGTCCTGGTAGGACCCCCGTCAATTCTGTAATAAGTCAGGTGGCGCCTATAACCTTCATCGCGGCTGTCTTTGGATCCCCATAAAATATCGGGTCAACGTGCTCCATGATGTCCGCGCTGACATCGAGGAAATTGCGCTTGTTCTCGATCGGGATCAGCGCGCGTTTCGCGCCGTTATCCTTTGCGACTTGCATGGGCTCGGTGAGCGAGCGAAGCGGCTTGATGTTGCCCTGTACGCTCATATCGCCCAAGATCAGCAGAGCGGGGCTCACAGGAGCTCTGCGCAGAGCGGAGTATGCAGCTACAAAGAAGGCGACGCCGATCTCGGCTTCCACCCGGTTCGCCAGCAGATCGATGAGCTCGACGTGCAGATCCGAGGTGTCGAGGTCGCGACCGATGCCGAGCTCGGCCTTTTTGGCGTTGAGGAACCCGAACGCTCTCTGCACGGACTCCTTGGCTGCACCCGCAATGCCGCCGGCGAGCTTGAGCTTTCCGGTGCCGCCGGCGACCGAGACCTCGAGCCGATAGAGGCCTACCGTTCCATCGGCCGTTACGCTGGCCGTGTAGACCGTTCCTGGCGAGATAGGGTCCTGCGAGATGAGATCGCGCCCGCCCTGCTCAGGCACGCCGACGAACTTCTCCTCTCCGCTGTCGTTTGAAACATAGCTGAAGGAGGTGTGGTAGTACTCAAACGAGCCCATCTTCTTCAGCTGTTCCTTGACGCGTCGACGGCCCTCGAGGGCGAGCTCGAGGAGCTCCGCGAGATCTTCCTGACCGACCTCCCCATGCGGGAAGAGGATCTTTACGAGCCCCGAGACAGTCTTGCGCACGGCTTTGCGATCGCGCGCGTTGAGGTGCGCGCCTAGGGAGAAGTGACGATCGATGATCTCTGTGAAATTGTGCTTGCGCATCTCGCGCAGCGCTTCGGCGAGGTAGTCGACCACGAAGCCGTAATGATCAGTGAAGAGATCATTGCGCATCTTCGGGATCTCCCAGCCCGGTAGATAGCAATGCATGCGGTCGATGAACGCCATGTCATCGCGGATGACATCCGGCATCGGCGCGAATAGATGGCCCGTCTGCACCATCACGTCGATCGGCTGATTGGTGTTGCCGAACATCGCGATGCTGGCATCGCCCGAGACCGCCTCCTGCCCGCGCTGAAAGGTGCCGGACTCACAGAAAGTCTTCATGGTCGTCACGACTTCCTTCGGCATCTTCTGCAGGTCCGCCACCTCATCAAACCCGACGACGTCCCAGATCTGCACCATGCCCTTCTGGCGGCCGGACATGTGCCCGAACAGATTCGCGACGGTCGTTCCGCCCGTGAGGAGCGCCGCGTACGGGGAAATCTCCTGGATCACGTAACTCTTGCCCGTACCGCGCGGCCCGAGCTCGACCAGATTGTAGTTGCGCTCGGCAAGCGAGATCAGGCGCAGGAGAAACAGCATCTTAAGGCGCCGTGACATCTCCCCGGGCTCATACCCCATGCTACGCAGCATGAAATCCAGCCACTCGTCAGTCGTGAACTCCTTGCGGATCCGCCGATAATCCTCCAGATCAAAGGTCGCGATCTGGATGGGCGTCAGCTTCTCGATCCAGAAGGGATTCTTGCCACCGGATTCCTCGTCGGATTCGAAGCGTACGTCGACCTGTGCCCACACCCCGCCCATGACCAGCCGCTCGTACTCGCGCACGTAGTGCTCGGGGATGTGCACGTACTTGTGACCGAAGTTCGTGACTTCCGCCCAGTAGTCGGAGTCGACGAGCCGCACCTTCACCTTGTCGATGAACGAGTGGCGTCCCCGGTCCTTGACCGTCGCCTGCGCCTTCATGGATTCGTCCGCCCGGATGTAATTCTGGGCGAGCGTGTCGTTGACGACCTTGAGGCCCATCTGGATCGCGACTTCGTCCGATGAGGCGCAGTACTTGCCGAGCAGGAACTCGAGGACGAACACCGGCACATTGGCGCCGACTTTCACCTTGCGCACGAGGTCCTTGCGAACCACCTTGCCGGCGAAGAGGCGATTGACCTTGTCGTCGAGCGCATCGCGCGCGGGGGAGGATGCAGTCATGGCGTTAGGTTCCGAGTTCCACCGGAATGTCCGCCGGCGAGCGGTAGAGTTCGGCATCGGTGCGGGGATCTTGGATGACGATCCGAAGCGCGCGAACCCGATCGTCATTGAGCAGGAAGGCAAGGGTCACCGGCTTGCGAGGCGCGAGTTTCACTGATCCGGTCACCCCGTCGAGTGCCCCGTCCACGGCCATGCCCACGCGACCGACCTGCCGCCCTTCGGAAATTAGCAATGGCAGAACCGCCTGCTCGACGCTGAGCAGATCGCCCTTGAGTTCGATCTGAATGCTAAAGATACGGTTGGTGATCTTCGCGGGCACTGCGGTGACAGAGAGGGATTCCACGGCCGACACCCGGGCAGCGGCACTCCTTGAGCGCACGGTCAGCACCGGGATCAGGATCTCCTGAAGCGACCCGGCCCCGTGATGGAATGCCAGGTCCCCACCGGCCCTGAAGACCCCGCAGCCCCGGGGGAAGACGAAATCGAGGTCCGACGCATAGCCGAGTGTGCTTGCCGCGACCCGCACGCAGCCGGCCGGCGTTTTGCCGCCCCGGCCGATCCAGCAGCGCCGATGAAGCTCGATCGTCTCACCGCCCGGCGCATCGATCCGCATGGATTCCTCGCGCTCCGAGGCGAAGAGGTGTCCGTGATCGGCCGCCACCACCGCCTCTGCGATGCCGACGGCGGCGAGTTTGCGAACGGCGCGGGCGAGATTGTCGATCACCGTGTCCATGACCTGCCTGGCTTGGTAGGTGAACCCGCCTTCACCCGCATGGTCGAGCTCTTGGGAGCGCACGATCAGCATCTGCGCCTGCCCGACTTTCTTGGCAAGCTTTGACCGGGATAGCCCAAGAAGCTCATCGAGCGTCAGATCGACGAGCCCCGGGATACGGGAGGCGAAGAACCGTTGCCGGCTCGTGGAGTCCTGAAGGAACGTCCCCTCGATACGGGCCCCCAGTGCGCCGCCCTGGTCGATGACCGAGAAGCTGGCCGAAGCGCCCGGCAGGAGCGCAGCCATGCCGACCGGCGTGATGCTTGGGAGTGCCGCCACCGCAGGTTCAATGTGGACCTCGACGGCCGCGCCCGACTCCGCCGGCTGCAGACGCTGCGCGAGCTCGACGCCCATCTCGTAGCGCATCGCGTCCACGAGAAAGTACGCGACGGGCTTCGGCCGACCGCTGACGATCTGGCTGAAGACGCGCGTCTGCTGCAGAGTCCCGGGCACCGTCCAGCCGGCACTTTCTAGTGCGCGAGTAAAGCCTTCCGACATTGCCTGACAGGCATCCTCGTACGCGCGCCGCACGATGCCGAGTGCGCGCTCATCGAGTTCCTCCTCGACGCGCGCAGCGAGCCACTCGAGCCGCCGATGCCTCTGATCGAGCCGATACCAGCCCTCCGCTTGTGTGTAGGCCGCGATCCAGGCGGCGACGCCGCCGGTCAACTTGCGGGCTCCCGCCTGCACGGCCTCGGCTTCCCGGCCCAGCGCGGCGAGCTGCTGGTGCGCCTGCCACTGAAGGCTCCGGCGCATGTCTTGCCGGACCCAGAAGCTTGCGGGGTGCCGATCGAGCAGGCTCAGCGCCGCATCAAATCGCCGGTCCGCGATCCGCGCTGCGGACTCGGTGAGCATCGCACGCTCTGCGAATTGAAACGTCTCGAGCGAGTTCAACGATTCGACGGCAAAGCCGGCCTTCGCGAGACCGAGCTCTACTTCGATGTGATCCGCCGCGGCCATGTATTCGGTGGGAAAGCGTTCTCGCAGCAAACGCACCAGTCCCGTGATCCTCGAACGCTCCTCCTGCGTCCTCGGCTCTGGCACACCATCCAGGCCGGCGCGAACCACTCCACCGCACGCGGTCCGGAAATCGTTTACCAAGAGATAGCGCAGCGTGACCGCGCGTGCTTTCGCGAGATCCGCGTCTTCGGACACTTCGAGTCCGCAGGTCGACTGAATGAGCTTGACAAGCTCACGTGTGGCCTCCTTGGCGAGGATCTCCTGATCCCGCGCATCGCTCATCAACCACTCCGGTAGGATGCCGCGGTGCTCGCCCTCGAAAATCACCTTGAGGCGCGACGGCGGCTCGCTACTTCCCCCACTCTGCGATACGCGCGCGAGATCCTCGTACGAGACTCTCTCCGGTGCCAGCAGCTCGTCGATCACCCCGTCGGTATAGATCTGCCGCAGCGCATTGCGGGCGAGACTGCGCAGCTGCGGTTCGTAGCGGGTACCGGCCTGCTCGAGCTCGAGCAGGAGCGAGTCTTCGGCACTTGGGCGGCAACCGGGTACATAGAGGATGAAATAGAGCGGCTCATCCGAATTCACGTACGGCTCGACGCGAGCGCGCAGTTCCAGGAACGAGCCGTCGAACTCCGCGAGCTGTACCGGCATATCCGCGATCGACACTGTCGCGATTGAACCCGCTTCCTTCGGACCACCGCGCAGCTCCGTAACGAACGGCACGAACTCCTCCCGTGCGTCGTACCATACAACCACGTGGTGCTTGGCCACCTGGCTCGCGAGCTGCTTGGCGATGTAGTCGCACAGCGGATGCATCAGGCGTTCCCCGTCGCGCGTGCTCGGCGTCCTCGTGGTCGGCCGCCCCCTTGCATCACTGGAGCGCTGAGGAGGCTCTCAAGCGCGGCCTTGACGGAGGATGAGGTCCGCTCACGGACGATCTCCGCAATCGAGCGCACCGGCGTCTCTCTCGCGATCCATTTTTCCTCGCTGTTCTCCGCCCAGAAAATCTCTTCCAACCCATGCGCGATAGCGAGGCTCCGGTCCTTCGCACACTTAGGGACGACGCGCTCGGGCCAGAGATGCATCGCCAGATGCGCCCAGTCGTACTTCCCCTCACAGAGCGCCTTCCAGGTGCTCTTGAGCTCCTGCTGCCAGGATGCGCAGTGCTGGACGAGCCGCCAGAGGGGCGCAAAGTTGATGACGACGCCATCGTCGAGATCGGGCTTCCAGAGCGGCGCCACGCGCGCCACCTCCTCGAGAAAGGTGCGCAGCTCCGCGACCAGCGACTCCTGCGCCTCGAGCTGCCGGCGCTCGCTCCGGGAAAGATTTTCGCCGAACTGCCGGCGCATCGACTCCAATCGCTGTTCCTCGTGCAGGAGCTTCGGGCTCGCATATTCGTGCTGGACCCGAAAGAGCGTGTCGCGGGTCAATGCGTGCAGAAATAACCAGACCGAATAGCTCCCCGACGGCGTCGCCAGCTGCCAGTAGATCGGCGCCTTACGACGGCTCTTCGAGTACATCTTGCTGTGCAGCGGGAAGAACTCCCGCGCGAGCCAGGCGCGAAGGTTCTCGGGCGGCGTCCAGTGCACCTGATCCGCGAGCTGTCGCACGCGTGCCGCGAGATCCGCCGCATGACCCTCGTCGTCGACGAGAACGTCCAGCGCATCCTTCGGCGCCTCTCCCCCAGGCCACATCCCGGGAGATCGTGTGGGCAGCGGATCGAACGGTTCGGGCTCAGGCGGCACAGCGCGTTCACCGGTCGCGAGCCGCGGATCGAAGCGGCCGAATGCGACGCCCACGAGCCAAGAGATCACCGCCGACTCTGCACCGGCGTCCACCATCCCGGAGTCGGCATCGGTTTCGTCTTCGTCGTCCGATTCGTCCGAGTCCACCGCTTCCGTTTCTCCCGTCGCCTCCGTACGGTTCGCCGACTCGATCGCCGCGCGGTCTTCCGGTCCGATACCGTAGAGCTCGAACGCCCGGTCATCGATCTGCCGCTGGATCTGTGTGAACTCCATCTCGATGGCCGCTCGGTCGAGTCCGGTGATGCGCTCGTTGAGACCGGAAGGCAGAATAAAAGCGTGGGAGGTTTCGTTGACCGTGTCGAGAGAGCGCTTCAGCGACCAGGCACGACGAGCGAGTGTCGCGAGCGCCCGCGTGTCAACAGAGGACAGTTCTGGAATTGGTGTCTGCTGAATGAGACCGACCTCGTACGATTGCGCGAGCTCTGTGCGGGCCAGCTGAATACTGATGAGATATCCAAACGATTTGGAATTTAGGAGAGCGCTTAGGGCAAGTAAGTGATCCGGCTCGTCGCCCTCCACGAACGCTGCCGGGCCCTTGTCTGCGAATACGCACGATGCCGGCATGACACGCAAACTGAAGCCTGCCGTCCGCCTCGGCCACGTTAGTCCCGGCCTGAAAAAATGCTGAACACTAGCAGGACGCTCTAACGGCCTATTTTCTGTCCCTAGGAACCCGGGATATGAAAGTCGTGCTTCACTCCACGCGATTACCGTGGTCACATCGCAATAATACGGCGAAAAGGCGCCCCCCTTCGCCCACGGTCGCCAAGTCTCGTGTAGCTCTGTTGTACTGACCTCCCACCAAAGCCGGGCATAACGAAAATCCGCATTTAGTGGATTCGTTGATACGACGAAGCGTGAATTCCGCTGCAGAGGTCCGTGCTGCTCGAATATTTCAACGCATCGTTCTGGTGCCCAATAGGCGAATGGGCTCCCGGGTATCATTGAGAAGCCAGCCGGTTCACCCTCGAAGGCGACTTGATCTAGGCCAGCGTGCTGAGCTGAGGTTCGAAGTAGTGCCACTGTTCGCACAAGTTCCGTTTCTTTCTCGTTCACCGGCACCCTGAGCATGCGAATAAACGTTGTCATGCTCGTGCTTCCAAACAATATGCCGCGGTCTCCACCATAGCGCTATCCAGCACCCCGTAACCGAGGTCGGCAAAGACGGCGGGGGGTGCACGCTGGAGCAATACCTCCTCGCGCCACTTCCGAAAGCTCGAGAGGAAGAACCCGGTTCGGGACGTGATTGCACCCAGCCGCCCACGACTCGCCAGGAGCTCGATCCCCCGCTCGACGAAGGCGGCGTAGACATCGTTCTTCGTCTTCGGGTACGCGCGCTCGAAGTCCCTCTTCGCCCGCAGGCTCCCGGCACCGAAGGGCGGATTCATGAGGATCACGTCGAACTCTTTCTCGGCCGTCTCCAGCAATCCCAGGCCCTGGACCGCATCGTCCGCGAAGAGTCGCCGACGCATCGTGAGGCGCGTGCCCTCCTCGACGACAAAGCGGTGCAGCGCGTCGCGGATCCGCTCCTCCGGCGGCTCTAGGTAATCGATTTGCCCGGACCCCTTCGTTCTCGTGAGGAGCCGCTCGACGCGCAGCAGAACCCCGAGATCCCCCGCAAGCTTCAGCGCCGTGATGAGCTCACAGAACACCCGCCCGAGCGCGGGATCGTCGAGCCGCGCGACGAACTCCTCAGTCAGCCGGTCATCGCTCACCAGCGGCTCGGCCACGACGATGTTCGAGCGGCGGATCCGCGGCCGGTCTTTTCGCGCGATGCCGAAATCCCGATACGCCCGCTGTGCCCGCATCCAGAGCGCGAGCTGCGCGATCTGCGCACAGCGCGCATCGATGTCGACGCCGTGGAGATTGTGCGCGAGAATGAGTGCGGGCAGATCCCGCTGCAGCGTCTCTCGCGTCGGATAGTCTTCCGGGAGCGGGCGGCCCGTCGCCTCGCTCCGCGGTCCCGCCGGGTCTGCCTGCGCCTCCTCATAGATCGTGATCAGCAGTTCGAACGCATAGAGGAGGAAGTGCCCGCTGCCGCAGGCGGGATCGAGTATTTTGATGTCGCGCGGGTCCTTTTTGTCCCGCGGCGCGACCGTCTCCCCAGGTCTTCGCACCAAGTACGCACAGCGCTCGGCCAGCGCCGTCCGGGTCCCTTGCATCTCGTACCAGATCCGCCCGAGCGTATTGTCGGTGAGAAACTCGACGACATAGCGTGGCGTGAAGAACTGATTGCGGACTGCGAGCTCCCGGCTGTTGCGCGGGGCCTGGCTCTCCTCGCGCATCTGCCGGCGCTCCTCCGCGCCGTTGAAGTATTGATAGACCCAGCCAATCGTCTCATCCTCGCGCCAGACAGCAGCGAGCGCCGGGGCATTGAGCTCCGTAAGCAACTCCTCAAAGGTCGCCCGCTTCGGCCAGAGCACGGAGGCCGGATCGCGCCGATCGAAGAGAACTTTGATTTCGGTCGAGAGCTCATCGAAGAGCGATTCGATGTAGAGCTGATACCCATCCTTGTACCCGTCCCTGTTAGGAAGCAACGCGACACCCTGTGCCAGTCCACAGAACTCGCGATACCCGGAGGACTGCTCACCGCGGGTGATGCACTCCTGCACGAGCTCGCGCGCTTCCAGCATCTTCAGCGCCACGAACCTGTTGAGCGTCGTGAACGCCGCATCGCGGAGGTAATCGGCCACGCAGTCCGCGGGATTAAGACCTGCGGCGCGCTTGTGCTCGAGTGCTGCGATGATCTTCCCTCTCTGAACCGCACGCTGCGCAGACAAGTGCCGGCCCGCCCTCTCGGCCCAGCCTCCACTCGGATCCACGTCGAAGTCCCCGTACAGCTGCTGCCCAAAATCCTCTTGCAGGATCGCTCGCAGCCGCTGCGTCGCCCGTTCGATGGCGTTGCGAGTGTTCTTATCCACTGCGACCTCGTGGGCGAGGGCTTTTCTTCTTTGCGCTCGCGCGCCGACGCACCTTAACGGCGGGTTGTTTCGGCTTCTTTGTCGGCTTCTTCGCGACCGCAGGGCGGGGGCGAGTCTGGCTTGCCTTCTTTGCCGCCCGCTTCTTGGGGCGTGCCGGGATCTCAAACCGCGGATGCGCCCGCAAGACGCAGGTAACGGAGACTTCGGTCGCATCGAAAAGCGGCGGCGGACACCCCGCCGCTTTCATGCTGCGACGGATGGTCTGGATACCCTGCCCCTCCGCCTGAGCGAGCTGAAGCCGCGAGAGGAACCAGGCGAGTGCCTGATTGCGCCAGCGTGGCGTCACGGTGCGTGTGCGCAAGTCCTCGAGCGTCACCCCGATGGGGAGTGATCCGGGCGAGACGATCTCGATGCGGTCGGTGTAGGACGTGAACCGCGCGGGATCGACGAGCTCGTAGTCGCGATGCGCGAGGGCGTTGACCATGGCCTCCTGCAGGGCGCGGCGGGGATACTTCTCCGCATTCGGTTCTTCGAGGTTGGTCTTGTCGAAAAGCGTCACGGCCTCGGCATCCAGAAGCTCCCGGAGCCGGCGGGCCTGATCGAGCAGCGTGCCTGCGATCTCGAACCGCCGCGCCACGGGATCGGTGCGGTCCCGTCCTGGATACGCCGAGAAGATCGCATACGCGCCTGCCATCCACCGCTGCGGCGAACGGCCGAAGAGGAGGATCGCGAAATTACGCGGCCTCACCACCCCGGAGAGCGGCTCGGCGATGCAGAGCGAGGGGACGAAGGGCGAGATCTGAATCCCATCGGCGAGATACGGCTCGACCCCGCGATCGGGCGTGTACACCCCCATGCGCTCAAGCGCATCCCGGAGCGTGAGCAGATCGATGTCAGCGACGGTCGCGCCGTTGCACAGCCGGCGGTCCCAGGGCTCGAGCGCTCCTTTGCGCACCAGCAAGTCCTTGAGCAAGCCGTTGCGCGCCTCGATCGTCGCGCGGCCAACGCGGACGAAATGCTTGGCACCCGCCTCGCGCGCCCGGAACGTATGCGCGGCGCCCGTCGCAGGCTGCAGGAAGACAAGAATCCGCCGCTCAGGATCGATGCTCGGCAGCTCCTCGATGAGCGGCGCGAGCGGGGGCGAGACCCGATCGCGGCAGCGTGCCAACACTGTGTTCTCGATCTCCTTCAGACGCGAGGCGGTGAGTCCCGTGCGCTGGAGCTTCGGGAAACCGTGTTCGTCCTTCATCTCCCGCGCACCGCAGATGACATAGCCACCGCCCAAGTTCTGCAGGTCGTTCGCGAAGGCGCAGAGCGTCGCCACGACATCATCGATGTCGGCGACGTTCTCCTTCCATTCGGTCTGCTCGCTTTCGCGCCGCGCTAGCTCATCGAGATCGATCCGCTCACTCACGTGAACACCACCTTCTTGCCGGCGGCAATGAGCCGCACGCACTCGTCGTGCATTTGGCTGAGCGCGGCCTCGAGCTGCTCGATCGTGTCGATACCCTCGCCAAAGTAGGTCTGGACCTGCACGGGCGCGAGGCGCTCACCCTCGATGATCTCCCGCACCCGCCGGATCGCATTCTTGAGGCGCCCCTCGCAGGCCTCGCGTTCCGAGCGCAGCAGCGGGATCGGTGTGGTGCGCGGCTGGGGCTCCCGACCCGCGAGCAGCGGGGCGGCGATCCCGCGGCGCGTCTCTTCGGGCAGCTCGCTCCAGCCCGAGATCTGCACCAGGCGCTCGCAGGCCTGCGTGTAGGCATCGATCCGCGCCTGCTGCGCGTCATCGAACCGGCGGGCATATTCGAGCTCGAGCGCGCGCGCGTGCTGTTCGATGGCCGGTACGTCGCGGAAGAAGGTCTCCCGGCCAAGGAGTTCGGCCAGCTGCTCGGCGCGCGAGGCGAGCTCGGGAGCCATCCCTGGCTCGGCCTTCAAGAACGGCCACGCGATCTCGAGGGCCCGACGGGCCCGCTCGAGATCATTGAGGCGCGGCTCCGTCAGCGCCTGCTCGAGCTCCGCGGCGCGCTGGACGGCTTCCTGGATCGTCTTGTGGGAGGCATTGAACGTCGAGATCGCGCTCTCGTCCGAGCCGCGCAGGATCGCCTTCATCTGACCGAGCGCACTCTCGAGCGCACCGCTCCCGGGAAGGCGGTGGGCCGTGAGGCTCGAGAGCACCATGGCGACCGCATCCTCCCGGCGTGCGATCTCCTCGCGCAGTTGCGCGGCGATGACGTTCGGCGCGAGCTCGCGGATCTCGTTGCCGAATGCGTCCTTGAACGCCTGCGCCGCCCGCACGAGTTCCGCAAACTCGACGCCACGCTTGGGGCGGAAGGACGCCTGGCGAAAGAGATTGTTGTTGGTAAACGTCTCGCGCGCCTCAAGCGTGGTCGCGATCTCGAGCGTCTGTCCCTTGCTGATCGCCTCGATGCGGCCTGTACGCAACAGCGAGAGCACGAGGAGGCGCACCACCTCGAAATCCCAGCCAAAGGGCTCCTTGGCGAACTCCTCGGTGAGATAGCGGCCGCTCGCGGTCTCACCGTACCGCGAACGCTCCTCGATCCGCGCGAGGATCTCCTTCAGCGGGCCGCCCTCGGTGTGAAAGACCGTCTTGCCGCGCTCATCTCGCAGCAGTCCGAGGTCCATGAAGACCGGCGGCAGCCCCTGCAGGCTGTCGGAGGTCAGGAGCGCCTCCGTTCCCTTCTTGACATCGGGCCCCTTGGCAGCGGCCTCCTTGAAGCGATCGAAGACTTCCGGCAGCACTTGAGCGAGGATTTCCGCCGCGGCCTTGCGCACATCGACCACCGCATCGCCCGGGCTTCGATCGTTGCCGCGAAAGTACACCCGTCCGGTGAGTGCAGCTTGCAGCAGCAGCCGGCGCATCTCCTCGCGATGGCGCCGCTCGCGCGCGCGCTCTTCGGTGACGAGCGCGAGGGCCTGCTCGCCCTTGGTCTCACGCTCCTTGCGCGCGAGGATTTCCTTGGAGCGGTAGAGATCGACCGCCTCCCGGTCGATCGCATCCGAGAGGGCGAGGGCCCAGAAGACCTGCCGCCGCTCGGTCTGACTGCGCTCGCGCAGCTCCGCGGCGAGGCGGTCGAATTCCGGCGCGCTGTCGGCGAGGTAGAACTGGAAAGGGATGTCACCGTCCACCACCTCGCGTCCATGAATGACGAGGCCTGCCTTGAACGTCTTCGCCTCAAAGAGTGTGCACAGGGGCTGGGGCTGCCAGAAGCTCGCCAACACTTCCGCGTACAGGCGGTGTGAGTCAGCGGGCTTCGGCACGAGGCCATTGCGCTGGCGGTCCCAGTCGTCTTCCGCCGGGGTCGGAATTCGATACCCGCCCTCGCCCTGGCGCACCTGGTGGGTCGCTTCGAGCTCGCGCAGCGCCTCCCGAACGGCAGCCACCTGCGGCTCCCCACTCACGCTCGGATGCAATGCCGCCGCGATGTTCTCCGGCGTGCGGTGCACGCTCTTGACGTACTGCAGCAGGCAGATGGCCTTGGCGACAGAGGCGGCGAGCGGGTGCTGCAAAAGCTTCGGAATCGCGGCGATCTTGGCGCGGATGTCCGAGCCGATGTTGCCCTCGATGAGGTCGTAGACCTGATCGAGGCGCACGAGCACCCCGACCGGCGAGGCGGCGAGATCCACCGCCGGATTGACGAGGAGTTGCTGGGCGAGCTTGATGATGGTGCGATTGGCGCCACCCACGTGCCGGCTCGCCCCGCCCTGCAGGCGAAGCCCCGAGACGATCTGGATGATGAGATCGATCTGGTACGGCAGCAGTGGATATAGGTCGATAAATGGCTCGCGCGAAAGTTCCGGCAGCTTGATGTCGGCGGTGAGGCGGGTATGGGCCGTGAGGCTCCCGCGGTGCGCATCGAAGAGCGTGCCGAGCAGCGTCTCGGCGTCCGCTTTCTTCCGGAGCACACGGCGGCTCGTAACCTCCGAGATGTCAGACGGCTCGAGATGCACCTGGAGCGGGAAGCGGTCCATCAGCCGCTGCAGCTCGATCTTGCGATCATCGATCGCGCTCACGATCTCGTTGAGCTTCTCCTGCGAGGTGACGACCACCCAGTACTTGCCGCGGCCGCGCACGCCCAGGTTCTGCACGATGGCCTGAAGGTCGAGCATCTTCTGCACGTCGCGGGCGACGAACTGCCCGACCTCATCCACCACAAAGAGCAGCGAGTGCCCGGGCTTGCGGCGGTTCATTAACTCCCCAGCGCGCTCGGCGAGCTTGCGCGGGGTGATGTCCGCCTTGTTCTTCACCGCCTGCACCCAGGAGTCGGCCTGCGGATAGGTCGCAGGGTCGAGCTCGTGCATCACACGGCTCGCCTCACTCAACGCAAAGGCGACCTTGTCCTTCTCCCGCGCCCATTCCTTGTCGAAGAGCCTGCGGTACGTGTCCTCGAACCGCTTAAGCTCCCCGCGCTCCTCGAGACTCACCTCGAGCTCGGAGAGATCAAGATCCTTCGCGTAGCCGAGGCTGCGCAGGAAGAGCCCATACATGATCTCGGTGAGCGTCTGATTGCCGCTGCGGATGCCGCGGTCGGTCGAGACATCGAAAATCACCGCATGCGTCGGGATCTTCTCAGTGATCGTCTTAAGCAGCACCGAAAGTTTTGGATCGTCCGCGCGTGCCGCGAAACGCTCGGCCGCGCGCTCACCGGCAATGACCGGGTTCTCGATCGTGAGCCCCAGCATCTTCGCGAAGCTCGACTTGCCGGAGCCGAAGAATCCCGACACCCACACCGCAATACCCTCGTGGGGCTTATTCGGTGTCTCGGCGTAGCTCTCGAGGATCTCCGTGTAGTGCTTGCGGATCGACTCCGTCACCACGTACTCGTCGATCTCGGCGCGGATCACCTCCCCGTCGGTCTGATCGACCTTGATGACCTCCTCGATCCGTCGGCGGATGTTCTGGACAAAGAGGCTTTCGATCAGCTTTGAGCCTGTCATGGACGCCACGCTCTGCGGTTGCGACGCATCAGTAGATCTTCGCGCGATAGTTGTGCTCGGCCTGCAGCACCCCCATGAAGCGCAGGCCCGCCGCGCCCTCGAGGAGCCCGGGGTAGAAGAGGATTGTGGGCACGGGCACCCGGCCCTGCAGCTGCTCCGGCAGCGAGAAGGTGCGGTAGGCCGGGAACAGCGCGCCAGCTCTTAAGATGAAGACGATATCGCGCCGGGGGTCGGGGTCCCGCGGCATGCGGGCGGCAACGAGCTCCACTAGGGGCGCATACTCGGCGAGCACCGCATGCAGCGTCTGGACAATCGTCGCCACGCCCTGCGCACGCTCAGCCGCGTACCACTCCTTAAGCGGCCGTTGCGAGCGCATCGCCTCCTCCAGGCACTCGGCAAGCGATATGCGCGTGATGCGCTTGCCGCGTTCGGTGAGGCGCGTCTCGAGCATAGTGACCTGCCGGCGCAACTCGAACTCCTCGTCCGGCGCGTAGCGAAAGAGCGCATACGGCATGTCGTGGTAGGTGCTGATCCGCTCCCGCGGATCGGCGATCGAGAGATCCGGTTCCAATCGCTCCTTGAGGCGCTGCACGAACTCGCTCATGCCAACATGCGCTCCGCATAGAGGGCCGAGGTAGCACAAGGCAGCTGCATCTGCGCCAAGCTCCCGGCCACCTGATAGTCGAGCTTGTGGAACTGATGCAGGCGCAGGATCTCGTGCTCTACATCCGCGGGCCGCATGAGGTACATGCGCCAGTCGCGCGCCTCGATGATCTTGCGCGGGTTGGGGTTTTGCTCGCGCAGCACGTGCAGCAGATAGAGGAAGCTGTGCTCAGGGAGGGAATAGGCATTGAAGGTCTTAACGGACTTGCCGCGCAGGAGGCCAAAGTCGACCGCGATCTTGAGGAGTCCTGCCGCGACGCGCTCGAGCGTCGCCTCCGACCAGGCATGTTCGGTCACACCGCCCCGCCTCGCCGTGCCGCGCAGGTACGCTTTGACCTCCGCACCCTGCATGCCGGCGGCGCCCGCCTCGTAGGCGGAAAACAAACCGTGCTCTAGAAAGTCCCGCAGCAGGAACTCATCGCGGGTGATGTGCCAGAGAAGAATGGGCTTCCACTCGGCGAGATCACAGCCGCTCTGGGCGAGCAGCGCGAGCGCCCGATCGCGCCCTTCGGGATCGAGGCGCCGGTTCAGGACCTTGGCGAGATCGCGCAGCCAGGTGGCGGTGCGCGCACCGAGGAAGTTCTCCCGCCGCAGCCGCTCGAGGTTCTCGCGCTTCGAGCGGGTGAAGTCCCAGGCGGCGAGCACGGCGTAGGTCTCCTCGATCAGCGCGCCTTTGATGATCGTGAAGGAGGAGGCAACGTTCGCGCGCGCGACGGTGCTCATCCGTCCTCCAAGCGCGCGTAGGGAACAGTGAGTGCCCCTTTTTCCCCCCGCGCGAAGCCGAGCGCGAGCAGCGTTACGTCCGAGTCGGTGTGATCGAAACATCCGGGCAAGGGCACCGCGCGGCCCTCCGAGGAGCGGCGCAGACGGGAAAGCGCTTCGAGATCCGGCTCGCCGGCCAGGTGGAGCGATTTGAGCACCTCTGGAAGATCGGCTGACGGGAGAGACTCGAGTCGCTGAAAGAACAGGCGCCAGTCCTCAGCGTGATCCAGCCAATGCTCCCATTGCGCATCGAACTGCTCTTCGAGTTCCTGCGGGAGACGCCAGAGCGTCACGCAGTGGGGCGGATCGAAGACCTCCGCGCAGCGGTGCGCCGCGACCGCGAAGACACTGCGCGCCTGCGCGAAATGGTGTGTGCGCGGAAAACCCCGCGCGAGCGCGATGGCGCCGAGGCTGCCCAGCTGGCCCTGGGTGTTCCACCAACCGGCCTGATCCATCTCGCCAAAGCGGCCCACCACGAGACGGAGCTTGAGCAGCCGATCAAGATCAAGGGACCTGGTATTCATGGCCCCGATCCCTTTTCCTCGGCGGCCAGGTCTGCGCCGCCTGCGCGAACCCACTCGTCCACCTCGGTGAGCTTGAACTTCCAGAGCCGGCCGATCTTGTGAGCGGGCAGGCCGCGATGATCGATCCAGCGATAGACCGAGTCCTTGGCCACCCCGAGGTGCTTGGCAACTTCCTCAACTGAGGCCCAAGGCTCTGTCATACCTTCCCATGCTGCACGGTGTCACCGCGATCATGATAGCAAAGCCGATCTCACCCGAGTCGAATCTGCTTAAGTCGAACAAAATAGGGATTAGTATGGTCTAGCCATCAGATTACATCGGCCCAGGGTGTTCGAACGGGTGCGGGGGTCGACGGCAAATCATTTGAGCATCCGTCGCACTTTGAGCATTTGGTGGGAGAGATCAAGTATCGCTATTAAAATATACAAGAGAACCGCGCCTGCGATGGATATTTGAGTTACTGTACTTAAGCCTGTGACTCAATATCCTCGTAAGTTCTCATTCAAGGAAGTTCTAGCCAAGCTGCCCCGCGGCGAGCCGCTTGCCACAGCCGCCCTCCGGGAATACGGAGTCAACGAATTCCGGGCCTCGGACCTTGCGCGCAGCGGGTGGCTTACCCACCTTGGCCGCGGCGTCTACATGCTGCCCGGTGATACGCTCTCTCGAGACGGTTGCCTCGCATTCCTCACCCACCGTATGGCCGGCTTTCGCGTCGGCGGCAAGACGGCTCTCGACTGGCGTGGAGTCCGCCAGAGCGTCAGTATCAGAGAAGTGCTGACGTTATGGGGGGACGAACCCAAGCGATTGCCTCGGTGGTTCACCGAGCGCTTTGCCAGCCGGTATCAGGCGACTCGTCTATTCGATGATCAGCTACCCAAGGGACTGGGCCTCCAATCCCTCCCGACCGGCCGCTCCGATGTACTCGTCTCAGTGCCCGAACGCGCGCTCCTCGAACTGCTGAGCGACGTTGGGAAAACTCAGCAGCTCGAGGAAACGCGGCAGCTCGTTGAGCTCCTCCATACCCTGCGGGAAAAGGTGCTGGACCAGCTGCTCACACACACCACAAGGATCAAGGTCGTCCGCCTAGCCGAACTCCTCGGACGAGAGCTTGCTCTGCCGTGGGCGACAACTGCGGCACGGCATAGCAAGCGGATTGGCGGAGGAAAGCGCTGGGTAGCCGTCACAAAATCGGGCGAGCGGCTCGATCTCAGGCGACCATGAATCAGCAATACGTCGACACCGTGCGCCTGCTGCTGACCATAGCCCAGCAGTATTCCGAACACCGCGGTTCGCACTCAAGGGCGGGCACGGGCTCTGAATCTGTTTGCACATGACCTGCCGCGACTTCCGTCGATATCGATGTCGTCTTCACAGATCACACTCTCAATCGCGAAGATGCGCTGAGAGCGATCGGAGCAGATCTCAAGGCCGCCAAGTCCGCGATCTCTGCATTGGGCTTCCGAACTCATATTCCCACCGCGAAGGGAGGTGAAAACGTCAAGCTACGCTGCCGGTGACCCAACGCCCTCTCGTGTCGAAGGCGCAAGAACTCTTCACGGCCAACCTCACGCTTCCTGTCTTGAACCTCCCCGAACTCTATGGCGGCAAGCTTGTCGCGGCGATGGATCGACAGCATCCCCGAGACATGTTCGATGTCCTACAGATGCTCGACCGCTTCGGCTGGCACTCACCTTTTGTGGATTGCTTTGTCGCATATCTTGCCGGCCACAATCGGCCGGTTCATGAGGTGCTCTTTCCCAACAGACTGCCGCTCGAGCCCGCCTTCTCGAACGAATTCGCGGGTCTCACTACGGATGAGATCGCCCTGGAGACGCTTGAGCGAACTCAAGGTCGCCTGATAGATGAACTGCCACGTGCTTCGACCCCGCGACATCGCGAGTTCCTGCTGTCACTTGTGAGTGCTGACCCGGCATGGGATCTCCCGCCCTTTCCCACCCTGCAGCATCTCCCTGCGCCGCAGTGGAAGCTGATTAATTTGCGCAAGCTTAAGATGCGCAATCCCGGTCGGTTTTCCGCTCAACATGACGAGCTGGCGTCACGATTCGCCAATCTGCCACAACCGGTTTGATCCACGCCCTTCTTCCGCCGGCCGAAAAGGCGCCCATGACACCAAAATAAACGTCAAACTTTTGCACGGTCGTCAGAATACAGAGCTACAGTCGCAATGAGCTACACCAAGAAGCAAATGAGCGATGCCTGCAAAATGCTTGTCGCTGCCGAGTTGACACTCGCGGGCATCAGCTTGAGCGGAGCGTTGCGTGAACGGCCCGGAGGGAGAGGCCCTGTTAGGCTTTTAGGTCGGCAGCGCGTTTCTCCCTAGCCGATGCCCAACGAACGCCCACACGATCGATGCGCGTGGCCCAAAGGCTGGGTGACTTGCCAGCGAAGAAGCGCTTGAGAGCACGAGGCCCAAGGCCTGGCGGGTGAGCGAGCAGAAGGTCTGTTAGACCGTCGAGCTGGTCGCGCGCGTGATCCAGCAGCTGCCAGGTCTCGGTAAAATAGGGTTCAACGGCCCGTCCTAGAAAATCATCGATGCCGTAACCCTTCGGCTGATGTGTGCGCCGGAGAATCTCGATCCAATCGCTGGCCCCTGATATCGCCTTTAAATGGCCGTCCTCGGTAGCGACCCACTCGAGGAAGTCACGGAAGGATTGTGCCGAAGGGCGATCGTGCAGGAGCAAGGCCAGTGGTCCCGCGGAAAGCACGAGCAGGTACCTGTGTTCGTCCGGGGGAACCTCCCAAGACGCGCGACCATAGTGGTGCCCGCGGGGTGTGGTTCCGAAGACGATGCGCGAAGCTCGTCCGCCGC
>Ga0335075_10005785_pt1 | contig 19125 bp, 18 predicted proteins | sample Lox_Sample_24_FD_206723 | JGI IMG/M metagenome (GOLD analysis project Ga0335075, IMG submission 206723) | Soil microbial communities from Loxahatchee National Wildlife Refuge, Florida, United States - Lox_Sample_2.4 | ecosystem: Environmental > Terrestrial > Soil > Wetlands | place: USA... | reverse complement strand
CCAGCAAACAGAAAAACTAAGCCCGAAAGCCATCCCGAGGGCCCCCGTCGCCATTCCGCCGCCGAGAATCCGGAGTTGGCGATGGGATTTGCCCGCGTGGATTGTTTCGTTACGTCGTATGCCCGAATCGGAACGTTCTCAATGACTTCTCAAGCCAGGTAGACGCGAAATCGAACCGAGATTCCTGAATACTTTATCGCCACCGTTCGAGATCGGGTACCGGATTGACAGCGGCTCAGAATCTTTTCAGAATCCCGGCAATTGAGAGTGCCGCAACTCGGAATTGCATGCCCTATTCCTTCTATTTGGACTCGGACAACCACATTGTGTTAGCCCGTTTCACGGGCCGGGTGACGGACGAAGTATTCGCCGAATTCTTTCGAGTTGGCGGGAGGCGAGGCTTCGCGTCGTTGCAATTTCGCGGCGCGATCGTCGACTTCTCCGAGGTCACGTCCTTCGAGGTGAGTCCGGCAACCGTACGGACGCTCGCATGGGAACCACCGATCGATGCCGACGCCTCTCGCCTGCGCATTATCGTTGCGCCTGAGGCACACATCTTCGGCACTTTCCGCATCTTCGCTTCGCAGGGAGAGGATACGCGCCCAAACCTGCACGTGGTTCGAAGCCTTGAGCACGCATACGTCATCCTCGGCGCGGTTGACCCCAAGTTCGAGCCGGTGGCGGAACCTCCGGCCGCCTGAGCCGGCGGATTCTGCGCAGGATCTGCCACGGCGTTATAATAGCGGTACTGCAAACGCCATGCCGGACCTGAAAATATTCCAGAAAACGCGCGCGTTGCACGAAGCCCGCTGGTGGGAGCCCGAGGCAAACGGGAAAGTGCATTGCTATTTGTGTCCGCGGCACTGCCATATCGGGGAGGGACAAGCGGGATTTTGTTTCATTCGCGTCAACGAAGGCGGGAAACTATACAGCGTCGGCTACGCGCACCCGGCCGCGCTCCAGATCGATCCGATCGAGAAGAAGCCGCTCAATCATTTCCTTCCGGGCACGCGCGTCTTTTCTATGGGGACAGCAGGATGCAACATGGGCTGCTTCTTCTGCCAGAACTGGGATATATCGAAGTCGCGTTCCGACCAGATTCACTCGACCTATATTCCGCCGGAAGACGTCGTCCTGCTGGCAAAGCGCAATGGGTGCCCTTCGATCGCGTTCACGTACAACGAGCCCACGATCTGGGGCGAGTATGTGATCGATATTTGCGTTGCGGCAAGGGAAGCCGGCCTGAATACGGTGATGGTGTCGAACGGCTACATCACGTATGACGCGTTCCACGAAATTTACGATCACGTCGACGCCGCGAATATCGACCTGAAAGCGTTCACTGAAAATTTTTACGGCAAAATCACTCTCACGCATCTGCAGCCTGTGCTCGAAACTCTTTGTTGGCTGAAAAACGAGACGAACGTCTGGTTCGAAATTACGAATCTGATCATTCCCACCTTGAACGACGCCGCTGATGAAACGCGCCGCCTCTCGGAATGGGTGCTCGACCATCTGGGTCCGGACGTGCCGCTGCATTTCACGGCGTTTCATCCGGATTTCAAGCTGCAGGACAAACCGCGCACGCCACCGGGGACTTTGCATGCCGCGCGAAAAATCGCCTTGGGGACTGGACTGCATTACGTCTACGAAGGCAACATCTTCAGCGACGGTGCGAACACAGCGTGTCCCTCGTGTCGCACGCTTCTGGTTCAGCGTTCGTGGCACGATGTGGAGCAGAACCGCTTAAAACACGGGTGCTGCCCGAAGTGCGGGCTTGCCATTCCGGGTCGCTGGACCAATCCCCGCGGCCAAACGCAGGCGAAGTCTATTGTGGTGCGTGAATCGTCGATAGAGGACCGCTACAAAGACCTTAACCTGTAGGCGATCCGCAGTCGCGGCACGTTATTGGGGGTAGCAAAAACCAATCCTCGGAGTTCGTCGTACCGGGCCGAGCGCCGCAGACCGTCTAATAGATTCGTCAGTAGTTTACCTGACATTGCCGCTCCTCAGCCCCATTTTGAGTTGCGCATGGGGAATGCCCGGTTCAGCCGTCTCGCCGAGAGAATTTCTGTTTTCGATTGAAAATGGGCAGGGGCTTGGGCTAGATTTTGTGATGGGGTCGTGGCAAGTAGATCATCAGTCCCAGTGACAGTAGCGGCCGATTGTGCTGTCCTTCTTATCGGCAGTATAGGAAAAATACGATGCGAAAACCCCTTTTTTCGCGTGGTTTCCTTCTGGCGGGTGTTTGTCTCCTCAGCTTAGCGGTGCTTCCCGGAATTGGGGAGAATGCACAGTCCGCTAAACGCGTCCCCGGGATTTTCGACTGGAGCATGCGGCACGTAATCTATCCGCGGACCGGTCCGATCGACAAGATGATCGCCGCTCAGCGCGATCCCCGCGCAAGGTTGATTTGGCAGCATGAACTTGGACGCCCATATGGGCAGAACCGGACGCGCGGGCGTGCGGGCACGTCGGGAAGCACCGCGAAGCGCGACTGGAGCATTTATTTGGGCCTGAACGGCGTAGCGCCCGCGATGTATCCGGCGAAATACAACTTCAGCATCACTGCTACGCCGAGTTGCACGAACGATTTCGTCGTGTACCCGATCAATGCGCCGGGGAGCGCGACGCAGCCGAACATTGTGGCTCTGAATAACCTCTATAGCGGAACGACCGCGGGACTCTGTTCCGGAACCTCCGCGAACGTCTATTGGTCATATAACGTGCAAGGCATTGCGGGCGGCGGCGCCGTGACGACTTCACCGTCACTTTCCTACGACGAAAGCGGAACAGGCAGCGGAACCAAGGTGGCGTTCGTGGAATCGGGCAGCGGTAGCGCCCATTTCCATGTTCTGGCGTGGGGCACGGGCGCCAACAACGGACAGAACGCGAGCGACTTGCAGTCGGTTGGCCTCGGCGAGATTTTCTCCGCGTCCGTTGATTCAGCGCATCGCGGTGTTGGATATGCCGTAGGGAATACCGGGACAATCTCGGGCGGCAGCACGGCGAATGGAGCTGCCTTGGCCGAATATACAGTGCAGTCGCTCGAAACTGGTCCGCCAGCCGGACGTGTGGCTTCGGTCACCATCACTACACGGGGTCTGGGCTACTCGGTCGGGGGGCCGTTCGCGACAACGCGGACCGCGGGCAGAGCGGGGGGAGCGGGTACTGGCCTGGAGGTGGACATCGCCAGTGTTGGTGCGCCCAAGACTATCAACACGTTCGTGTCGACTACACCTGCGATTAATGGAGGAACGGCAACGGCAACCGCAACTGATCTCGTGTTCGGCAGCTCAACAGACACTCTTTCAGCACCGTTCATTGACTACGTCACCGACAGAGCGTACGTGGGTAATGACGCCGGGCAGCTTTATCGTATCAAGGACGTTTTCTGCATGGCGGCGGGGGGGAATCCAGACTGCACGAGTGAATCGTCCGGCCCCGCTCCGAGCATCGATCCAACCTGGGGTTCCGGTGGATACGTCCAAGTCTGCGCGGGCAAATTGAGCAGTCCCGTCCTGGATGGTGTGACGAACAACGTTTTCGTAGGCTGCTCGGACGGCAAGCTGTATTCGATATCACAGACGGGCACGGTCTCGTCGCTGCAGGTTGGAACAGGTACGACGTACGGCGGGATTGTGGATCCACCGCTTGTGGATGGGCTGAACGGCTTTGTGTATGCTGTGAGCGGAAGTGGATCAGCCAGCGGTGGGGCAAGCGGCGTGCTAGTCCAAGCCAAAACCACGAACCTTAGCTCTTACGTAGCGGTGCCGATTGGCACCGGCAACGACTGCAATATTCACGAGCCGGCTCCTAATTACGATTATCTGACCGGTATCACTACTGCGGGTGCATCGCTATATGTCGGAGGAGCAACGGGGACAATCCCCTCGTGTACAGCGGGTGCGACCGCCAGCGGGACAGCTGACATTTATCTGTATGGTTTGACCTTCGGCACAAACGGCATAATCAAAACTACTCCGACTTCCACGAGTGAGGGAGGGGGACCTGGTTACGAGTGGGCTCCTTTGACGGAGTTCTACAACGCGGCCGAGGGCGACGATTGGTTATTGGTCGGCACTCTGCAGGACCAGGACAATGTTGAATCCTATACTCTGAACAAGAATCCCAACACGACCGGTGGGATAACGCAGGAAGGAATGGGCGTGACTGGCATGGTGATTGACAATGACAGTTCGGCCGCGCAAGCTTCCAGCTTCTACTTCGGAGCTCTGGGAGAAAACGCAACTTGCAACAACACGACTGTCACAACGGATACGGGAGGGTGCGCCGTGAAACTGACCCAGGCAACTTTGCAATGAGGGACGCTCAGAAGGACTTCGCCGAAGAAGGCGGGTCGTCGCAGGCACCGCGGAGGCAAAAGAAGGCGTACGCAAAACCGTCGTTTAGATGCGATCAGGTCTTCGAGACGATGGCGCTGTCTTGCCAAGGCAAGGTGGATCCTACCCAGCAAAGCTGCAAGGTGATTCCGACCAAGAACTCCTGAGTTCGGCGCCCATGCAGAATATCAACGATGTCCTCGGCGAGCTTGCGGTGGAACTCCTGAGTTCTGCCGGTCGGGTTCGCTTCGTAGCGCGCGGCGGAAGTATGATCCCCAATATCCTCCCGGGCGACACACTTGAGATTTCCCGAGTATCTTTTGACGCTGTTTGTGCAGGCGACGTTATCCTCGCCGGCGACCGCGATCGTCTTTGGGCGCATCGCGTGTTGCGCGAGGAGTTTCGATCCAAACGACGAGTTCTGATTACGCGCGGTGATGCGCTTCGTGTGGAGGACGCGCCCGTAGGCGAGGCGGAATTCTTGGGGCGCGTGGATTTCGTTATTCGAGGGCAAAGGCGCTTTCGGCCAGAAATCGGCAGGCTCGCTCCGTTATTTGCTGCCCTGCTTCGGGGTTCGCGGGGGTGGCTGTCCGTCCCACGCCCGATTTACAGCGCGTGGCGCGCCGCAACATGCGGGAGTTGGCCACGTCTGCAGTTAAATGTCCGCATCCCCCGGAGGCTCGTTGGATAGCTTGGACACGGCGACACGAGGTGTCGCGCCAGAGAGCGCGGTGAAAGCGTTGACGGTCCAGATCGGAGAGATCTCGATACGTCTTCATCCGGAGAGCACCAGCTTCAACGAACCGCTCTCTGACCGCTTTTTTGGATTTCTGACCGAGCACCGACCGGTCATGGCGGCGGACTTGGACGTTTTACTTGCGGGGCGGGACGCAGTGTCAGATAGGGAAATCAGCGTTTCGCGGTCGGGGCCGCTCTGGCGCATCGAGCGAGGCGATTTTCTGGCGGAGTGGAATCCGTTGTCTAGACGGGGATGGGTGAAGCAGTCTGCGAATCCACACCCCACCGATACGGTTCTTCGAATAGTCCATTCCCTGCTACTTGCCGAAGAAGGAGGATTTCTGCTTCATGCCTCGAGCGCCGTCCGGAACGGGCGCGCGTTCCTCTTCGCTGGAGTTTCGGGAGCGGGCAAGACCACAATCGCCCATCTCGCTCCTCAGGACGCTGTCCTGTTGACGGACGAAATTTCGTACATTCGACCGAACGGCGAGGAATATCGCGCATACGGCACGCCGTTCGCGGGTTCATTGCAAAAGCCGGGAGAAAACATCTTTGCGCCGGTTGCGTGCGCATTCCTACTCGAGAAAGGGCTGGAAAACCGCATTGACGACGTCGACGTGGCGACGGCGGCGCGATCGCTGCTGAGAAACGTTCTGTTCTTCGCGCGCGATACCGAACTGGCGAGCCGCGTATTTGAAGGCATTCTGGACTTCGTGTCGCGCGTTCCCGTAAAGCGACTGATTTTTGAGCCCGATGAGCGTGTCTGGGAGCTGATCCGTTGAGTGAACATTTCGTCGCCCGTGCACCGGCGCTGGCCTATCGCATGATCGGTGGAGAGACGATCATTATGGTGGCGGGAGATGCAACCTTGTTTAGCCTCGACGAAGTTGCATCGTTTATCTGGCAACGCGCCGACGGGCGAACACCACTGCGCTCAATCGTGGAAGCAATTTGTGAAGAGTATGACGTTGCCCCGGCGGTCGCGCGGCACGACGCAGAAGAATTCGTGGCAAGTCTTGCAGGCCGAGGTTTGCTCGTCATTCGCAGTCACGGCGCCGGGGAAGAGGATCGTAAGGTCATGGGGAAGCCATGAGGTTAATGGAGGAACTGAAAAGTAAGGCCCTTAGTCTTGGTGTGCCGCTGAGTGCTCATTTGGACGTCACTTATCGGTGTAACGAGCGATGCGATCACTGCTACCTGGATCATGACGACAAAGGTGAACTCACGACGCCCGAGATATTCGCGTTACTGGAGCAAATGGCCGAAGCCGGTGTTCTATTTCTGACCTTAAGCGGTGGCGAACCTCTCGTGCGGCGAGATATTTTCGACATCATTGCACGGGCACGCGAGCTGACGTTCAACGTAAAGCTAAAGACTAACGCTGTGATGATTCGTGAGGAACAGGCGAAACGTTTGAAAGCTCTCGGCGTGGATGGGATTCAGATTAGCGTGTACTCGCACCGATCAGAGGTCCATGACGCCATCACGCGACTGCCTGGATCTTTGAAACGAACGCTTGCGGCGATCCGGTTTCTGCGATCTCAGGGACTAAAGGTGATGATCGCGAATGTATTAATGCGGGACAATCTGCAAGATGGAGTAGAGGTGCAGAGACTCGCGGGCGAATTGGACGCGAAATACACACTCGATCCGACGATCACGCCGATGATGAACGGTGACACGTCCGTCCTGCGGCTCCGCATCGACAGTCTTGATCTTGCGCAGGTTTTCCGCACGCCCGAGCTGGTTGGAAATGTGGAGGAGTTCTGCGCACCTCCTGAACCTGCCGATGAAGACGCGATGGACAGTTTCCCGTGTGGCGCGGGGCATACCTCCTGCTACATCTCTCCCTACGGAGAGGTGTATCCCTGCGTGCAGTTCCCGCTTCCCTGCGGAAACGTTCGCCGCGAAAAGTTTATCGATATTTGGAAAAATTCAGCCGAGATGAACGAGGTGCGTTCGATTCGATTGCGTGATCTTCCCACGTGTTCGACTTGCGCACATGGGGGCACATGCACGCGATGCCCGGGTCTGGCGTATATGGAAGGCAATATGCGCGGCCCTTCGTCCGCCGATTGCGAGAGGTCATTCGTCCGCACCGGGATCATGACTGCCGGGATGAGGGCGAAACAGACTCGCGCCATGCCGGGGCTCGTGCAGATCGTCGCCGCACCTGTTATGTCGGCTAGTGGAGCAGTCTAAGACTCCAGTTTGGGCGTCCATTCGTTGATGCACGGGCTTCAACGCAAGTCTCTAATCTCGCCAAACCGCAGTTCCATCCAGCCCGCCGCCTGATCGGTAACGTTTCTACTCGCCGCATCTTTGCCGACGACCGTGTGTTCCCTAACACGCCTTCTAAGTGGTTGACACGGTGGGGGATAACATCGAATAGCGTTGGCTGCCGAATTGCGCTACCAGACCGCACGAGCGGGTCAAATCACTTAGCCCGCCAGCTGAGGAATAAAACAGCAATGCGCCGTCTCTCATCGCAGCGTGGCTCCGGTGGCTTCTCGGTAATCGAGCTCCTGATCGTGGTAGTTGTCGGCGCGATCCTCACGGCCATCGCAGTGCCGTTGTTCAACAGCGCGATGACGAACATGCATATGAACTCGATGGCGTCCGCGATCTCGGCAGCTGTTTCAAAGACGCGCTACCGGGCGATCATGAACAGTCAAACTTACGTGCTTGACGTGCACACACCCGCAAATACCTACATCGCCACCAATCAGGGCACGGGTCAGACTGATAGAGCGGTCCCGTTTCCAAGCTCTACGATCGCGATCAACGGAGGCACAACCGCCACGTACGAATTTACTTTGTGCCCCAACGGAATGGTTTATGGAGCAGGAGGCAGTTGTGCGAGTGCCGGAAACACTACGCCACCAGCTTTATCGATCACCTACCAAGGTAGGCAGATCAATATCAGCGTCTCGAGTGTGGGAAATGTCACAACGACGACAATTCACTAGTGGAATGAAATCGCGCAATGGTTTCACGCTTATCGAGGTGATGGTGTCGATCGTGATCCTCGCGATCGGCTTGCTCTCGGTAGCTGCTTTTGTCACCAGCACGGTTGCCATGGGAACCCGCGCCCGGTATATGAACCAGGCAAACGTTTTGGCGTCGGAAAAACTGGACGACTTGAACAAGCTGCCGTCGACGGATCCAAATCTTTCGTGCACCGGCGCGCCAGCTTCGGGCACCGTTTGCGGCTCGCTTACCGGAGGAGCGGCGTGCTCCGGGAGCGATTTCTGCGACCAGGTCACCGTAAACGAAGCGAATGGCGCCGACTATGAGATTCAGACCGAGAACGTAAACGGCACGCTGACGACAACCACGATCGTCCACACCGACACGGGCTGCGTCGGCACGCCTGCCTCCTGCGGAGTGGCCGCGCCGGCGAACGCCGGATCATCGTTCACGCGTCGATGGGAGATTACCTACGATCCCTCCATCAATGAGGTTGGCGGAGGCCCAACCACGGCCACCGGCACCATGAGAGTAACTGTATTAGTCACGCTGAACGGCGGGAGCAATGGAATACCAGTGACATTCCAAATGAGCATGGTGCGGCCATGACGAATTTACGAATGCCCACTCATCTCGGCCAGCAGCAGTCCGCGCGGAGGACCACGGAATTCGGGTTCACGCTGATCGAACTCATGATTGCGATGGCTGTGTTTGTCATCGTGGCCGGAGCCGCGTTTACTCTCTTTAACAAACAGGCGCAACTGGTTACGCACCAGCAAAACCTCTCGGCAGTGAACATAGGCCTTCGCAACGCTATGGCGCAGATGGAAATGGATCTATCAGGTTCTGCGCTGGATCTATTCAGAAATGTCCCGGTCGGTGGTGTGGGTCCGAACCAGATCTCGCTCGGCGTGATCGTCCAAAACAACGTGGCTGGAGCCCCCGGCGTTGCCAATTGCGCGGTGAACACGTCGACTTGGGCTTATCCGATTTCGAGCGCTTGCTTTGACTCCCTGGAGATCATGGGCAACCCCAAGGCCTGCTCGGGATGTACCGCGGCCAACACGACTTCCTATCCGAACATTCCGGTGCTGGTCAGCATCGATTCGTCGGCGGACAACACATCGTCGGGGTCAGCGATCTATGTCGTCGATGCAACACCAAGTCCAACTGACACAGTTTCCAACGCCACCATCGCCAGCAATTTGGTGGCTGGTGACGAGCTACTGATAATGAATGCAAACAATAAGCCTACGGGCACTCCGCCGAGCAATCCGCCAGTGTGTCAATCAGGCCTGTCATATTCGGACCAGTCTAGTTTTTGCATGACCGTTATAACCTTGACAAGCAACGCAGTTGTCGCATCTTCGCCGGCCTGCCCGAACAGTTACCTCTCTTGTATAAAGCTTCCATCCTATCACGCGACCAGCTCGAATGGAACGCCAACCACACTTGACGACCCGCTCGGAATTATGATTAACGCGCTTGCTCCGAATGGATACAACTATTACAACGCCATCTCACCGACGTACGGGCCATTCAACAGCGCCAATCAGGGTTATGTGATTGATCTGGGAAGCGCCGGATCTTCTTCTTCGATTTGGTATGCGGTCGAACAAAACCCGGCGAATTCGAGCGATACGCAACTCGTGCGGTGCGTCGGAGCTCCCTGTGCTCCCGGCACGGGCCAAGTCTTGACCGATCAGGTGGTCGGGTTCAAGGTTGGCACCGCACTGTGGAACGCGGACCCGAACGTCACCGAAACGGATCTCGCTTCCTACTCTTACAATGCCGCCCAGTATTGTAACGGCGCCATCTGGCAGAGTAGCACCAACCAGGGAACACCTTGCGCCACGGCGCCTACCAATAACGATCCCTTCGATTTCAGCCTCATCCGATCGATTCGCGTTTCGCTTATCGCGCGCACAACCCCAAATATGGATCCAGCCCTTCCGTCATTCAAGAACGGCTTCGATAACGGGCCCTATCTGGTCCAGCAATCTTCAGTAGTTGTCGACCTGCGGAATATGAGCAATCTGAACTTCGGAAACTGAGACCGCCGTATCTTTGAGGTGATCCCATGAAATCACACCACAACACAACCACAGCTAACAGTACGCGATTCGCGGGACATAGCGAATGCTCGCGCTCGAAGGACAGGGGTGCGGCCCTCGTTATTACGCTGATCCTGCTGATGCTGCTCAGCGCCGGCGCCGTCGCGATCGTGCTGCTCACGTCTTCCGACACCATGATCAACGGCTATTACCGGAATTACCGCGGATCATTCTACGCGGCAGATTCCGGTGCTAACGTCGTGACAGAAGCGATCAGGAACGCAGTAACGATCAGCGCCAATGATGCGGCGAATCCTCCGCTTCCAATTGTGAGTGGGGTGCCCGTCGCTCTGCAGTCCAGCGCAGCCATCACTGCGGCGTATTCCCCCTATTTGGCGAACTATTACAAGGTTGGTGATACGGGATCGTGGAACGGGCAATTCAAGGTGCTTACCTTGACATGGGGAACCCCGAGTGTAACTGAAGCGGGTGCTGCGACCGATGGCAATGCCTGCGGTCCAGTTCCTCCGGCTCTTCCAGGGAGTGCTCTACCTGCAAACTGCCCGGCTACCTGTACGACGCCTGGAACGTCGAGCTGCCATGTTAATGACGACAATATAACTTGGACGTACAGCTATCCCTTTACGATCCAGATCCAAGGCGAATCTTCCGGCACCGAAAACGAAATAGTGACCGAGGAGGGAGCAATCACGTACACCAGTACGTCCGGAACAACAGGAACGGGTGGCCCCCCAAGTTTCTCGAAATGGGGTGGCTACATCACTAACTTTGCCGCGTGCCAGGGACCACTGGTACCGGGAACCATGACGGGGCCTTTCTTTACTGATGGCCAGTGGAACTTCGGAAACTACACGAATCCGAATTACACGTTTACCGACTCTGTGGGTCAAGAGGGAAGCCAAGTCAGCTGGTGGACCTCCGGGTCGAATTGCTCCAATTCGGGCAGTGCGCCAAAAGGGTTCAATCAACCGAACTTCGAGGGCGGCTTCCAAACCGGGCAGCCAGCGGTAACTCCGCCAACGGACAGTTACAGCCAGGCCGATGCGGTCCTGAACGGAGCGGGATACTCCTGCACAGCGGGCTCATGCACGGACAGTAACCCACCCCAAACAGGGGCGGGTTCAATGAATTCAGTGCTGAAGACTGTTAGCGGCACGGCGTATCCGACTTCCGGAACTCCGAGCAGCGGTGTTTACATTCCCTACTCGGGAAGTACCTACGGGACTGCTCCCACAAGTGGAACCACTCCTGGGGCTGCCGGAGGATTCTATATCGCCGGCAACGCCTCGATCACATTAACTGCGGGAACAGACAGCGGCGGAAATCCGACGCAGACCTATACGATCAGCCAGGGCAGTGGTCACTCCGCAACAACAACCACAATAACGGTCGACCCCTTCGTAACTCCCAGTGGTGCGCCATCGGGTGTGACGGGAACGACTACCGTCAGCGCGGGCGGCAGCCCTCTGGTGCTCGCAGGTGTTCCCTCCCAGGTTGATCCCGATACCGGGGCGGCTATTGTGGAGGACGATCCGTCCGGAAATCCGATGTATCCGACGATGATATATGTCAACGGCGAAGTCACCGGCCTCAGCGGCACAGTCGCAAACCAGGCGGCAGTTACGATCTCGACTGGAAGCGTCACCGGCAGCAGTTTGGATACGGATATCAACATCACCGGCGATATAACGTATACAAGCCTCCCCGTTTCGACGTCGTCGGACACGCTGAACTCCACGACAAACGCCGGCGTGCTGGGGCTCTACACGAATGGAAACATCGATCTGAATCCGAACTCCAGTGGCTCGAACAAAGGAAACCTTACGGTCGACGCGGCTCTTGCAGCGATTGGCGGGGCGAACGGCACAGCAGGCTTCGAGACCCCCGGCAGCAGCATCGGGACGTGGACGATTCTGGGTGGCCGGAGTGAGGACCAGGCACACTCCGTGAGCATCAGCCAAGGGAACACGATTTATGACCGGCGCTTCGGCACTGGTTCGTTCGGTCCGCCGTGGTTCCCAACGGCCGTCCCGACGACAGGGGCAAGCACAGTGCCACCGTCATCGCCGGGAGCAAACGTCCAGCGTACGTATTGGCAGGAGACCCGCCCGTAACAGAGTGACTGCCAGAATACCGGCAACCGCGTGCACTCGGGTAAGCCCGGGTGCACGCGGTTCGCGCGTTTTATAGTCGACATAAATGACGCCGCTTCGACGAATCGCGCCGGCATAGTCCGTTTCGGAACAGCGGGACCGAAACGGAACGCCGCACTTGAGAGAACCGCCGTCGCAGCAACCTACAACTCCTTCAATTCCATAGGGAAACACCCACAACAGGACTTTCGATTTGGTTTCGCTCTTGCTTTCGCTTCCGTGGTTCTGGCTTGCGATCGTGCGCCAGTACCCGTGGGCTTGCGCAGGACTCTGCACTCGCGCAACCCGCTCGCGACGACCCGCTTGCGGGAGGGTATTCATGCAAACACGGAAGTGCCGCGTCATCGCTGTGCTGGGCACTCGGCCCGAAGCTATCAAGCTCGCGCTGGTGATTCACGAACTTCGGCGACGCTCGAACGACTTCGACACTGCGGTCGTGCACACGGGCCAACACCGCACGATGCTTGATCATGCCCTCCAGCTCTTCAAAATCAAGCCGGATTTCGACCTCGATGTGATGCGTCCGAATCAGACGCTCAGCTCGCTCACCGGACGCGTGATCGACACCGTCGAGAATGCGTGTCATCGTTTTGAACCGAACATCGTCCTCGTTCAAGGAGATACGACTACCGCGTTCGCGTCGGCACTCGCGTCTTACTACTGCAAGATTCCCGTCGCGCACATCGAGGCGGGACTTCGCAGCCACGATCTCTACAATCCGTTTCCCGAAGAAGCGAACCGCCGGCTCGTGTCCGTTCTGACCGAAATTCATTTCGCCCCAACGGCCCTTTCGCGCGATGCGCTCTTATCGGAAGGAATTCCAGCTGCAAAGATCATCGTCACCGGCAATACCGTTGTCGACGCGCTGCGTGAATTAAAGGATCTTCCTCACTCCTGGGAAGGTACTCCGCTCGCGGGCATTCCGAATGACGGCTCCCGGCTCGTCCTGGTGACCTCGCACCGCCGCGAGTCTTTCGGTCCTGACCTGCAGAACATGTGTCTTGCGCTCAAGGACCTCGCGGAACGCCATTCCGATATTCGTGTGGTCTATCCGGTGCATTTGAACCCGAACGTGCAGGAAACCGTCAACGGGGTGCTCGGCCAGGTAAACCGCATTCATCTCACCAAGCCGCTCGATTACGTCACATTCGTCAGTTTGTTGCGCAGGTGTTTTTTGGTGCTTACGGACTCCGGCGGAATTCAGGAAGAAGCGCCCTCGTTTGCAAAACCTGTGCTCGTGTTGCGCAAAGTCACGGAGCGCCCCGAGGCTTCGCAATTCGGGATGTCGAAGATCATCGGCATGTCGCGTGAGCGGATCGTGGAAGAAACGGAACAGCTGCTCACTGACGCGAAGGCATACCAGGACATGTCGGAGGGTCAGAATCCCTACGGCGACGGCAGGGCCGCCGAGAGAATCGTTGAGGCTGTGGCGCGCTGGCACCACGGCCTCACGCCGTTGCTCGAACCCGAGAAGGAATTCAAGTTGCCGCCGCGGCCTTGTCCCCGGCGGCGCAAAACTGACAGGGTTCCGGACAACGAGCCTGCGTTTGAGCTCACGAAGCGTTAAACCGGCGGAATTTTGCGGATGGAACTTCGTTCGAGAACTACACGCGCGGAGCGGCAGTCGACCGGATTTCGCGCACAACTGAGTGAAATGATCGATTGCTTATTTCTAATCGTCGCGGTCATCTGCATCTACACAGTCCGCCACTACTTTTTCACCCTGAACCGCCTCTTCGGATTTCAGCGCCATCCGTACGTCGACATCGATACCGCCAACTGGCCAAACGTAACCGTGCTCGTGGCCGCCCACAACGAAGAGAAGGTGATCACCCATATCCTCACGGCGCTCACGGAAGTCAACTATCCGGCTGAAAAGCTTCTGATCGTGCCGGTGAACGACCGCTCGACTGATGGCACGAAACGGATCATCGATCGATTCGCTTCCGAGCATCCGGGACGAATCCACGCTTTCCACCGCACGGGCGGCAAAGGTGGCAAAGCGGCTGCGCTTCGCGACGCCATGGAGCTGGTCGAAACGGAAGTCATTCTGATCTTCGACGCGGATTACATCCCTGGAGCCGGGCTAATCAAACAGTTGGTTGCTCCGTTTTTCGATCCAGAGGTCGGCGGAGTGATGGGCCGCGTGGTGCCGCTCAATGTTGGGAGGAATCTGCTCACTCGCCTGCTCGATCTGGAGCGCGCCGGCGGCTATCAGGTGGATCAGCAAGCCCGGATGAATCTTCGGCTCGTGCCGCAACACGGAGGGACCGTCGCCGGAGTGCGGCGTTCGGCCCTCCATGAGATCGGCGGTTGGAACGACAGCTCTCTTACCGAAGACACCGATCTGACATTCCGGCTCCTCCTTGCCGGTTGGAAGACGGTCTATCAGAACCGTTCCGAGTGCTACGAGGAAGTCCCCGAGACGTGGTCCGTGCGCATCCGGCAGATCATGCGGTGGGCCAAGGGCCACAATCAGGCGCTGGTTACTTATGCCCGAAGGTTGCTCTTCGGCCGTCACCGGGCGATGTGGCGAGAGCGGGTCGACGGTTTCCTACTGCTGGGCGTCTACGCAATGGCGCCCGTGACCCTTTTAGGCTGGATCCTGGCGCTCGGAGTGTTCTACGAGCGTCAAAGCTTGTTCGACGGCGTCCTCGCGATCCTTTGTTTAACAGCCTACTCCGCGGTCGGAAACTTCGCCGCGTTTTTCGAGATCGCGGCTGCGGCGCGACTCGACTCGACTCCGACCCGCATCCGTATTCTTCCTCTCCTAGTACTTGGCTTTCTCGTCAGCATTGTGGCTGTTTCCAGAGCGGCCCTGTCTCAAGCTTTCGCTCCAATTACGGGCGCGAAGTTTCACTGGGACAAGACCGAGCGGTTTCGGGTGAGTTCGTGAGGCCACCTGCCGCAATCGTACTCCTCGCCCTCTCTGAGAGCGTGCTGCTGGCTTTGCCTCTGCTGCCGGCGATCGATGAGTTGCTTCGGAAACGCGACGCAAAGCCGTTGGAAGTGATTCAGAAGCATGCGGGTGACATTACGTACTTCGCTCGCGGATTCCGAAATTACCTGGGCCCGCTATTGGAGTCCTTGCGACAGTGCACGGAGACTCGCAGCAACAGCTGGGGACGACTGAAGAATGGCGAGGAGTGCGTACTGCTCGGAGACGATCGACAGTCGTTCATGAGAGCAGCCAACCTCCACGGCCCGGTCTGCGAGTGGCTCGTCGCCGCCGGAATCAACGTGGCATTCCCGAACGGCCTTAATTTCGCGAAGGAAGTTTACGCTGCCAAATCGCTCTTGAGCGGGAAGAGAAATGTCTTTCGGGCCGTTTTCGGCGACGAAGACGTCCATCTCGGGGAAGGCAGCGAAACCATGCGCTGGGCGCATGCTGGCGGCCAATTTCGCGCCGACTCCGGCTGCAGTCTGTACGGCCGCGTTTCTTCCGACCGCGAAATTCTCCTGGCGCCTGATTGCAGGTTCCAGCGACTACACGCGCCGCGGATCGTTCTCGGGCACCTGTCCAAAAATCGGTCAGCAAATTCCGCCGAGACGCAACGAGACCGGCCTTTGGCGCGCCGATTGATCGACGGCGATTTTCATATCCACGCCGGCGAGGTGATATCCGACAACCTCGTCGCCCGTGGAACACTGCACATCGGGCCTGGGGCACGGATGGTGGGAAGCGTGAAAGGTCATGGATCGGTTGTGCTCGAGGAAAGGGTTGTGGTGAGCGGCAGCCTGATTAGTTCCGGTGAGTTGCGCATTGGCCGCGCCTGCCGGATTGGCGGACCCATTCTCGCGGAACGCCGGATCGAGATTTCTTCGCAAACTGTTTGTGGGATGCCCGATATGCCGACGACGGTCAGTTCGCCAATCGTCCATGCCACGGAAGGCAGCTTGTTTCATGGGACTCTGTGGGCCCGCGAAACTGGCCGGGTCGTCGCGCAGCAATGAAGCGGCGGCCAACCATTTTCACGGCGATCGCGCTGTGCGCGTTGGCGGCACTGTCCGCTGGCATTCTTGTTCGCCACAAGAAGCTCGCACAAACGGCAAGTGCCGACCGCCTGCTGCTGCTTGTGCCGGATGGCATCAGCTTCTCGGACCCGCGGGTGACCGTTTGGCTCGACGCCGGCGACGAGCAAGGCCTTGACATCGTTCCGATGCATGACTCGGGCTTCTTGAATCCCGTGAGTCCCCTGATCGGTAATCCGCAATTCGCTGGTGTGATTCTGCCCGACACCATTCACGCACGCGCCGGCGACCTGATTACGAACGCTATCCGCAGTTATGTCTCCCGCGGCGGGAAGCTGATGCTTGTCTACGATGCGGCTACCGAATCGCTCGGGGGGTTCTACACGAAAGATCAGGCCCCGCTATCTGATGTTGTCGGCGTGAAGTATCAGCTCTACTCATCACTCGCGGGCCGCATGACCGAATCGGCCCCGCTGAGCGGCCCAATCGCTGTTCTCGACGAACTGGGCGTACCCCCCGGCAAGTATTATCCCCTCGGGCAGCCGGGCATCCCTGCCTCCGCCGACACTGAAACGGCCGAACAGCGTCGCTATGAGTATGGCGACCTGGAATATTCGAATTTTGTCACCGCAGGCAATTACGGGGGGCAAGTCTTGCTGCGGTCACACGCCGGTCTTGTCGCGGGATATCGCCAGTATGGCCAGGGGACGGTGCTCTTCGTTAATCTCCCGCTGGGATTTCTGGCCAGTTACACGGATGGATTGCCTCTTCATTCCTTTCTGACGTTCTTCGCTACGAAGGTTCTTTCGCTTCCGTACTTGATGCCTGTTCCTGACGGGATTGGCGGAATCGTCCTCGACTGGCATGTGGACTACGCGGGTGCGATCAAACCTCTTCAAGAAATGGACACTTGGACGATCGTGCAGCAAGGTCCGTACTCGGTTGATTTCACGGCTGGGCCCGACGACAACGCAATCGGCGACAGAGAAGGTCTCGACGTCCCTCACAACACAGTCGTTCAGGACCTGATTCGCCATTACGAACAGTTGGGCTACGAGATTGGCAGCCATGGAGGCTGGCTGCACAACTACTTCGCCGCGCACCTTGACGACACAAACGCCGCCCAAATGCAGCAGTACCTCGCACTCAACAACGCAGCGATCGAAAGGATTACGGGAAAGCCCGTGCGCGAATATTCGGCGCCCGTCGGCAATCATCCTCAGTGGGTGACGGAGTGGCTCGCGCGACACGGCGTCGTCGCCTATTACTTCACGGGCGATACCGGCATGGGGCCGACTCTCGGATACCGTCACGGCCTGCGAGCTGGAACGACGATCTGGGCATTCCCCATCCTCCACCTCGATCGTGCGGCGACATTCGAGGAAATGCCGAAATACGGCTACACGGACGAAGTCGTCGAACAGTGGCTGGACGAGGCTACCGATTTCGTCGCGAATCACCGACAGGTGCGGCTCATCTATTTCCATCCGCCCGGAATTGTGCGCTATCACGCGGTTGTCGATCGGTGGATGGAAAAAACCGCGCAATTGAAGGCCGCTGGAACATTTCGCTGGTACACGATGCCGCAGATCGCCGACTTCCTCAACATCCGCAAGAAAGTGCAGTGGACGGTCCGCGAAGTTGGTAGTTCCGCGATTTTCGAAGCAACAGACCCGATGACCTTGGCTCATCAGACTTGGCGCTTGCCGAAAAGTTCGTACTCTGAACCGCGCATCATTTCGGGAAACGCGCAAGTGTCCCCTGGCGAAAACGCGTGGTTTGTCGTCGGAGGGTCGGGAACGCGGCTGGCTTTTGAATCGAGGTTGGTTAACAAATGAAAACCGCAAGTCGTTTCCCCGCGCTCGCCGGAACGTTGGTTCTCGCTTGCGCGTTAGCGCCGGGATCGGGCGCGCGTCAAACGGGCGCTCCGGCGGACCAACAGCAGTCGTCTCAGCAGAGCGCGCCCCACGAGTCACTCGAATCTCCGACCCGCATTCTGACCAACTTCGTCGAGGCTGGAGGCAGCTACGAGCAGTTGTCGAGCGGCTACGGCCGATGGAGCGGAGGATACTTTCGTGCCGTGGTATCGGCAGGCAAGAACATATTGACCGCGGAAGTGAACGGACAGCACGAATTCGGAGACGCCGGAACTTACATCGACGCCGGAGATACTTTCAATTTCAACGACGCGTGGTACGCATCCGTCACGCTAGGATCCAGTCTCGGAGGCGTCTTCTGGCCCCGCTCGCGTCTGGATTCGTTCCTGAACCACAAGTGGCTCGACCGGCGCCAACTGATCACGACGTTCGGCTACGGCTACGATCACGCGAAGGATGTCCACAGCGACCGTAGCTATTTTGTCGGCACAACCTATTATTTCAACGCTCCGTGGATTCTGGAGGACGGGATTCGATTCAACGTGAGCAGCCCCGGCACCGTTTTTTCGCCTTCAGCATTTGTCGCGGTCACGCAGGGAAGGGACCAGAAATATTACGTGACATTCAATGGGGAAGCGGGGCAGGAAGCGTACCAGATCGTCGGCGTCACTTCAGTGCTCACGCGATTCCCGAGCCAGACGGCCACCCTAACTTGGCGGCAATGGGTTGGACGGAGTTGGGGATTCAACCTGGTCGCTGACTATTACCACAGCCCCTATTACCACCGAGGCGGAGGAAGCCTTGGTTTCTTTAAAGACTTCTGAGCGGGCCGCTCAGCCAGTCTCCGTCCAGCCGCCGCCACGGCCGGATCTTGGCCGGTTTCGCGGTCATCGCGGCGGGGTGATTTCTACTCATCGGGCTCTGGTTAGGTTTGCGCTCAAGCCATTTGATCTCGTCATCTCCGCGGTACTCGTCGTTTTGTTGTCGATCCTGTGGG
>Ga0335075_10005784_pt1 | contig 19125 bp, 13 predicted proteins | sample Lox_Sample_24_FD_206723 | JGI IMG/M metagenome (GOLD analysis project Ga0335075, IMG submission 206723) | Soil microbial communities from Loxahatchee National Wildlife Refuge, Florida, United States - Lox_Sample_2.4 | ecosystem: Environmental > Terrestrial > Soil > Wetlands | place: USA... | reverse complement strand
CTGCCCGCCGCTGAGCGCGCCGATGCGCTGGTCGAGCCGGTCGAACAAATCGACGTTGCGTGCCGCGTCATCCACTGCCGCACGGCGTTGCGCCGCAGTGGTGTCGGGCGGCAGGCGAAGCAGCGCCACGTAGCCGAGCGCCTGGCGCAGCGTGAGCTGCTCATGCAGCACGTCCTGTTGAGGCATGAAGGCGATGTCCTGCTTCAGGGCCTGGAAATTGGCGTGCAGGTCAACATCGTTGAGCAGGACTGACCCTTCGCTCGGCAACGCGCGGCCGGCCAGGATGTTCATCAGAGTGGACTTGCCCGAGCCGTTGGCACCGATGATGCACACGAACTCGCGCGGACGGACAAGCAGGCTGGCGGCGTGCAGGATGCGTTGCGGCGGCCAGCCGATCCGCCTGCCCGGGACATCGTAGCTGACGCCTTGCACCTGCAACTGGATATTGCCGACGCGCCAGGCCCTGGTAACGGCGGTACCGTCGAAAGTGAGTTGGAAGGGACCGATATCGATCCGGTCCCCCGCGAGCAAGGCGCGAGCGCCACGTAGTCGCGCACCGTTGACATAGGTGCCGCTGGTGCCGCCGAGGTCGCGCAGTACGATTTTATTGCCGGTCACCTCAAACGCTGCGTGACGGCGCGAGACGTTGGGATGGTCCAGCACGACCTGCCCGGGCATCCGTTGACGGCCCACCGTCAGGCCATGGTCGAGCGGCACGCGGCTCCCCGCACTGGCGGCGGCAAGGTTATCCGAACGGACGACGATCGGCCGCTTGCTTTCGCGCAGGGGGACTGTGGGCCGCGCGAGCTGGGGTCGCCGCGTATCTCCCGTCATGTGAGTTCCCCCTCACGCGACCAACGGTATGTCCGTCATGACCCGAGCACTCAAGGTCGGAAGGGAGATGCTGCGCGGTGCAAGCGAATACCAGTGCAGCGAGCCGTTCATTTTGCCGGGTGGCGCCTGCAATCGATATGGCACGAGGTGTTCAGCGAGCTTTGCGTGTTCTACGCCTGGGACACGCGCCCCAGATAGTCCAGCAGCGCGTCACGGAACCGTAACAGGCTTTTGTAGTGCAGGGTCTCGGGCGGCAGCGCGCGCACCGCCTCGGCCAGGCGTTGTGCGATCTCGGGCCGCGCAGCGATCCGAGCCAATGGATAAACGTGGACCCGGATAGTGAACAGCACGGCGCCCGACTGCGGTAGTCGGGTCAGCGTCTGGCGCTCGACGCGGACGAAGAGTACATCGCCGGCATTGTCGGGGGTGACGTGCACGGCGCGGTCGGTGCGCCACTTGCCGCCGGGCTGGAACAGCGTCGGATCATCCGACATCGACCAGTTGAGCCGCACCGCGACATGGCCCGGCTTGACCACGCCCATGAACCGATCGACCGGGCGGGCGAGCCTCTCACTGTAGAACGGCACTGGGGCATGCACCGCAGCGAGGGGACGGCCGATCTTCTCGCCCAGACGCCAGCGGCTGGGGAAGCAAACGACGCCCGCAGTCAATAGCGGTCCGCCTTCGCCTGGCTGGATGGTGCACAGGTCTTCCTGCACCAGCAGGGCCGCCGCTTCCAGCGGGTCGTGGCCCGGCTCGGCCAGGTTCCAGCGGTCGCCGGTCAGCCGGTTCTCCAGGATCGCGCCGTCCTTGGTGAACCAGTCCGGCCAGCGTCCGGCGACATGCGCGGCGAGCACATCCCAGGTTTCACGCCGGGCCGGCTCAGAGCCGGGGACGGCGGCAAATACTTCATCGCGCCGTGTGGCGAGCAAGTGTCGGCGCTCGGCGATCTCTGCGGGGTAGTGCTGGTCGAGCTCGATCCAGTCGGCGCGCGGACAGGCGGTCAGGCCCATCGCCATGCGGTACGGCCCTGGCTCGAACGACAGATGCACGGCCTGTGGCGGGAGGCTCGCAGTCATTGGCCGGATGCTAACTCAGCTCTCCCGCTCTGCGGGAGTGGCGCATCGGGCGGATTTGGCCACGGCTTGCGCCGATACGCCCGGGCAGTGCATTCCGATCCGATGTCCCAGTCACCGTCGATCGTCACCCAATTCCCGCACCGCGTTCGCGAGATCCCGCACCTGCTGATCCCGCTGGCCGACGGCACCAGCCTGGCAGCGCGCATCTGGCTGCCCGAGGATGCCGACGCCCATCCCGTCCCGGCAATCCTGGAATACCTGCCGTATCGCAAGCGCGACGGCACCTGGGAGCGCGATGCATTGACGCATCCGTGGTTTGCTGGCCACGGCTGTGCGGCACTGCGCGTCGATATTCGCGGCAGCGGCGAGTCGGATGGCGTGCTGACCGACGAGTATTCGCAGCAGGAGCTGGACGACGGACTGGAGGTGATCGCCTGGATCGCACGGCAGAGTTGGTGCAGCGGTGCGGTCGGCATGATGGGAATCTCATGGGGCGGGTTCAACGCGCTGCAGATCGCGGCGCTCCGGCCGCCGGCGCTGAAGGCGATCATCACGTTGTGCTCGACCGATGATCGCTATCGGGACGATGTGCACTTCATGGGCGGCGCGTTGCTGACCGCGAAGTTCGGCTGGGCCAGCGTGTTTCAGGTGTTCATGGCGCATCCGCCCGATCCGGCACTGGTCGGCGACCGCTGGCGCGAGATGTGGTTGCGCAGGATCGACGCAACGCCGCTGTTTCTGGCGCAGTGGCTGGAACACCAGCGGCGGGATGCGTACTGGAAGCACGGTTCAGTGTGCGAGGATTACACGGCCATCACGTGCCCCGTGCTGGCGGTCGGCGGTTGGACCGACGGGTACACCAACGCGATCCCCCGGCTGCTGGCGAATCTGACGGTGCCGCGGCTGGGGCTGATCGGCCCATGGGCGCATCGCTATCCGCATTTTGCGCTGCCTGGTCCGCAAATCGGATTCTTGCAGGAAGCGCAGCGCTGGTGGGACCGGTGGTTGAAAGGCATCGACAACGGCGTGATGGACGAGCCGATGCTGCGCGCCTGGATCATGGAGAGCGTACCGCCGGCGCCGTGGTATGCGGAGCGGCCGGGGCGGTGGATCGGCGAGCCGACCTGGCCGGCTGCGACTGTGCCGCATCGATTGTTCCTGACCGCGTCGGGGTTGCTCGACAGACCGGATGCATCGTTCGCGCGTGTTATCTGCACGCCGCAAAGCCTGGGCGCCGCGGCGGGAAGCTGGTGCCCATTTGGGGCCGGTCCGGACGGCGCGGATGACCAGCAACAGGACGACGCGCGATCGGTGGTGTTCGACACGCCGCCTCTGGACGCGGCGGTGGAGATCCTAGGGGCGTCGGTCGTAGAACTGGAGCTTGCGAGCGATCGGCCGCAGGCGGTGCTGATCGCTCGGCTCTGTGATGTGCACCCGGACGGTGCCAGCCTGCGGGTCAGCTTCGGCGTGCTGAACCTGGCGCATCGCAACAGCCACGAGGCTCCGGAGCCCCTGGTGCCTGGGCAGCGAATGACGATACGGCTGCGGCTCAACGATGCGGGGTTCCGGTTCCCGCCGGGCCATCGCATCCGGCTTGCGCTGTCCACGACATATTGGCCGATGGTGTGGCCGGTGGCGGAAGTTGCGTCGGTGACGGTATTTGGGGGCGCTCTGATGTTGCCGGAGCGAATTCGCCTGCCGGGCGAAGCGCAGCCGGTTCTGCCGCCGGCCGAGACGGCATCGCCGGCTGCGAGCACGGTGTTGGTTGAAGGTCGCTCGCGGCGAGAAAGCGGCATTGATGCCGGTGCCCATTTCGCACGCTTTGGCGAAGAGCCGAGCGTGGCGCGGATCGACGACATCGGGATGGACATCGGCAACGAATCGTCCGGCGAGTGCCGCATCAAGGACGACGATCCGTTGAGCGCACAGGCCGAGCTTCGGCGAGTGCAGAGCGTGCAGCGTGGTTCCTGGCAGGTTCGCACGGAGCTGGTGACGCGGATTTCGGCAACCCCCACAGCGTTCAGGGTGCAGGCACGGCTCACGGCGCACGAAGGAGATGTGTTGGTTCGTGAGCGCGAGTGGGATGAAACCATCAAGCGTGACTTGCTTTGACGATTTTTGTCGGCAGGGCCCACCGCAGGGACATGCTTCGCCGAAATGACGGCGCCCGGGGCGCAGGGACGGAGGTTGGTCGGACTTCAGGCTTATCGGCTTGCTTGTTAGGCATCTTTGCATTGCTATATCGCCGTCGGCATCGAGGTGTGAGGCTATGACTACTTTGACCGTCACCGCGCGGGGGCAGGAGGACGTGCTGCAACATCTCGGCATCCGGCCGGGAAGAGAATCGAAATGGATAAGCTGCCGGGCGGGCGGGTGACGCTGAAGGCGGCGCGGCCTTGCGGGACGATCGATGGCTTTCTGGGGTTGCTCGCGGGCAAGGCCAGGAAGATCGCGACCATCGACGAGATCAATGAGGCAGCCGCGGCCGGCTGGGCCGGGCAGGAATGAAGGTCACCGTCGATACGAACATTCTCATCCCGCGCCGTCATGCGCGATGATGCAAAGCAGGGCCAGGCCGCCGCACGCGGGACGACCCGAACGACAAAGAGGATACGTTGCATGAAGCCAGTTGTGCGCGTGTCGATTCTGCGGTGTCCGCCGGAGCGCTTTGCCGAGCTCCGGCAAATGCTGGTAGAGGCCGATCCCGTCCTGCGTCCCGGTATCGAGGCCATGGCGGGATTGCTGGCCTTCTACGTCGGTGCGGATGAGGCGACATCTTCGCTGACGAATGTCAGCCTTTGGACCAGCCTCGAAGCCGCCAAGCAGATGGACACGTTCCAGCCGATGCTGGAACTGGGAAAACCATTCATTGCGAAGGATGCGACGTTCGAGCAACCGATCATGAACTACGCGACGCTGTGGCAATTGAAAGGTTCAGAGGCGTCCGGCGAAGCAACGTTGTAGCGGTTCGTGGCCATCCAGTTCACCCGCGCCCGCTACACCCGGCGATCGAGGAATTCCGCACCGGCGTCGTGTTGCGCCCGACCTGAACGACATCGAACGCGTCTGGCATGACCTCAACACCATCTCGCGACCAGACGTTCGTCGATACTGACGATCTCGACCGTGCCATCCGCCAGGCCGTCGGCGAACTGAACGCCGAGCGGATGGCCCTTCCAGTTGGCCGAACCACGAATCTCTGCTTAGCAGCGCCGCTTCGACGGGTCCGAAGATGCACCGCCGGGCCGGGGCGTGCTACATTCCGCTTATGGTTGCCTTGGCAAAGGTCAGTGTCCGCATGTCGGCCCGGGACTTCCTCGCCTGGGAGCCCGGCGACGGCCTACGCTATGAGCTGGTGGATGGTGAGCCACGGGCGATGGCGCCGGCAAGCCCTGTCCATGGCTTGCTGCAAGGACGCCTGGCCACGCTCATCACTGGACACCTGGATCGGAACAAGCGCACTCGCAGCCTGGTAGTCGCACCCGGCGTCATTCCTCAACTGCTCTCGGCGCATAATGTGCGGGAGCCGGACCTTGGCGTCACCTGCTCGCCGGTACGCCTGGGTCAGGCGACTTTGCCCGACCCGGTGCTGTTGATCGAGATCCTCTCGCCGAGCAATCAGGCAGACACCTGGTCGAACGTCTGGGCTTACACCAGTATCCCCAGCGTCCGGGAAATCCTGGTGCTGCACAGCGAGCGTGTCGCCGCCGAGGTGCTCCGCCGGTCCGCGCAAGGTGCTTGGGCGGAACAAACCGAACAGATGCTGCATGAGGATTTGACACTGACGAGCATCGATTTCCGGACGCCCCTCGCCGACCTCTATGCCGGGACGGGTGTGGCCGACTAAGCGGCGGCGCTCACGCCTGATCCGCGGTGCAACGGCAACGCAGCGCGCGACGGCCGACAGCGGACTTTGAGTCCGTCCTCGCCGATCCCGAATTAGCGGCGGCTTCTGGCCTCGACCATGGCGGCCGGTCTATGCCTCGTGCATGACCGACGCAACCGACGCCGTACTTGCCGCGCAGTACGAGGCGCTGCCCTACCCGCCGCGCGACCCGCGTGACGAGGCGAAGCGTCTGATCATCGGCAGCCCCGGCCATCTGCACGAGATCGACCATTGGATCTTCGGTGCGCGCCGTCCGGCAAGTCGGCCACTCCATGCGCTGATCGCCGGGGGTGGGACTGGCGATGCGACCATCATGCTGGCGCAGCAGCTTGCCGGCGCCGAGCGGCCCGGCACCGTCACCTGGCTCGACCGGTCCGGCGCCTCGCTGCGTGTGGCGCAGGCGCGCGCCGCCGCCCGCCGCCTGACCAACATCGTCTGGGAGCAGCGCTCGCTGCTCGACCTGCCGGGGTCTGGGCTCGGCCCGTTCGACTACATCGACTGCTGCGGCGTGCTGCACCATCTGCCCGACCCAGCCGAGGGGCTGCGCGCGCTGCTCTCGGTGCTGGCGCCGGGCGGCGGGCTAGGGCTGATGGTGTACGCGCCGTACGGCCGCACCGGGGTCTATATGCTGCAGGACGCGCTGCGCCTGCTGGCGCCGGCGGACCAGCCGGTCGCCGCCCGGCTCGACACGGCACGACGGGTGCTGCGGCACTTGCCGGAAACCGCGTGGCTGCGGTTCAACCAGCATGTCCGCGACCACGTCATCGGCGGCGATGCCGGCGTGTTCGACCTGTTGCTCAACCCGCGCGACCGGGCGTTCACCGTGCCGGAGTTCGCCGCGCTGCTGGCCGGCGCGGGACTGGAGCCGGTGTGCTGGGTCGAGCCGGTGCGCTACGATCCGACCCTGCTGCTGCCCGACCCGCGGTTGCGTGCGCGCGTCGAACTGCTCGACCCGCTCGCCCGCGCTGCCCTGGCCGAGGCGCTTGCCGGCAATCTGAGCGTGCACGTGGTCTATTGCGTCCGCGCCGGGGAAGCGCCGTCGCGCGCCGACCCGATGGACCCCGCCGTCGTGCCCGCCTCCCGCGAGGGCAGTGCGGCTGAGATCGCGCGCGCCATCCAACCTGACGGCACGCTGACGATGGTGATCGAGGGGCTGCGGCACCCTCAGCCGGTGCCACCGATGGCCGCCGCGATCCTGGGCCTGATCGACGGCCGGCGCTGCGTGGGCGAGATCGAGGCGGCGCTGCTGACCCGCGGCGCCAGCCGCGAGGTGTTTGCCCGAGAGTGGCGCATGACCTTCGCCTCGTTCGAACATGTGAACCGGCTGTTCCTCTTGGCTCCGCCGTGAACGGGGGGCTTTTGGAACATACGATTGGCAGGAGTGGCGCATGATCAGCGTAGAAGAAGCCCGACAACGGATCCTGGCGGGGTTGCGTCCGACCCCGGCCGAGATCGTGGCGCTGGCGGACGCCTGGGGACGCACGACCGCCACACCGGTGGTCGCCCGGCTGACCCAGCCGCCTGCTGATGTCTCGGCGATGGACGGCTACGCGCTTCGTGCCGAGGATGGCACCGAAGGCGCGGTTCTCCACGTGATCGGCAGCGCCCCGGCGGGACATCCGTTCGACGGCCGCGTCGGGCCCGGCGACGCAGTTCGCATCTTTACCGGCAGCATCGTGCCGGCAGGCGCGGATGCGATCCTGTTGCAGGAGGACGCGACCCGTACCGGCGAAACGGTCCGGGTGAACGAAACGGTGCGTGCGAGCCGCCACATCCGCCGCGGCGGCCAGGACTTCGCGGCCGGCGACGCAGTGGTGCCCGCCGCACGACGGCTGACCGCGCGCGACGTCGGCCTCGCCGCCGCCGCCAACCACCCATGGCTTACTGTCCACCGCCGCCCGCGCATCGCCGTGCTCGCCACCGGCGACGAGATCGCGCTCCCCGGCGAGCCCCTGCCCTCCGGCGGCATCGTCAGCTCCAACTCGCACGCACTGGCGGCACTGGTGCGCGCGACCGGGGCCGAGCCCATGGTGCTGCCGGTCGCGCGCGACGACCGCGCGGCGATCGCAGCGGTCGCCGATGCCGCCGCCGGCACCGACATGCTGCTGACCACCGGTGGGGCGAGCGTGGGGGACCACGACCTGGTGATCGAGGCGCTGACATCGCGCGGCATGCAGGTGGATTTCTGGAAGATCGCAATGCGGCCGGGCAAGCCGCTGGTGTTCGGCCGCCTGGGGCCGGTGCCGGTGATCGGGCTGCCGGGCAACCCTGTCTCTGCCCTGGTCTGCGCGATCCTGTTCGTGCTGCCGGCGCTCGCCCGCCTGTCGGGCCTGCCGGACGAGCGCCCCCCGGTCAGCGCGGCGGTGCTCGGCACCGCCCTGAAGGCGAATGACGAGCGTGCCGATCACCTGCGAGCCACCCTCGCTCGCGGCCCAGCCGGCGAGTTGGTGGCGACCCCGTTTCCGGTGCAGGATTCGGCGATGCTGCGTCGTCTGGCTCTGGCCGACGGCCTGATCCTGCGTGCGCCGCACGCGCCGCCGCTGCGGGAGGGGGCGCCCGTCGAGGTGATTCGTCTCGATTCGCTGGGGCTGTGAAGCCGATTTTTCAATCTTCTTGTGGATAAGCTTGACGGCGCGGCGCGAACCAATATAGAACGGCGCCAGTCGTTGCCCATTTGTTCCAAGGGCCTGCCTCCGACGCAGCCGCTGGGCCCTTTGGTTCGTCCGCACGTTCCGAGCGAGGGGATCACCGCCCGTCATGCTGACCCGTAAACAACACGAATTGCTCGTCTTCATCGACCGGCACCTGAAGCAGACGGGCTTCTCGCCCAGCTTCGAGGAAATGAAGGAGGCGCTGGCCCTGAAGTCGAAGTCGGGCATTCACCGCCTGATCTCGGCACTCGAGGAACGCGGCTTCCTGCAGCGGCGCCACCACCGGGCACGAGCGCTGGAGGTGATCAGGCTGCCGGATGACGTGCAGGCGCGCCCGGCACAGGCCGAGAACGGCGGGGAGCGGGCAGCCGCCGGCTTCTCGCCCAAGTTGATCCGCGGTGATTTCTCGGCCCGGCTGCCGGGCGTGCGCACCGCCAACGAGGCGGCCGCGGTGCAGATGCCGATGTACGGCAGGATCGCCGCCGGCCTGCCGATCGAGGCGCTGCGCGACAGCGGCACGCTGATCGACGTGCCGCTCTCGCTGCTCAACAGCGGCGAACATTACGCATTGGAAGTGGCCGGCGATTCGATGGTGGATGCCGGAATCTACGATGGCGATACGGTGGTCATCCGCAAGGAGGAGACGGCGGAGAACGGCCAGATCGTGGTGGCGCTGGTGGATGAATCCGAAGTGACGTTGAAGCGGCTGCGCCGGCGCGGCAATTCGATCGCGCTGGAGCCGGCGAACCCACGTCACGAGACGCGGATCTTTCCGGCTGACCGGGTGCGCGTGCAGGGCCGGCTGGTGGCCCTGTTGCGGCGATATTGACGGCGAAAGAGAGGGGGCGCGCCGCACTCAGAAGTTGCCGGCCCCTGCGGCGGGCGCTATATGCGGCCGCCCGTTGCGGATTGCGCCGCCGACGTAGCTCAGTGGTAGAGCAACTGATTCGTAATCAGTAGGTCCTCGGTTCAAATCCGAGCGTCGGCACCAAACAAAGCAATCCGGGGTCCGCCGGGGGTCCAATTGCAGCGGGGCCCCGGGTAACAGGATCACGCCAGCAGCGTCTCGCGTCGGGGCCGGTTCCACGAGGGCCCTCACCACCGCCTCGGAATGACGAAACCGCCGTTGGGAGGATCCGGGATCGTATCGTTGGCGAGGCCGACCTCGTTGTTCCACCCCGATTTGCCGGTCCCCGCGGAGAGGATGTTCACAACCCGTCCGTTCACGCTTCTGGGCCCTAAACCGAACTTTACCTACCTTTAGGTGCAAGTCGTTGACACAGCCAGTTTTCGGGGATGGCTACCTGTCCACGCGTTGATCGCCCGAGCAAGCAACCCACGGGCGATGATCGGGGCCACGGCCGGCGTGAGCCGCGCCGAACCGACCCTCGTTATTGCGTGCTGCCCAGCTTCATCTGCGTGCATCCGCGTTCATCTGTGGTTCCAAACTTCTATTTCCCTCAGGCCGTACCGGCGCTGATCGACATGGCAGCAAGGGAATGGAACCACAGATGCACGCGGATGGACGCAGATGCTGGGGTCTGGCACATAGCCCGCACGACTGGTCGATCCGCTCGGTCGCTCGGGCAGCAAGGTTCGCCAGCGTACGTTTGCGAATCTTGCCACCTTTGCGGAGCTCCCGCACGGCAGGACGCGGGGGAGAGTCTCGCTTGCAAGTCAAGATACATGGATCCGCCGAATCAGGCCGAGCCGCGTCGGATCAAGTCAAATCTGCTGTCCTGCATGGCCGCGGATTTGGCCAGTTTTGAGGCTTCTCAGGTACTTAGCGTAAAAAGGCGGCAAAGTTCGGCCTAAAGGTCGCCCAGCCGGGACGATAAAGACACAAGGTTTGCTGGCGATGGCACCGGAGCATACGTTGGCTCCGGCAGGCGTTGCCGTCGTTATCGCGAACAAGCCGTTCGCCACCAGGTTTGCGCTTGCCGAACCAGGACTGCCGCACATGGCCGCCGTCGCCACGCCGGATGCAAGCGTGATACCCGGGATCGTATTGCTTGTTGTGCGTATCGGATCAACCCTCTTTGAAGTTGCTTTTGGTCAACATCCACGCGCAGCATGAGAAACAGACCGCCTGAAGCGGGCACCGCCGACAACATCTGTGGACTGCAACGAGGACGTCGAGCGGTAGTTGTGATCGAGTGTGATGATCTCCGCAGCCGGGGTGAACTAACTCGGAAAATCGGGGATGTTGCGCACCGTCGCAGCTCGAAAGCAGTAGATCGCCTGTGCATCGAAGTGGCGGGTTTGTTCGTCTCATGGCGGCGATGCGAGGGTAAGCGGCACCGCGGGCGGCTGGTGACGCCGCGCCGCCGACCGCCTAAACTCGTCTATTATTCTTGAGACCGCGCGCTGTCCTCGCTCGCTTGTCGTGCGATATCACTCGCCCTGCAACCTACGCATGTGCTACGTTCGTATTGTTAAGTGGGGGAGATCGGCATGAGCGGGCTGACCGTCGCTTCCAAGACACGCACCGAGCAGGACGAGTATCTGGCCCAGAAGCGGGCCACCCAGGATCAGTGGATCGAAGCGGTGCTCAGATACCCGCTGCACACAGTGGAGTCCGGGCGGCGCACGCTCGATCGGCTCGGACTCGATGTGCCGGCCACTGGCAATAACGAGCCGGTGGAGCGGCCGGCGCTGGAGGAGCTGTCGCTGGCGCGCGCCAACCCCGAGGCGGTGCGACAGGCGTTCCAGCGGCGCGAACGCGCAAAGCAAATCCTGACGCAGGCCAAAGAGCTGGCGAAGACGCTCGACCCCGACGCGCCGGAAGGCGACGAGAAAGTGACCGGGCTGGTCGAACAGGTCGGCGCGCTCCTGGGCGCGGCGCCGACGCCCGAGCAGATCGAGCAGGCCGAGAATGCCGCCCGGCAGCTTGCGGAACTGCTCAAGACACTGGCGGAGGCGGGCGAACTGGTGCGCAAGCAGCGTGCCGAGCGCGCCAAGGCGATCGGGGAAGCGGCCCAGCAGGCGCCGGGGACACTCGATGCCGAAGCGACCGCGGAGGAGCTAAACGAGATCGAGGAGGCGGCATCGAAGCTGGCTGGCGAATTGCAGGACCCGGTTTCGGCGCAGGCGCTGTCGCTTGCCGAATCTGCGCTGGAAAACCTGAAGGAACGAATCGGGGAGATCGCCCGGCGCTGCGAGAACGACCGCGCCCGCCGCCGTGAGACGCGCATGGCGCTGGTCCAACGCCGCGAAAAAGCCAAGTCCGACCCAGCCGCGACTGATGCAGAGAAGTCGCAGATCACCAAACTAGGCAAGCTGATCGGCGAACTGCCGGAAACTCCCACCGACGAGGAGCTGCAGGCCGCGACGGAGGCAGCCGTTGCCGTCGAGAAAGCGGTCACCGCGCTGGCCGAGCAAGTCGCCCAGCGCCGCATCCGTTTCGAGAAGGCGTCGGTCCTGCTGCGCCGCTTGGCCGCCGAGGCGCCCGGCCTGAAGCCGCATCCGCGGGCGCCGGCCGGCGACACAGACCCGGTGCTGGAGGACGCCGAGAAGCTACGCCTGGAAACGGCCAAATTCACGGACTGGGCGCAGGTGGCTACCTGGGACGATAAGGCCCTGGTCGAGTTGGAGGATGCCATCGCCGCGCTGGAAACTCGGATGGCCGGGATCAAGAAGCTGACCGAGGAGCGCATTGTCAAAGTCGACGAAGTGCTCGCCAGGCTCACCGATGCGATCGCAAATGCCAAGGACCGCCCGTTCAGCGGGATTCAACAAAACTTCCTGAAAGGGCTGATCACTCCGCAGACGAATTCGTTCGCTCAGGATACCGCCAGCGCCGACGCGGTGGTCCAGGCGTTGAACGAGCAGGTGGACGCCGCCAGCGCCCTGTCCAGGGCTCTGGCCGCACTGGCCAGGCGGCTGGCGGCGGTCGCACCGCCGCCCGAGGCTTCGCTGTCCCCGAAGGAGAAGGAGGCGCTGACCAAGGCCCGTGATGCCGCGACCATGGGGCTGGATGAGGTGACCGAGACATGAAACTCGCTGATGCACTGGCGCTGATTCAGACCTATGAGAAGCTGGCGCAGAAGACCGCTGCCGCGATCGACGCACGCGCCGCGCTGACTGCTTCGCTTGGCGCGGCGGAGGTCGGCAAGCTGGCCGACGCATTTCCCGATGCGGAGGCGTTCGCCGCGTTCGCCGCCGCCATGCCGGCGACCCCGAAGCTGGAGGACGTGGTCAAGGCGTTCCAGCCGGACACCAAGGACCTGGCCGATCTGATTTCGGTCACGCTGAAGGGCGACGCCAAACTACTGTCGGTGTTGGCGGAAAAGGGCTGTGACCGCGACCCGGCGGTGCTGAAGAAGCTGGCGGACGAGTTCAAAAGCGACCCGAAGCCGCTACAGGAGATGATCGAGGAAGGCGGCCTCGGCGACCACCCCGAGGCGATGGCGGCGATGCTGCAAGCCGGCTGCGAGAAGGACCCGGCGAAGCTGAGGGCGCTGTGCGCCAAGTTCGGGGTCAAGCTGGACCGTGAGCGGCTGGCCGGCATTCTGGGATCAGGCGGGCTCGGCCAGGCGCCGGAGACGGTCGGCGCGCTGGCGAAGGAAGGCGGCGGCGACATGCTGAGGCAGATGTCGGTCGCGTTCGACGACGAGCCCAAACGCACGAAGCTGCGGGAGCTGTTGTCGGACGGTGGCTGCGATGCCGCCGCATCCGGCCGGCCGGGGCTCTTGGCCGACGTTGTCCGCGACGGGCTGGGCGGAAATCCGGCTCGGTTGATCGAGCTGCACGATGCCTTCAAAGGTGGCGGGGCGGACGAACTGCCGAATTTGGGCAAGATGCTCGCCGGCCTGGACGGCGATGACGGCAAGGCCGGGAAACGGTTGGGAACGCTGCATGCCGCGCTGAAATCCCGCGCCGGCGCTGCGACCGACGCGCAGGTTTCAGTGCAATTGCGCGATCCCTACATGAAATCGATCTCCGACTTCTCGATGGCTGGCAAGATGCCGCCGGTGATCGCGCGGGGCGCGGCCAAGGACGCCGCCGCCGCGGCAGCGGCACGGCCGATGCCGCCGGCCGCACAACGCGCCGCGACCTTGGCGGGCGGGCTGAAGAACAGGAATTCGGCCGACTTGCTGGAGGCTTCGCTGACCGACCCGGGTCGCAGTCACGCGGCCTCGGCGGCCGGCATGACCGACGGGCTTGGCAAGCGGGCGGATGCGTTGAAGTTGACGCCGGCGGCCGGCGATCCTGGCCAGACTGACGAGACCAAGCTGACGACCGCCGCGGCCAATGATGCCGCGGCGGCGCTGGCCAAGCGGACGGATGGCGGCACGCCGGCGGATATCGAGGCACTGGCAAAGCTGGGGGTGGCGGCACTGGAAGCGGCGGCGCTGGAACCGGACGACGCAACGCGCGACGCCGCGCTGGCGGCGGCGAAACTGGTGGAAACCACGGTGACGGAGGCGCTGCGGCGGCTGGCGGCCAAGACTCTGGCCGGCGCCCCGGGGGCCGATGCGGCGACCGTGGCGCAAGCCGCACTGGACGGGCTGCCGGTGACCACGCCGGCGGGAGTAAAGAAGGCGGCCGAAGCGATCGCGGCGGCGGGGATGCAGGCCTGCGCCGCGTCCCAGGGGGCGACGCAGGATCCGCACACTGCCTCGGCCGCGGCGAAGAAGGCGATCGAGGAGGGTTATGACCTGCCGGCCAGAGCGGGTGCCGAAAAGACGGCGAGGGAAGCGGCGGAAAAGGCGGCCGCTACGGCGGAGGCCGCGGCCAAGCTGGTGACCAACGCGCCGCGCCCGGTCGATGCGGCGCTGTTGCAACGTGCCGCCACCGCCGCGGCCAATGCCGTGGCTCTGGGCGGCAAATCGGCGGATGAGGCGGCGGCCAAGAAGGCGTTCGACGCGGCCAAGGCGCTGGCGACCGCGATCGCCGACGCCGTGCGGGAAGCGGCCGGACGGTTCGCTCTGGCAGCCGCCCAGGACACCGCCGGCGGCAAGGCTGGCCTGGCGGCGGCCACCGATACCGACAAGGCGGTGGCGATCCTCGAGCGCCTGGTGCCCCCGAGCCCGGCCATCCCGGAGGTGAAGCAGGCAGCCAAGGCGGCTCGGGGGAGCGCGCTGACCGGGGCGGACGCCGGCGCGATGGAGACGGCGGACAAGGGTGACCTGAAGAAAGCGGCGCAGGAAACAGCGTATCGCAGCGCCGCCGCCACGGCGGGCGGCGAACCCGACACGGTCGCGATCGGCAATGCGGAAGCCGCGGCCGATATCGCGGCGGACATGGCCGCCAAGGATGCGGACCTGGCGACCTCGGCGCTAACGAGCGCGGCGGTCGCCACCGATCCGGCCGCTTATGTGACGCTGATCGAAGACGCGGCCCGACTGGCGGAAGCAGCCCTGACCTCCGCCCGCGCCGCACCGGACGACACCAAGCGCGATGCGGCGGTCCTGGCCGCCAAGAACGGTGCCGCGGCCGCGGCGGATGGGGCGAAGAAGCTGGCGGCGTATCACCAGGCGGCTGCCCAGACGCAGCTCAATACCAGGCAGGCGACCGAGATGACGGCTGCGGCGGGACCGCGGGATGCGCTTCCGCAAGCGATGACCACCGGCGTCGGCGTCCCTGGCGCGAAGGCCAATGCCCAGGCGGCATTCGACAACGGCAAGATCGCGATCGCCGATGCCGCCGCCGCCGAGTTGGCCAGGCTGGCCGAAACCGAGGCGACGGTGCGGACGGCAAACGAGGCGGCGGATGGCAAGCAGATCCTGGCGAGCCTGCCGGGGGCGGACGAGAACGCCAAGCTCGATGCATTGATTGCGGCGCGCGACGCGGCCGAGCAACTGTCCATCAAGGCCACGGCGGGGTTCCACGGGCTGGTGGTCGGCCTGCCCGCCGTTCCGCCCGCCGGGGATCCTATGCCACCGGACCCCGATGCGCCGTTCGCCCCGGCCATGACCGCGTTGAAGGCGGCGACTGGGGCAGCCAATGCCTGGGTCGCCGCCGCGAAAGCGGTGGAGACAGCAGCGAAAGGCTTCGAGGCCGCGCTAGGCAAGATCGCCGTCCCAACGCCCGAGGAGGCCGCCACACTGTTGGCAATGACCAATGCCAAGGCGCCAGCCAAGGTGGCGACGGGACTCGCGGAAACGGCGCTGGCCGGGATCGATACCGATGCCGAGACGCTGCGCGACAGTGTGACGGCGTGGACGGAGTGGGCGAACACGAATCACCGCGTCCCGGTGGTCGACCCCGGCACCACGAAGCTGCAGGACATCACCGGATTCGCCATCTCCTTGCAGTTGGAGGCCAAGGTCCCGGCGAAGACCGAAGCCGAGTTGATCCAGTCCGGACCCTCACTGAAAAAGGTTGCCTACGCTGGCCCGGCCACCGCGGCAGGCGTGGCGAACGGTGCACCGGCCGATATCGACATGGCGCACATCACCGATCGGCATGTCCCGTCAACCTACAAGTTCGTACCCGAATCGAGTCCAAGAGGGTCGGAGCACGACGCTGGCCTGCTGCTGACCGGCAAGCTGGCCGGGGTACCGCAAAATCAGCGGACCAGTAAGGAAAAGGCCCTGATCAAGCAGGGCAAGAGCAACAAGAAGAACTCGTTCTTCCCCGAAACCGTCGACGCCGCCGCAGCCTTGACAATGGCTCAGGATGCGCTGAACGCGGCCGCCGCGTTGCAGACACCGCCGGGCTTGCCGATTTGGCTGTTCAACCAGGTCGCCTTGCAACCCATCGGCGGGCCCAAGCAGCAATGGCAGAAAGTCTGGTTCGAGCCTTCGGTCAACGTCAACCTGCCCGGAGCGAATCCGCCGCAGGTGGTGCCGTGCACGGTCGGAGTCGCAATCGCAACCAACCCGGGCGGCGGGCCTACGGCGAAACCGAAGGTCCGGATGTTCTACCCTGACCCCGGCAACAAGCTGTCGATGCCGGACGTGCTGGTCATGGCCAAGGCCGTGGGCGTTGCCCAGTAGCTCTACCGTTGGGGCTTGCGGCCCGAAAAGGAGATATCGATGCGAGACCTGACCGTCGAACTGCACGTGAAGGGGGGCGATGGCGCGTTCCTGACCATCCCGGAACTGGAGGCCGACTCGGACCTGGTCCGCCGCCTGAACATCGACCTGGATGCCGATCCGGCGGGCGGGCTGGCAATCACCGACGATGTCGCGATGATCCTGGTCGATGATTCGCTGACCGAGGTGGTGAGTTTCTTTTTGTTTGACTTGCCGGACCTGCTGCGCGCCGGCACCGGTGGAACATTCCGGTCTCATACAGGCCCCGAAGAAACCAGCGTGGCGGTGGATGGCGATGCCGCCCTGATCACGGGCTATGATGACGACAAGCTGCGCACTTCTGTGGCGGCACTGACTGACGCGCTGGTCGCCGCCCAGGCGCAATATCGCACCTTGGAGCGGCTGGTTGCCCAGCACTAGCACTGCTTGGGGGCGAGAAAGCTTTCAGGTGTTCACGGTGAAACTTCCCCTCTGACGGTGATTCAGGGCCACCTCCTCGGGTTCCCTGGCTGCTCCGCATCCGATAGCGCTATCCACAACCGGCAAGAAGCCGCAGTTTCGACAGGAATAACGGTCCGCCGGCGACTGCAGCGCGCGAGCCTGCTCCTCCCGAGGATAAGCGAACTCACAGCGACATCAATAGCTTGGCGATGCTGCCCAGAGTTTGGGCAAAGCCTCGAATTGCCATGTTTCAGAATGGTTTCATGATTCCGTGAACAACTTTACTCACCAAGTTATCCCCACGATCGGGGATATTCGCCAGGCACGACCATTGCGCTCCAGCCATAGCGCCGCGCCCCCGCCCGTCACGCCACGAACCCGTCGGCGCTTGCGTTTCGGCCGCCGCTCCGCCATATCCCCGCCCGCCGGCCAGGGACGCGGCCGGTAATTCACACGCGGGGCGCCTTTCCCGGCCGATGCCGGGTCCGGTGCCGCCCAAACGGCAAGCCCCGCGGAGGAACAACCGGACGAACGGAAAGGAGCATCTCGCCGATGGCGATGCCTGAGTTCACCCTGCGCCAGTTGCTCGAAGCCGGCGTGCATTTCGGCCACCACACGCGGCGCTGGAACCCGCGTATGGCGCCCTATTTGTACGGCGTGCGCAACCAGGTGCATATCATCGACCTGCAGCAGACCGTGCCGATGCTGGACCGTGCGCTGCGTGCCGTGCGCGACGTCACCGCGGCGGGCGGGCGCGTGTTGCTGGTGGGCACCAAGCGCGCCGCGGCGGAATACGTGGCCGACGCCGCCAAGCGCTGCGGCCAGTACTACATCAACCACCGCTGGCTGGGCGGCACGCTGACCAACTGGAAGACGATCACCGGCAGCATCCGCCGGTTGCGCCAGATCGAAGAACTGCTCGCCGGCGACGTTCAGGGCCTGACCAAGAAAGAGGTGCTGAACATCACCCGCGAACGCGAGAAGCTGGAACGTGCGTTGGGCGGCATCAAGGAGATGGGCGGCCTGCCGGACATCCTGTTCGTCATCGACACGAACAAGGAGAAGCTAGCAGTCCAGGAAGCGAACAAGCTCAAGATCCCCGTGGTCGCGGTGCTCGACAGCAACTCCGATCCGACCGGCGTCACTTACCCGATCCCTGGGAACGACGACGCGATCCGGGCTATCACGCTCTACTGTGACCTGATCGCCGGTGCCGTGCTGGATGGCATCAGCGCCGAACTCGCGGCTTCCGGTGGCGACATCGGTGCCGCCGAGGAGTTGCCGCCCGAAGCGATGCCGCGGGTCGAGGTTCCCGCCGAGCAGGCGCACGCCTGACGCGATTGAAAGCGAGAGACGGACAATGGCCGAGATCACCGCGGCATTGGTGAAAGCACTGCGCGAGAAGACGGGCGCGGGCATGATGGACTGCAAGCGGGCGCTGCTGGAGACGGACGGCGACACGGAGCAGGCCGTCGACTGGCTGCGCAAGAAGGGACTGGCGGCGGCCGCCAAGAAATCCGGCCGCGTGGCGGCCGAGGGCCTGGTCGGCGTCGCTTCGGCGCCGCTGAAAGCGGCCATGGTCGAGGTCAATACCGAGACCGATTTCGTCGCCCGCAACGAAAGTTTTCAGGATTTCGTCGCGGCGGCCGCGCAGATCGCCCTGAACGTCGGTGAGGACATCTATACGATCCGGGCGGCCTCGTTCCCCGGCACGGACCGGTCGGTCGCCGAACAGCTTACGCACCTGGTGGCGACCATCGGTGAGAACATGACCCTTCGCCGCGCCCGCGTCATCGGTTTGCGGCGCGGCGTGGTCAGCACCTATGTGCACCAGCCGCTGCGTCCCGGGCTGGGGCGCATCGGAGTCATCGTCGCGGTCGACGCGCCCGATGAGCTGGAAGGGCTGGAACTGCTCGGGCGCCAGATGGGCATGCAGGTGGCAGCGAGCCGGCCCGAGTCGATCGACATCGCCGGCGTCGATCCTGCGGCGCTGGAGCGCGAGAAGGCGATCTTCCGCGAGCAGGCACGCGGTTCGGGCAAGCCGGACGCCATCATCGACAAGATGGTCGAAGGCCGGATCCGCAAGTTTTACGAGGAGGTCGTGCTGCTGGAGCAGGTCTGGGTGCATGACGGAGAGAGCCGGGTGAAAGCGGTGCTGGCCAAGGCCGGGGCCAAGGTCGCCGACTTCGCCCGCTTCCACCTTGGTGAAGGCATCGAGAAGCCACAGGGACCGGATTCGAATTAAGGGGCCA
>Ga0335075_10005783_pt1 | contig 19126 bp, 16 predicted proteins | sample Lox_Sample_24_FD_206723 | JGI IMG/M metagenome (GOLD analysis project Ga0335075, IMG submission 206723) | Soil microbial communities from Loxahatchee National Wildlife Refuge, Florida, United States - Lox_Sample_2.4 | ecosystem: Environmental > Terrestrial > Soil > Wetlands | place: USA... | reverse complement strand
CGAGACGGTTTCTGATCTCGCGTCCGTCCGTCAACGGCAGCTCGTCGCCGGGCAGCAGCAACGTCGAGCTCATGATCGGTTCGCCCAGCTCGGCGAGCAGCAGGCGCGGCACCTCGTGATCCGGCACGCGGATGCCGATCGTGCGGCGCTTCTCGTGTTGCAGGCGCCGCGGCGTCTCCTTCGTCGCGGGCAACAGGAAGGTGTACGGCCCCGGCATCGCGGCCTTCAGCATGCGGAACTGCCAGGTTTCGACCTTGGCGTATTTCGCGATCTCGGCGAGATCGCGGCACACCAGCGTGAAGTGGTGATGACGATCCGCGTCGCGGATGCGGCGGATCCGGTCGAGCGCGTCCTTGTCGCCGATGTGGCAGCCGAGCGCGTAGCAGGAATCCGTCGGGTAAACGATCAGCCCGCCCTCGCGCACGATCTCGACGGCGCGCCGGATCAGCCGCAGCTGGGGATTCTGGGGATGCAGCTCGAAGTACTGGCTCACGACATTTATGATACGCGCCCGCTTTCGCCCGCCGGCCCGGGTGCGACAGAACCTTCCTACGATGCAAACGCTGATCGAACTCGCCCCGCTCATCGCCTTCTTCGGCGTCTTCAAATGGGGCGGCGGCATCTACCCCGCCACCGCCACGCTGATGGTCGCGATGGCACTGCTGCTCGCCTGGGACTGGCTGCGGACCCGCAAGATCCCGCAGATGCACCTGGTCAGCGCCGTGCTGGTCTGGGTGTTCGGCACCGCGACGCTGCTGTTGCGCGACGTGCGTTTCCTGCAATGGAAGGCCACGGTGTTCTACGGCATCGTCGCGCTCGCCTTCGCCGGCACCGTGTGGATAGGCCGCATGACCCTGCTCGAACGCCTGCTCGGCAAGAACCTGCCCGAAGGCGTGACCGTCACGCCCGCCACCTGGCGCAACCTCTCGCTGCTCTCCGCGGCCTTCTATGCGCTGCTGGGCGCCGCGAATCTGTGGGTCGCCTTCACCTTCAGCCTGTCCACCTGGGTCGCGTTCAAGACCTGGGCGGTGGTGCCGCTGATCTTCGTGTTCACCGCCGGCCTGATTTTCTGGCTGATGCGCGGGCACAAGGAGCCGGCCGCGTGAGCACCCGCATCGACCGGCTGCGCGCGGCCTTGCAGAGTCTCGCGCCGACACAGCTCGAGATCCGCGACGACAGCGCCAAACATGCCGGCCACGCCGGCGCGCGCGAGGGCGGCCATTTCCACGTGGTCATCGCTGCGCCGGGATTCGCCGGGGTGGCGGCACTGGAACGCCACCGGATGGTCTATGCTGCCGCCGCCGAATTGACGGGCCGCGACATCCACGCGTTGTCGATCGACGCGCGCGTGCCCTGAAAATCCTGAGAAATCAGAAAAGACAATTCCTCAACCTCTTGAGAGATCAAATGAAAGTCACCCGCATTCTGGCGCTGGCCGCGGTCGTCGCGCTCGCCGCCTGCTCGAAGAACGCCACCGACAAGCCGGCGGACGCCGCCGCGACGCCGGCCAAGCCGCCGCTCGTCACCGTCAACGGCAAGGCGATCAGCCAGGAGCTGTACGAGGACTATGTGAAAGCCGTGGCCGGCAAGCCCTCCTCCGAGCTCTCGCCGGAAGACCGCGAGCAGATCAAGGAGAACCTGGTGCGCATCGAGCTGATCGCGCAGCAGGCCGAGAAGGACGGATTGACGAAGGATCCCGAGGTCGCGACGCGCCTCGAGCTCTCGCGCCTCAACCTGCTGCAGCAGGCCTCGGCGCAGAAGTACCTGAAGGAGCGCACGCCGACCGAACAGGAGCTGCGCGCCGAGTTCGAATCGCAGCTCGCGTCGACGCCGATGGTCGAATACCACGCGCGCCACATCCTCGTGAGCAGCCCGGAGAACGCGCAGAAGGTCATCGACCAGCTGAACGGCGGTGCCGACTTCGCCAAGCTCGCGAAGACGCTGTCGAGCGACAAGGCGTCCGCGGTCAAGGGCGGCGACCTCGACTGGTTCTCGCCGGGCACGATGGTCAAGCCGTTCGCGGCCGCCGTCGCCACGCTGAAGCCGAACGAATACACGAAGACGCCGGTGCAGACGCAGTTCGGCTGGCACGTGATCCAGCTGCTCGGTACGCGCGATCGCGCCGCGCCGACCTTCGACTCCGTCAAGGAGCAGCTCAATCAGATCGTGATGACGAAGAAGTTCAAGGCCTATTCGGACGAGATGATGAAGACGGCGAAGATCGATCCGCCGCTGGCGTCCACGCCGGCCGCGGAGCCCGCCGCGGCGCCGGCTGCCGCCCCGGCCGAGGCGCCGAAGACGAACTAGTCGACGATCATTCCGGCGGGAGCCGCGTCTCCAGGACCTTCTGGAGCGCGGCCTCGTCGAGAATCCGCACGCCCAGCGACTGCGCCTTCGCGAGCTTCGAGCCCGCGTCCGCGCCCACGACCAGGAAGCTGGTCTTCTTCGAGACGCTGCCCGAGACCTTCGCGCCCAGCTCGCGCAGTGCCTCTTCCGCCGCTTCCCGTTTCAGCTCGACCAGCGTGCCGGTGATGACCACCGTCAAGCCGGCCAGCGGCAAGGTGGCCGCGCGCTGCACGTCGATGTCCTTCCAGGCGACGCCGCTGGCCCGCAGCCGCGCGATGACGTCACGCGCCATGGGGTTCGCGAAGAACTTCTCCACTTCGGCCGAGACGATGGGACCGACGTCCGGCGTTTCCTCGATGCGCGCGGCGTTCGCCGCCATGAGGTCGTCGAGATTGCCGAAGTTCTCCGCCAGCGCACGCGCGGTGGATTCGCCGACCTGCGGAATGCCCAGGGCGTACAGGAAGCGCGGCAGAGTCGTCGCGCGGCTCTTCGCGATCGCGTCGACGACGTTTTTCGCCGACTTCTCGCCCATGCGCTCGCGCTCCGCGAGGAACGCGGCCTGCAGATCGTAGAGATCGGCCGGGGACTTCACGGTGCCGTCGTCGACCAGCTGCTCGATGAGCTTCTCGCCGAGCCCCTCGACGTCCATCGCGCGGCGCCCGGCGAAATGCATGACCCACTCGGCGCGCTGCGCGCGGCACGCGAGCACGCCGCCGGTGCACTTGTACACCGCCTGGTCCTCGAGCCGCGTGACCGGCGAGCCGCACACCGGGCAGCTCGACGGCATGACAATGTCGCGCGCGTCGGCGGGCCGCTTCTCGGGTAGATAGCGCGCGACCTCGGGGATGACGTCCCCGGCGCGGCGCACGACGACGGTGTCGCCGATCTTGAAGCCCTTGCGCGCGACCTCGTCCATGTTGTGCAGCGTCGCGTTGCTGACGGTGACGCCGCCGACGAACACCGGCTTCAGCTTGGCCGCCGGCGTCAGCGCACCGGTGCGGCCGACGTTGAAGACGACGTCTTCGAGGATCGTCAGCTCCTCGTCCGCCGGGAACTTGTGGGCCAGCGCCCAGCGCGGCGCACGCGAGACGAAGCCGAGCTTCTCCTGGTCGGCGCGGCTATCTACCTTGTAGACGACGCCGTCGATCTGGTAAGGCAGGCGTGCCCGGCGCGCGCCGATGTCGCGGTAGTAGGCGAGGCATCCCTCGATGCCCTGGACCTTCTTCGCCTCGGGGCAGGTGCGCAGTCCCCACTGGTTGAGCGCCGGCGCGAGCTGGCTCTGCAACGGCGGGATGCCCTCGCCTTCGACGATGCCCAGCGAATAGAAGTAGAGATCGAGCGGCCGGGTCGCGGTGATTTTCGGATCGAGCTGCCGCAGGCTGCCGGACGCCGCGTTGCGCGGATTCACGTAGGTCTTGTCGCCGCGCGCCGCGGCGTCGCGATTCATCTTCTCGAAGCCGGCGAAAGGCAGGAACACCTCGCCGCGCACCTCGAGCAGCGCCGGCGGTTTGCCGCGCAGCCGGCGCGGCACGCTGCGGATCGTCGCGACGTTCGCCGTCACGTCCTCGCCGGTGACGCCGTCGCCGCGCGTCGCGGCGCGCTCGTACACGCCGTTGCGATAGAGCACGGAGATCGCGAGACCGTCGAGCTTGGGCTCGGCGGCGTAGTCGATGGGACCCTCGACGCCGAGGCGCTCGCGCACCTTGCGGTCGAAATCGAGCAGGTCTTCGTCGTTGAAGCCATTCGCCAGCGACAGCATCGGGATCGCGTGCGTGACTTCGGCGAACTCGGGCGAAGCCACGCCGGCGACGCGTTGTGTCGGTGAATCCGGCGTGACGAGATCGGGGTGTGCCGCTTCGAGCGCACGCAGCTCGTTCATCAGCCGGTCGTACTCGGCGTCCGGGACCGACGGCTCGTCGAGGACGTAGTAGCGGTAGTCGTGGCCGCCGATCTCTTCGCGCAGTTGCTGCGCGCGCCGTGTGTCGGCCGGTGCGGCGCTCACGACTCGCCGGCGGCGCGCGCGGTGGCCGGTCCGTCGAGCGACTGGCGGAGGCGCGAGATGCGCTGCGACGTCAGCTCTTCGCCGTGCTGGTCGGTCATCTGGCCGTCGAGACGCTCGGACAACTGCCGCGCGGCGTGCACGAGCTCGTCGAACGTTTCGCGCTCGGGCATCGGGCCGGGCAACACGGCGAACAGGTTGATGCCCGAGAAGCGCTGCGAATCCATGATCGACGGATCGAACGTGCCGGGCTGCGCCAGCGCCGCGGCGCTCAGCACGACGCGACCGTCCGGGTCCGGCAGGTGGAAGATGTCGAGCGGGCCGTGCCAGAAACCCGCGCTCGCGAACGCCTGGCGCAGGTTGCGGCCCGGGAAGCGCGGCTCCTTCACCGGCAACACGCGCAACGTGACGATGCGGCGCTCGTTCTCCGGCGGCCAGGCGAGCGAGAGCGTCGGGCCCTGTGCGGCGGACGTGTCGAACTCGATCGTGCGGACTTCGGAGATCTCGTCGTCCTGGCCGATGTATGGCTCGTCGTGCGTGCGCAGGATCGATTGCGTCGAGGTGTTCTCTAACGGCCGCTCGTCCGGTTGTACGTCGCCGGCCGGCGCATCGACGGCGATATCGGGCGACACCGCGATGCCGCCGGAATCGCGCGGCCCCGCCTTCGCGGCGCTGCGCAGCTCGATGACCGGCAACGTGTCGGGCACGCTGCTGCGCGTCTCGCGCGCCATGCTGATCTCGGGCAACGGCAGCGACGCGCGCGCGGTGACGGCGGGCGCATCCGCGGACGAATCCTCGCGCGACACGCTGGCCATGGGCCGGTCGCGGCGCGAGCGCCACCATTCGACACCCGCGATGCCGGCGATCAGCAGGACGCCGGCGATCAGGAGGATGACGCGAAGCTCGGGCATCTCTTGCGCGTCAGGCCGTCGCCAGGCGCACCGCTTCGTCGACGTCGACCGACACGAGCCGCGAACAGCCCGGCTCGGTCATCGTGACGCCGAGCAGCTGCGAGGCCAGCTCCATCGTCGCCTTGTTGTGCGTGATGAAGATGAACTGCACGCGCTCGGACATCTGCTTCACGATGTCGCAGAAGCGGCCGACGTTGTGCTCGTCGAGCGGCGCGTCGACCTCGTCCAGCAGGCAGAACGGCGCGGGATTCAGATCGAAGATCGAGAACACGAGCGCGACCGCGGTCAGTGCCTTCTCGCCGCCGGAGAGCTGGTGGATCGAGCTGTTGCGCTTGCCCGGCGGGCGCGCCATGACGGCGACGCCCCCCTCGAGGATGTCTTCGCCGACGATCTCGAGATACGCGTGACCGCCGCCGAACAGCTTCGGAAACTTCTCCTTGAGGCCGTTGTTGATGCGCTCGAACGTGTCTTCGAAACGCGTGCGCGTTTCCTTGTCAATCTTGCGCATCGCTTCTTCGAGCGTGTTCAGCGCGGCGGTGACGTCCTCGAACTGGCGGTCGAGGTATTCCTTGCGCTCGGACGACTCCTTGAGCTCGTCGATCGCGGCGAGATTCACCTGGCCGAGCTTCTCGAGGTCCGCGCGGGCGCTGGCCAGCGATTCCTCCCAGACCTGCACGACAGCATCCGCGGCGAGACCGGCGAGGATCTCCGCGAGATCGAAACGCGTCGCGGCGAACTGCTCGACCAGACCTTCGCGGCGCACGCGCGATTCCTGCGCGACGAGACGCGCCTGCTCCATCGCGGCGCGCGACGAGTTCACGCGGTTCTCGGCGTCGAGGCGCTTCTCGTCGAGCTCGCGCAGCGAGCCGTCGGCGTCTTCGAGCGCGCGGCGCTCGGTGGACAGTTCGGTCTCGACCTCGAGACGGCGCGCGAGGAAATCGCGCAGCTTGCTCTCGAGCTCCACGATCGGAGCATCGCCGTCGGCGAGCGCGGCCTCGAGTTCGCCGCCACGCGTTTGCGTCTGCGTGCGCTGATCGGCCATGCGCTTCAGGCCGACGCCCATCGAGTTCTCGCTCGAACGGCGCGACTCGATGCGGATCAGCAGGTCGCGGCTCGCGAGCTGCGCGGCCTGCCAGCGGGCGCGCGCGGATTGCACGGCCTCGCGTCGTTCCTCGCGCTCGCCTTCCAGCGCGACGCGGCGCGAATCGAGCGCGTCGATCGCGACCAGGCCGCGATCGAGCTCGGCGCGCGCGCGCGCCAGCGCATCCTGCGCGAGCCCGTGCTCACGCGTGACTTCGGCGGCCTCTTCCTCGAGGCGCTCGCGGCGCACGGTGGATTCCTGCGAACGCGCACGCTCGCCTTCGAGCTGGCCCAGCAGGTCGGCGTGATCGCGATGCGCACCCTGGATGCGGCTCTGCGCGGCGTCGCGTTCGCGCTCGGCCAGCGCCAGCTGTTCGCGGCACGCGGCCAGCTGCGCTTCGCGCTCGCGGGTGTCTGCTTCGCTGCGCGCCAGCTCGGCACGCAGCGTCTTCATGCGCTGCTCGCGTTCGAGCACGCCGGAGTGCGGGTCGCCGCCGCGGTTCACGCGCAGCCAGTCGTTGCCCAGCCACTCGCCGGTACGCGTGATGACCGACTCGTCGCTGGCGAGCTCGCGGCGGATGCGCAGCGCCTCGCCGAGCGTCTCGGCGAGACGCACGCGGGACAGCAGCCGAACGATGGCCGACGGGCCGCTGACGACACCGGACAACATGCCCGGCGTGCCATCGGCATCGAGGTGACCGCCACCCTGCAGCAGCGAGACGCGGCCGACCGGCAGCGACGGCAACACGTCGGCGACTTCATCCAGTTCGTCGACGCACAAGGCCTCGAGGTAATCACCGAGCGCAGTTTCGACGGCGCGTTCCCAGCCGCCCGTGACCGCGAGTTGCGCCGCGAGGCGCGGCTTCTGGCCGAGCCCGGAAGAATTCAGCCACTCGGCGGTGCGCGAATCGCCGCGACCCAGCGCGGCCTTCTGCAACGCCTCGAGCGAGACGACCTCCGCGCGGCGCTTCTCGCGATCCTGGCGCGACGACTCGAGCTTGCCTTCCGCCTCGAACTGCGCGGCGCGCAACTTCTGCGAACGGTCCAGCGCGACGTTCAGCGCCTGCGACAACTCGTCCGCGAGGCCGCGCGCCAGCGATTCCTTCTCGGCCAGCTGCGCGAGCAATGCCGACGACTCCTGCGCGATCAGCGCCTCGCGTTCGATGGCGAGGCGGTCCGACTGGCCGGCGAGCCGGCGCAGCTGGTTCTCGATCTGTTCGATGCGCGCGCGCTCGACCTGCGTGGTCTGGTGCGCCGCGCCCTGCTCGCGGTTGAAGGATTCCCAGCGCTGCTGCCAGTCGCTCAGCGACTGCTCGGCGGCCGCGAGTTCTTCGTTCAAACCGCCCTCGGCGGCCTGGGCCTGCGCCAGGTCCGGGGTCAGCCGCGCGATCTCCTCGCGCAACGAGGCGATCTCGCGCTCGTCGCGCTCGATGTGGGCGTTCAGCTCGGCGAGCGTGGCGCGCGCCTGCGTGAGCTCGTTGCGCTGCTGCTCGCGCATCTCGCGCGTGTGCGCGATCGTCGATTCGGTGCGGCTGATCTCGGCGCCGACTTCGTAGTAGCGGCCCTGCACCGCGTTCACGCGTTCGGCCTGCTCGTGTTGATAGACGCGCTGCGTCTCGATGGCGGCCTCGGCGGCGCGCTGGTCGGCGAGCGCGTGCTGCATCGAGAGCTCGCATTCGCGGACCGCGCTGTCCTGCACTTCGGCGCCCGAGTCGATCTCGCGCAGGCGCAGCGCCAGCAGCTCGGCGGTGAGGCGGCGTTCGGTTTCCTTCAGCGCCTGGTAGCGGCGCGCGGTGGCGGCCTGGCGCTGCAGGTGGCGGATCTGCTTGTCGACCTCGTCGCGCACGTCCTGCAGGCGCTCGAGGTTCTCGCGCGTGTCGGCGATGCGCGATTCCGTCTCCTTGCGGCGCTCCTTGTAACGCGAGATGCCGGCGGCCTCCTCGACGAACATGCGCATGTCGTCGGCCTTCGCCTCGATGACGCGCGAGATCATGCCCTGCTCGATGATCGCGTAGCTGCGCGAGCCGAGACCGGTGCCGAGGAACAGCTGCGTGATGTCCTTGCGGCGGCAGCGCGCGCCGTTCAGGAAATAGTTAGAGGAACCGTCGCGGGACACCTGGCGCTTCAGCGACACCTCGGCGTATTCGGCATACGGACCGGAGATCTTGCCGTCGCTGTTGTCGAACACCAGCTCGACCGACGCCGTGCCCACGGGCTTGCGCGACGCGGAGCCGTTGAAGATGACGTCCGTCATCGAATCGCCGCGCAGATGTTTGGCGGACAACTCGCCCATCACCCAGCGCACGGCGTCGATGATGTTCGACTTGCCGCAGCCGTTCGGGCCGACGACGCCGGTGAGATTGCTCGGGAAACCCACCGACGTGGCATCCGCGAACGATTTGAATCCGGCGACTTTGATCTTGGTCAGACGCATCTAATTTTTTCCGTGGCGCGCTGCGGATGAATTGGCGTCGTAGTGTAAAGTAATCGACATCTTTTTCGGCCCGCTTCTCTACATCGGGAAGCCTCGACAAATCCCGGCACTCAACATGTCCACGCAAGCTTCGAAGCGTCTTGAGACTTTTACAAATCCCGCGCGCGACACGGACTACACGATCCGCATGACGCTGCCCGAGTTCACCTGTCTGTGTCCGAAGACGGGTCAGCCGGATTTCGCGACGTTCGATCTCGAATACGTGCCCGACGAACTGTGCGTCGAGCTCAAGTCGCTGAAGCTCTACCTGTGGTCGTTCCGCGACGAGGGTGCATTCCACGAAGCCGTGACGAACCGCATCGCCGATGATCTGGCCGGCGCGACCGCCCCGCGATTCCTGCGCCTCACCGGCAAATTCAACGTGCGCGGCGGCATCTACACGACCGTGGTCGTCGAGAGGCGCAAGGCCGGCTGGAAAGCGGCGCCGCCGGTCGAACTGCCCTGATCTGCGTTAAAAAAGCGCGCAGAAACCGTCACTTCCATAACGCTGTACAGCCAAAAATACGCCGCTATAATCCCGCGTCCTGCAAACCGGCCCCCTTCTGGATTCGGGCCTGGAGCGACACACAATGCCGACGAAGCGTGCGGTTTCAAAACCCGCCAAGGCGAAGAAAGTCGAGAAACCCAAGTTGACCGCGAAAAAGCCGGCGGCGAAATCCGCCGCACCCAAAGCCCCCGTCAAGCCCGCGCCCGTGAAGGCGCCCGTCGCCGCGAAGCCGGCGGCGCCCGCTGCCAAGCCTGTCGCTCCCAAGCCCGCGCCCGTCGCGAGCACCAGCGCGGGTCCCGTCGCCCAGGCCGTGCGCAAGTCGCCGCCGCCGGAGCGCAATGGCATCACCGCCACCGCGGTGCCGACGTCGCAGAATCCGATGGGCGCCAGTGCCCGACCGCTCTCCGCCGAGGACTCTGACGACCTCGAAGCCGGCAGCCTGCTCGCAGGCCCGCGCAATGTAACGCCGTACATCACCAAGCGTGGTGAGGCGTACATGAACAAGGAGCAGCTCGAGCACTTCCGGAACATCCTCAACGGCTGGAAGCGCGATCTCATGGAAGAAGTCGACCGCACCGTGTCGCACATGAAGGACGAAGCGGCTAACTTCCCTGACCCGAACGACCGTGCCACGCAGGAAGAGGAATTCAGCCTCGAGCTGCGCACGCGCGATCGCGAGCGCAAGCTGATCCGCAAGATCGACGAGGCGCTGAAGCGCGTGGAAGACGGCTCGTACGGCTACTGCCTCGAGACCGGCGAAGAGATCGGCGTGAAGCGTCTCGAAGCCCGTCCCGTCGCCACGCTCACGATCGAAGCCCAGGAACGTCGCGAACGTCGCGAACGCCAGTACGGCGATCGTGACGATCGGTACCGCTGACGATCGTTCCGGAGTGTCTGCGAACCTCACGGACGCCGCCCTTCCCGGGCGGCGTTTTCCGTTGTGGGCCCGCCCCGCTGCCGAGGTGAGCGCCTGACATGGCCGGCCGTTTCGCTCCGTCGCCCACCGGATCCCTGCACGCCGGCTCGCTGCTCGCCGCGGTCGGCAGCTATCTCGACGCGCGCGCCGCCGGAGAGCGCTGGCTGCTGCGCATCGAGGACCTCGATACGCCTCGCGTCGTGCCCGGCTGCGCCGACGGCATGTTGCGGACGCTCGAAGCCTACGGCTTCGAATGGGACGGCGACGTCGTCCGGCAGAGCACGCGCGCCGATGCCTATCGCGATGCCCTAACCACTCTCGCCGCCCGCGGCCGCCTGTACCGGTGCAGCTGTTCGCGCCGGGAGCTGGCGGGCGACGGCGGCGAGGAGCCCGCCGCCTATCCCGGCACCTGCCGCGCGGGCACGACCCGGCCCGGACCGACCGCCGTGCGCTTCCACGTGTCCGATGCGGCGGTCGCGTTCGACGACCTCTTCCTCGGTAGTCAGGCGTTCGACCTGGGCGTGCTCGGCGACTTCGTCGTCGAGCGTCGCGACGGCATCGCCAGCTACCAGCTCGCGGTGGTCGTCGACGATGCCTGGCAGGGGGTGACGCGCGTGGTGCGCGGCGCCGATCTCCTCGAGAGCACGCCGTGGCAGCTCGACCTGCAGGCCGCGCTCGGACTGCAACGGCCTATCTACGGCCACCTGCCGCTCGTGACCGAGCCGGACGGGAGCAAGTTGTCGAAGTCGCGGCGGGCGGTGCCGATCCCGGACGCCGACGCGCTCCCGGGCGGTGGCCCGGGCCGGGCGATCTCTGCCGCCCTCACCTCGACCCTTAAGCTCTTATCCCAGTCCCCGCCCGCCGATCTCGCTGAAATGCCTATTAAAGATGTGTGGTGCTGGGCGCTGGCGAACTGGACGCCGCAAGCTCTGGTGGGCCTGAAGAAAGTACAACTGTCCGCAACGGGCGACATATAAGCAGAAATCGTGACTCGAATTGTCGGAGCATTGGAAGGTGTACTAAGGTGCACGCCACACGGAGGGTGAAGGCATGAGCGAACCACGCGTCATCAAGAAGTACCCGAACCGCAGGCTCTACGACACGGTTCAGAGCAAATACATCACGCTCAGCGACATCAGGTCTCTCGTTCTCGAGCGCATCGACTTCGTCGTCATCGACAAGAAATCCCAGGACGACATCACGCGCAGCATCCTGCTGCAGGTCATCGCCGAGCAGGAGCACGGCATCGACCCGGTGATGAGCCGCGATTTCCTCTCGCAAGTCATCCGTTCGTACGGCGGCCAGCTGCAGGGAATGCTTTCGAGCTATCTCGAGCAGAGCATGAAGCTGTTCAACACGCAGCAACGCGAGTTGCGCGACAAGGTCAAGGCCGTGGTCGGTGCCGACCCGGTGGAAACCGTCGCGGGCGTCGCGCAGCGCAACTACCAGCGCTGGCGGTCGGTGCAGGACGAGATCTTCAAGACGTTGATGAACGCCACGGGTCGTGGCGGTCGCGACGGAACCGAAGAGAAGCCCACCGAGACTTCGAGCCACCAGTAGGCGGCGGTAGTTAGTTACCCGCCCGCGCCCTCTCCGGGGCGCGGGTTCCCCTCCGGCAACCTGGAATTTCCCATGGCGCAATGCCCCACGTGCGCTGACTCCACGCTCGTGCACGCGATGCTGACGGACGGCCTCGCCGGTCATCGCTGCGGCAATTGTCTCGGCACGCTGGTCAGCCTGGTTTCGTACCGCGCCTGGCGCGAAGGCCCGGGCCGCGCCCGGCTGCCGGCGATGCCGGACGCCGTGGCCGACGTCGCCCCGCCCGATTCGCTCGCCGCGAAGAAGTGCCCGAAGTGCCGGTCGGTCATGAGCAAGTACCGTGTCAGCGCGGAGAAGGCGAACCGCCTCGACTATTGCCCGCACTGCGAGGAGATCTGGCTCGATGACGGCGAGTGGCAGCTGGTCGAGGGTTTGGTGAATTCGGGAGACTTCGCCCGCGTGTTCACGCAGGCCTGGCAGTTCGCCGTGCGTTCCGGCATCGCCGGCGCGATGGAAGACCAGCGGCTGCGTGGGTTGTTAGGCGCCGACCACGCGAGGTTCGTCGAGTTCGCCCGGTGGCTGGCCACGCGCGACGACCGCCAGGAAATCGTCGCCCAGCTGGCACGCTTCAAGTAGCGCTGCAAAAGAAAACGCCACCCCTTCTTCCGAAGGAGGCGGCGTTTCCGGATCGACGGATCGACTGATCAGGCGGCGTCGTCGACGTTCCGCATCGACAGGCGCACGCGACCCTGGCGGTCGACCTCGAGCACCTTCACGCGCACGTTGTCGCCTTCCTTGAGCTTGTCCGACACCTTCTCGACGCGCTCCTCGCTGATCTGCGAGATGTGCACGAGGCCGTCGCGGCCCGGGAGGATCGTGACGAACGCACCGAAGTCCATCAGGCGCACGACCTTGCCTTCGTACACGCGACCGACTTCGACGTCGGCCGTGATCAGCTCGATGCGGCGCTGGGCTTCGCGGCCCGCGGCGCCCGAGACGCTGGCGATCTTGACCGTGCCATCGTTCTCGATGTCGATCGTGGTGCCCGTCTCTTCGGTGATCTGGCGGATGACCGCGCCACCCTTGCCGATGACGTCGCGGATCTTCTCCGGATCGATCTTGAGGGTGATGATCGACGGCGCCCAGTCGGACATCTTCTCGCGCGTCGTCGAGATGACCTTGTTCATCTCGCCGAGGATGTGCAGGCGGCCTTCCTTCGCCTGCGCCAGCGCGACCTTCATGATCTCGGGCGAGATGCCCTCGACCTTGATGTCCATCTGCAGCGCGGTGACGCCGTCCTTCGAACCGGCCACCTTGAAGTCCATGTCGCCGAGATGGTCTTCGTCACCGAGGATGTCGGTGATGACCTTGAAGCGCTCGCCCTCGAGCACGAGGCCCATGGCGACGCCCGCGACCGGCGCCTTGATCGGCACGCCCGCGTCCATCAGCGACAGCGAGGCGCCGCAGACGGAGGCCATCGACGACGAACCGTTCGACTCGAGGATTTCCGAGACGATGCGGATGACGTACGGGAATTTCTCCATGTCCGGCATCATCGCCGCGATGCCGCGGCGCGCCAGGTTGCCGTGGCCGATCTCGCGGCGCTTCGGCGAACCCATCATGCCGGTCTCACCGACGGAGAACGGAGGGAAGTTGTAGTGGAACATGAACGGCTCGCGGCGTTCGCCTTCGAGCGCGTCGATGATCTGCGCGTCGCGGCCGGTACCGAGGGTCGTCACCACGAGCGCCTGCGTCTCGCCACGCGTGAACAGCGCCGAACCGTGTGTACGCGGCAGCACGCCCACCTTCACGGTGATCGGGCGCACGGTGGTCGCGTTGCGGCCGTCGATGCGCGGCTCGCCGTTCAGGATGCGCTGGCGGACGATGTTGCTCTCGAGCTTGAACAGTGAATTGTCGACCTCGTCGGCCGTGTACTTCGGCGCGTCGCCACCCGACAGCGCCAGCGTGGCGGCGGCCTTGATCTCGCCGATCTTCGCGTAGCGGTCCTGCTTCACGGTGATCAGGTATGCGTCCGACAGCGCCTTCTGCGCCTGCGCGGCGACGGCGGCATCGAGCTCGGCGGATGCGGCATTCGGCTTCCAGTCCCAGCGCGGCTTGCCGACCGCGGCGACCATTTCGTTGATGGTCTTGATCGCGACCTGCATCTGCTCGTGGCCGAACACCACGGCGCCGAGCATGACTTCCTCGGACAGGCCCGAGGCTTCCGACTCGACCATCAGCACCGACTTCGCGGTGCCGGCGACCACGAGGTGCAGCTGCGACTCGGTCAGCTCCTTGCGGCTCGGGTTCAGCAGGTACTTGCCGTCCTTGTAGCCGACGCGCGCGGCGCCGATCGGGCCCGCGAACGGCACACCGGCCAGCGACAACGCGGCGGAGGCGCCGATCAACGCCGGGATGTCGGCGTCGATGTCCGGATCCATCGAGATCACCTGCGCGACGACCTGCACTTCATTGAAGAAGCCGTCGGGGAACAGCGGACGGATCGGGCGATCGATGAGGCGGGAATTCAGCGTCTCTTTCTCGGTCGGACGACCTTCGCGCTTGAAGAAGCCGCCGGGGATGCGACCCGCGGCGTAGGTCTTCTCGATGTAGTTGACGGTCAGGGGGAAGAAGTCCTTGCCGGGCACGGCCTTCTTCGCGGCGACGGCGGTGACGAGCACCACGGTGTCGCCGAGGGAGACGACCACCGAGGCCGAGGCCTGGCGGGCGACTTCGCCGGTTTCGATGGAGATGGTGTGTTGACCGTACTGAAACGATTTCTTGAGAACGCTCACGCTGGATTCCTTCACGAGGCCCAAATGCCTCGAGTGCGTTATGGACGGGAAAAGAACGGAAAAGAAAAAGGCCGCGCGTGATGCGCGGCCTTCGAGTTCGGTTGTTAGCGCCGGAGCCCGAGACGCTCGACGACTTCCTGGTACTTGGCCGGCTTGGTGGCCTTCAGGTAGTCGAGGAGCTTGCGACGCTGGTTCACGAGCTTCACGAGCCCGCGGCGGGAAGCATGGTCACGCTTGTGCGTGCCGAAGTGGTCGCCGAGGCCGTTGATGCGCTCGGACAGCAGCGCGATCTGGACTTCGGGCGAACCAGTATCGTTCGCCGCACGACGGAACTCGGCAACGACACCGGATTTTTTTTCAGTGGCAAGAGACATCAGTTTTGATTCCTCGAACGAAAGTATTTGCCTGATTTTGCGGGCGCGAAGTCTACCGAAAACATTCCGCAAAGCATAGGTTTACCGCGCATCCGGCAATAACAGCCGGCGCGGCTGCAGGCGACCGTCCGGCAGCGCCTCGGCCAGTCCCACGAAGACCCCGTCCGGGGCGTACAGACGAACCCGCTGGCCGGGCTTCGTCGCCGGTCCGGGCTCCGGCTGCACCGCCTGCCCGTTCCGCACGGATGCCTCCTGCGCCGCCGTGAGCGCTGCCCGGGGCAACGCCGCCAGGGCCGCGTCGGGCGACATCAGGTTCTTTCCCTCCGCCGCGCCGGCGAGCACGGCCTCCAGCGCCTGGACGGGATGACCCTTGAACGGTTCCACCCAGGGCCGGCGCAGGCTGGTGAGATGGCCGACCGTCCCGAGCGCCCGGGCGATGTCCTCGCCGAGCACGCGGATGTAGGTGCCCTTGGTGCATTCGCAGACCAGCTCGAGCGCGGATTCCCCGCGTCCCCGCAGCGCGAGATCGCGGATCTCGATGCGCCGCGGCGCACGCTCCACCTCGATGCCCTGCCGCGCCAGCTCGTACAGCGGCCGTCCGTCGCGCTTCAGCGCCGAGTACATCGGCGGCACCTGGTCCTGCGGACCGACGAAACGTGCCAGCACCGCCGACAGGACGGCGTCATCGAACACCGGCACGGGCTGCGTCTCGACGACCTGCCCGTCCGCGTCGCCGGTGTCCGTGCGCGAGCCGAGCGTCAGCGTGAACTCGTAGGCCTTGCCGCCGGACTCGATCTCGGCGATGACCTTGGTGGCCTCGTCGAGGCAAATCGGCAGCATGCCGGTGGCCATGGGATCGAGCGTGCCGACGTGGCCGGCGCTCTTCGCCTTGAAGGCCTTGCGCACGCGCTGCAGCGCGCCGTTCGACGACAGCCCGCGGGGCTTGTCGAGCAGGAGGATGCCGCTCGGCATGGGCGGAGCTCAGTCCGGCTTGGACTGGTCCGACTTCACGGCGCCGTCGATGAGGCGCGTGAGCTTGTCGGCGTGCTCGATCTGCTGGTCGTAGAGGAACTCGAGCCGCGGCGCGTGCCGCAGCTGCAGCGCGCGGCCGAGCTCGCCGCGCAGGAACCCGGCGGCGCGGTTCAGCCCCTCGGCGACCTCCTCGGGCGTGTGCTTGTCGCCGAACGGCACGAAGTACGCACGCGCGACGGACATGTCCGGCGCGACGCTGATGGCCGTGAACGTCACGTTGCCGACGCGCGGGTCGCGCACCTCGCGCGACACCAGCGTCGACAACACGCGCTGCATCTCGCCCTCGATGCGGCCGAGGCGTTGCGATTTCGAGCTCATGTCAAACTACCCGTGCCGCGCGCATCACTGGATGCTGCGCGCGACCTCGACGCGGGCGTAACACTCGATCTGGTCGCCGACGCGCACGTCCTGGTAGTTCTTCACGCCGATGCCGCACTCGGTGCCGGCGCGCACTTCGTTGGCCTCGTCCTTGAAGCGGCGCAGCGATTCGAGCGCGCCCTCGAAGATCACGACGCTGTCGCGCAGCACGCGGATCGGGTTGTTGCGCTTCACCGAGCCTTCCGTCACGAGGCAGCCGGCGACCACGCCGAACTTGCTCGAGCGGAACACCTCGCGTACCTGCGCGATGCCGACGATCTGTTCCTTGATCTCGGGCGCGAGCAGGCCGCTCATCAGCTGCTTCACGTAGTCGATGGCTTCGTAAATGATGCTGAAGTACTGCGGCTCGAGGCCGGCGTCCTTCATCGCATCGCGCGCCGCGCCGTCGGCGCGGACGTTGAAGCCGATGATGCGCGCGTTCGACGCCGCGGCGAGCTGCACGTCGGAGATCGTGATGCCGCCCACGCCGCTGGCGATGATCTTCACCGCCACCTCTTCCGTGGACAGCTTGTTCAGCGCATCGCGCAGCGCTTCGGCGCTGCCCTGCACGTCGGTCTTGAGCAGGATGGCGATGCTGCCGATCTTCTGCTCTTCGAGCTGGCCCATGATGTCCTGCATCTTCGAGGCCTGCTTCGCGAGCTTCACGTCGCGGAACTTGCCCTGGCGATACAGCGCGACTTCACGCGCCTTGCGTTCGTTCTCGACGGCGAGGATTTCGTCGCCGGCGTTCGGCGTGCCCTGCAGGCCGAGCACCTGCACCGGCATCGACGGCGCCGCGCTCTCCACGGCCTTGCCGTTCTCGTCGAACATGGCGCGGACGCGACCGAACTCGTGGCCGGCGATGATCGGATCGCCGAGCTTCAGCGTGCCCTTCTTGACGAGCACGGTGGCGACGGCGCCGCGGCCCTTCTCGATGGACGCCTCGATGACGAAGCCGGTGGCGAGGCCGTCGGCCGCCGCCGTGAGCTCCAGCACTTCGGACTGCAGGAGGATCGCGTCGAGCAGCTTGTCGATGCCTTCGCCGGTCTTCGCGGACACGGGCACGAACATGTTGTTGCCGCCCCATTCTTCCGCGATGACTTCGTGCTTCGAGAGTTCGGTGCGAACGCGATCCGGGTCGGCGTCGTGTTTGTCGATCTTGTTGACCGCCACGACGATCGGAACACCCGCCGCCTTCGCATGCTGGATCGCTTCGATGGTCTGCGGCATGACGCCGTCGTCGGCCGCGACGACCAGCACCACGACGTCCGTCGCCTTCGCGCCGCGCGCGCGCATTGCGGTGAACGCCGCGTGGCCGGGGGTGTCGAGGAAGGTGATCATGCCCTTCGGCGTTTCCACGTGGTACGCGCCGATGTGCTGCGTGATGCCGCCGGCTTCACCCGCGGCGACCTTTGCGCGGCGGATGTAGTCGAGCAGCGAGGTCTTGCCGTGGTCGACGTGGCCCATGACGGTGACGACCGGCGGACGCGGCGCTTCCGTTTCCGGCGCACTCTCGCCCTGCAGATCCTCTTCGACCTGGTCGGCCTTCAACGCCTTCGCGGTGTGGCCCATCTCCTCGACGATCAGGATCGCGGTGTCCTGATCGATCGGCTGGTTGATCGTCGCCATCACGCCCATGTTCAGCATGGTCTTGATGACTTCGGTGGCCTTCACGGCCATCTTCTGCGCGATTTCCTGCGGCGTGATCGTCTCGCCGATGGTGACTTCGCGCTTGATCGGCGCGGTCGGCATCTCGAAGCCGTGGCTGCGCTCCGCGCCGCTCACGCTGCCGGTGCCGGTGCGTTCGCGCACGCGCTTCTTCTTCTTGTTGCGCGCACTCGCGCCGCTGGCGACGTGCAGTTCCTGGCGTCCGTAGCGCGTGTCGCGCGACGGGTCGGCCGCGGCGGCCGGCGCGGCGACCTTCGGCTCGGGCTTGTGGCGTTCCGGGCGCGCGGGCTGCGCGTGCGCGGCCGCGGCTTCCGCGGCGGCGCGGCGCTGCGATTCGGTTTCCTGCTTGGCGCGCGCTTCGTCGGCGGCGCGGCGGGCCTCTTCGGCCTGCTTCTTGCGCGCGGCCTCGTCCTCGATGCGACGGCGGTTCTCGGCCTCCATGCGCTCGCTTTCGCGGCGCGCGGCTTCCTGGCGCTCGCGCTCGGCGGCCTCGGCGGCTTCCTGTTCCTTGCGCTTGCTGTCCGCCTCGTCGGCGTGCTGCTTGTTCTGCTCTTCGAGGACGTCGCGCTTGATGTACGTCTTCTTGTGACGGACCTCGACGTTGACCGTGCGCGCGCGGCCCTGCGTGCTCGCCTGCTTGAGCTCGCTCTGCGTCTTGCGCGCCAGCGTGATCTTGCGCGGCGCGGCGGCGCCCGCGGTCTTCACGGGCGGTTCACTCGCGCCATGCGCGCGGCGCAGGTGCGTCAGCAGCTCGAGCTTCGCCTCGTCGCTGATGAGCGCCTGGGGGCCTTCGACCTGGATTCCCGCGGACTCGAGCTGCACGAGCAGCCGGTCGACGGGGACCTTCAGGACTTCGGCAAATTGGGCAACGGTGACATCGGACATAAATCTCCTGTTCGCCTCAGGCGCGACCGGCTTCGAACCAGATCTCGCGGGCCTTCATGATGAGCTTGCCGGCTTCGTCGGCCGTCAGCCCTTCGATGTCCAACAGATCATCGACCGCCTGGTCGGCGAGATCCTCGCGCGTGCGCACGCCGCGACGGGCCAGCGCCAGCGCGAGATCGGGCTTCATGCCCTCGAGCAGCAGCAGGTCGTCGGCCGGCATGCCGGACTCGAGCGTTTCTTCGC
>Ga0335075_10005782_pt1 | contig 19127 bp, 14 predicted proteins | sample Lox_Sample_24_FD_206723 | JGI IMG/M metagenome (GOLD analysis project Ga0335075, IMG submission 206723) | Soil microbial communities from Loxahatchee National Wildlife Refuge, Florida, United States - Lox_Sample_2.4 | ecosystem: Environmental > Terrestrial > Soil > Wetlands | place: USA... | reverse complement strand
CAATACGCTGTTCCTTCCCGACGGAAACGTGGTGACCTCCACGTTCGGACCGGGCAGCGGTTTTCTGGTTGGCACGCAGGGGAACGAGGACGGGTCGCTCATGCTGTTCAACTCCAGCGGGCAGTTTCTCCAGAATCTCGGCGCCAGTGCGTTCCCGGCCAACTCGTCGGGCGTGACTGGCGTCGCGCTGGCGTACATGACCCTCGACACGACCGGGCCTGCTCCGCAAAGCACGGTGACGAGCGTGGTGCCCAACACCGGCCCGACGACCGGCGGCAACACTGTGACCATCAATGGCACCTTCGCGGGCAGCGGCGACACCGTCCTGTTCGGCAGTACGGCCGCTACTGTTACGAAGGACACCACCACTTCGATCACCGCCATCGCTCCCGCAGGCAGCGCAGGCACCGTGGACGTGACGGTAGACGGCTCCGCCGCCAACGCCGCCGATAAGTACACCTATGTCGCGACCTCGTCTGCGCCGCCCAGCCTGAACGCGCCTCCCCTGCTGGACCTCATCAACCTGTTTTTCCATGGAGCCGAGACGGTGAACGCCAATGGCACCGAGACGGTCACCTACAGCTTGTTCGGCTTCACGTTCCTGACGGCCACCTACAATAGCGAAGGGAGTTTCGAGAGTGGCGCCTTGCTCGGGATCACTCTCCCGAACTTCATCTGGAACCTGTAAGGCCGCGCCCGACAGTTTGACCCAGCGGACACAATTCCTCAGAGCCCGAAGCGTAAGCTTACGCTTCGGGCTCTGATCCAGTTGACTCCCCCCGCTCGGCACATATAGCCACCGCAACCCGATGTCATTCACCCTGAGTTGCGGAGGGCGTAACCGTCGCCGCACCAACGCTCCAGAAGGATGTTACCGGCATGAGCATCGTCGGTTACGCCCGATCTATTTCGTCCACTAATCCCTTGGCCTGAACCAAGTCCGAAGTGCCGAATCCTTCGGTGAACCCTGCAAGCACCTCGGACAACATCTGCCGGGCTTCCGCAGGCTTGCGCTTCTTCTGTTTCAGACGACAGAGACCCATGACAGCCCGCAGCTGGCGCGAGCGGGCTTGCTGGCGTTCAGCCGCTTGCGCCGCCTTCTCGAAGCAGGCTTCGGCATCGGCTTCGCTGCCGGTCGTGCGAGCCAACAACTCTCCGCGCAGCCGCAAAAGCTCGCTTTCCAGACAGCGTTCGTTGTGGTTCTCGACCAGGTCGAAGCCGCGCGCGAGCCACTCGTTGGCCTCGCCCAAGCGGCCGGCTTGCAGAAAGGACTCGGCCAAGAAACAACAAGGATGCGTCAAGGTGCATTTGCACCCTGATGCTTCAAGCGTGTTCAGGGCCATAGCTAGCTGATCGCGGGCTTCATCCAGCCGGCCCTGCCGTATGAAAATATCGCCGCGTGCTAGGAGAGCATGAGCCTCCCAGAAGCCGAAGCCATGTTGATGGCAGAGCGCGTGCTCCTCGGTGACGCTTTGCCGCACTTGCTCTTCGAGCCGGCAGTACTGGTGCAGGCGCCGGCGAAAGTAGTGGGCCATCGCGAGGCTGAAGGGATGCCCCAAGTCTCGGGCGAACCCGATCATCTCCTCGGCACGTTTCAGGGCTTGATCGGGAAAGCCTAATTCCCAGAGAGTCAGCGCGAGATGGCACTGATACAGCACGCCGACGTTCTGGCCGGTCCTCCGCGCGTGGGTGCGGGCGCGTTCGGCGTCGAACAAAGCGAGGCCCGTCTCGAAGTGCGAGCGTGCCGCGGCAAAATCACCCGCATAGTAGGCCGTGCAGCCGGGAACCCAGTCGGCTTCGCCCAGCAACTCCCGGCCGTCGGGCGACTCATGTACGAGCCTCTTCACTTCATCCGCCAGCTGCCGGCACTTATCCAGTTCGAGCCGCAACAGACGAAAGCCCCATAAGCCCCAAAGAGCAAAAAAGCGATCCGAAATCGTGCCGACCTTTTCGCACAGCGCGCGGACCCGTTCAATGGTCGGCGCCACTTCCGGGGCGCCCCAACCGCGGGCCGCCGTCAGCACCACTCCCAGCGGTGCTTGCAATCCCAATTCCATCTGGCCGCGCTCCGGCGCTTCGTCGAGTTGTTTCAGGATTTCCAACCCCCGGCTCAAGTGACTGATCGCTTCCTTGTTGGCCGAACGTTCTTGCGAGCGCAGACCCGCTTTCCGCCAATAGAAAATCGCCTTTTCCAACAGGCCGGCCTCGGTGAAGTGCTGGGCCAACAACTCGGGTTTGGTCTCGACTGTTTCGGTGAATTTCTCCTCCAAGACGGCGGCGATTCGCTCGTGGGACTGCCGCCGCTTTTTCTTGAGCAGCGAGTGATAGGCCGCGTCCTGAATCAGAGCGTGTTTGAAGACGTAGCTGCTCCGCGGCGGTCTGCCTTTCTGGAAGAGGATTTCCGCCTGGACCAACTTGACCAATTCCTCTTGCAAGATCGGCTCGTCGATATCCAGAACGGCACGCAGCAATTCGTAGCTGAATTCCCGGCCCAGGGCCGCCGCCATTTGCGCGATTTCCGGAACGCTCGCCAGGCGGTTCAAGCGCGCCAGCAACAAATCCTGGAGGGTGGCCGGGATTTCCTCCAGCCGGAAATGTTTGCCCGACTCGTCCCCGCTGTCCAGCGCGCCGGACTCCAGGACCACACGGGTAAATTCCTCGATGAAAAGCGGCACGCCGTCGGTGCGTTCGACAATGTGGGCGACGAAATCGGCGGGTAGGTTTTTCCGGCCGATCTGTTTTTCCATCATTTCGCCGATCTGCCGCGGCGTTAGCCGATTCAGGACCAATTCCGTTTGATGGGTCTTGCCCTTCCAGGGTGCTTCAAACTCGGGGCGAAAAGTGAAAACGGCGAGAAGCGCGTCCCTGGCCGCTTCACGGACCAGAAGCTCAAGAAACTCCAGAGTGGTGGGATCGGCCCAGTGCAAATCCTCGACGATGAACAGCAAAGGCTGCTTGGCCGAGCAGGCCAGCAACCAATCGAGCAGGGTCTCCTGCGTCATCTCTTTTTGTCGCTGCGGCCCCACATCGAGCGGGGGATAATCGCGGTCCAGCGGTATGGACAAGAGCGCAGCCAATAAGGAAACTCTCTGCCGGTCGGCGAGGTCATGTTGTTCGAGATGCCTCACTAACTTGTTGAGCCGTTCCCTGGGCGTGTCCTCGCGGCCAAACCCCAGTATCCTTGAGAAACATTCGGTCGCGGCGTACAAGCCGGTGTTTTGAAAGTACGGCGAGCAGCGCCACTCGATCAACGGGCCAATCTCCCCGATTTTCTCGCCCGACGGATTCCCCGAAATGCGGAGATCGATCTGGGACACGCTGGCCCGCAGCTCGCGGATCAAACGGGACTTGCCCAGGCCGGCGTCGCCGACAAGGATCACCACCTGCCCCATTCCTTCCTGCGCCTTCTCCCAGCGGTCTTGCAGGATGCCCAACTCCATGTCGCGGCCGGTGAGAGGAGTGAGGCCAATCGCCTCGGCAGCCTCAATCCGGCTTTTCACCTGGCTCTCGCGCTCTACCAGGAACAGTTCCAGCGGTGCGGACGCGCCTTTAATGGCATGGGTTCCCAAGCTCGTGCAAACAAAAAACCCTTGCACTAGCCGATATGTGGCCTGACTGATAAGCACGGAATTGGGTTCGGTTGCGATGCTCAGCCGAGCGGCCGCCGTGCGGACTTCCCCCACTAAGGAGATCGGTTCGGCGCTATTGTCGCCGGCAGTCTCTTCCGCGACGGCCATCCCGGTGTGAATGCCGACCCAACTGGAGAGGTCGCTGCCATGCTTTTGGCGAAGCCGCTTATTGAGTTCAAGCATCTCGTCGCGGATGCGCAAGCCGGCTCGAACCGCCCTCTGGGCGGCGTCTTCATACGCCGCCGGATAACCGAAACAAGCAAGCAATCCCTCGCTGGCGGACTGAACCATGGTCCCGCCAAATTGAGCGATTGCATCGTCAAAGATCTGCCTGTACTCCGTTAGCAATTCGTGCTGTTCTTCGAGATCCAGCTTTTCCAGCAGGGCATCGGAATCGAACAGGCCGCACTTGCTGAACAAGACGGTCACCTGGCAGCGCTCGGCCGAACGGCTGCGCCGCCGAGTGCTGCTGGAGGCGTCATACGAGAGCGTCTTGGCGTCTTCGCTCGGCGTCGCCGCTCGCCCGGTTGGGCCGGGCTGCGCCTTGGTTTCCAGCAAAGCACGCAGGCTGCGGGCCATGTCCGCAGCCGTCGTGTAGCGGTCGTCCTGGCGTTTGGACATCGCTTTCAAGCAGATGCGCTCCAGCTCCGGGGGAATGTCGGCAACCAGCTGGCGGGGCGGCTGAGGAGCGTCTTGTCGGATTTGACGCAGCAATTCCGAAGTATTGGCGGCGTGAAAGGGGAGCCGGCCGCACAGCATGCGATAAAGGACCACCCCCAGCGAGAAAATGTCCGTTCGCCCATCGATGCGATGGGCCAAGCCCGCGGCCTGCTCCGGCGACATATAGAGGGGCGTGCCGGAAATGGTCCCCAGCTCGGCTTCGCTGGACGCCACGTCGCTAATCGCCAGACCAAAATCAACCAATACGGGAGTTTTATTGTCCTGTAAGATAACGTTGTCCGGTTTCACATCTCGATGGACGGTGCGGTGCGCGTGGGCATAGGCCAAGGCATCGGCTACATCGGCGGCAATTCGGGCTGACTCCCGCCAGGTGGGTTGGTAGTTGTTCAGCCAAACGTGCAGGGAGGTTCCCTGGATGTAATCCGAGACGATGTAGAACTTGCCGTCCTGAACGCCGGCGTCATAGACGGTGACGATGCCGGGATGATTGAGCTGTGCCAACTGGCGGGCTTCCCGAAGGAACTTTTGCTCGGACTCTGCGCCTTTGAGACGCGGCACCTTGATGGCCACCGGACGGTTGAGCTGCGGATCAAAGCCGATGTAAACTTCGCCGAAGCCCCCGCGGCCTCGAAGCTCACGCACCTGGTATCGGCCAAAAGTCTGGGGCAATCGCCGTCCGGCAGAGGAAGCTGCCTCCTGCACGGAGGAGCTCGTGGCAAACTCAACGGTTTCGTTGGAAGTTTCCAATCCCCGCCCAGGCGGCGCTGGACTTTCTTGCGACGTCCGCTCCGGCGTCAGAGGGCTTTCCGGCGTTTCATCGGGATTTCCGCTCATCGCACGATCTCCTCAGAGAATCATTATTGCCGAATCGGCCGAGTTTCAACCGTGCCCCGATCGATGGATTCACGGTTAAACGACTGAACGGGCCTCTGCATCGCAGAGGAAGCCGCCTCGTTCATTTTAGGCGCCCCGCTACGATCTCAACCAACGCAGTACGATCGTACGGTCCAGGAACGGCTCGCGCGCGTGTAGAAGAAGACGGCGTGACCCCTTGCCGTGCCGCTCCCGGCCGGTTACGATCGATGCGGAATGTGCGCCCGAGCCGCCGGGTTGCCCCCTCGCGCGTAGCCGGGGTTCGTCGGGATCGGGCCGTTGTCTGGCGGAGGATGAAACGATGCTGTTCGACTCCTGGAAATGCGCCCGTTTCGTGCTGATTCTGTTGGTCTGCCTGCTGTTGCCGGCATGCAAGAGCAAGGTGAACAAGGCCAACTTCGACAAGGTGAAGGATGGGATGACCCTAGAAGAAGTGGAAAAAATCCTCGGCAAGGGAAGCAAGGAGACGGGCGACGGTTCCAACGTCGCCGCTCAGTTCGGTGTTGCCTTGCCCGCTGCCCCCATCTCCGGCGGCGGGGACGTTTACACTTGGGAAAGCGGCGATAACACGATCCGCCTCACCTTCCGGTCGGGCAAGCTGGTTCACAAGCAAGCAACGGGATTCTGAACTGCGATCGTGAGGGAGCGGTGAAAGCAACCGCTCCCTTACGATCGCGGCTCAGCCGATTCTCGTCTAAGCCGCCACGATCCGTCCCAGCTCGCGCAAGTCGAGGTTGCCGCCCGAAAGCACGCCAACGACCGTTTTGCCCGCCAGCTGGTCGCGCAAACGAAAGGCTGCGGCGGTCGAGGCGGCGCCGGCGCCCTCAGCGAGATTGTGTGTCACACGCAAGAGCAAGCGAATCGACTCGCGCAACTCCTCCTCGCCGACAAGCACCATGTCGTGAACGTGGCGACGCATGATTGCCAAAGTCATTTCCGCCGGTAGGCGCGTTGCCATGCCTTCCGCGAAGGTGCGGGGCGTGTTCGTCTCGATCGGCCGGCCCTCACGCCACGATAGCGTCACCGCCGGCGCCAACTCGGACTGCACGCCGATGACGCGCGTGGCCGGATGACGCGCCGCTGCTACCAGGGCCGTGCCGCAAATGCCGCTTCCCAGGCCGACCGGCACCAGGATGACATCCGGTTGCGGCAGCTCGTCGAAAATCTCCAGGGCATAGGTGCCGACACCGGCGATCAGGTCCGGCTCGTTGGCCGAGTGAACGTAGCGCAGCCCTTCCTGACGGCAGATGGCTTCGCAGTGGAGCCGAGCCTCGTCGTAATCGCGGCCATGCTCGATCAGTTCGGCCCCCAGGGCACGCATGGCGGCGAGCTTGTCCGGGTTGTTGTTTTCCGGCACGACAAGTACGCAGCGGACGCCGAAGAGCCGGCAAGCGTAGGCCAGCGATTGCCCGTGATTTCCTGTCGTGCAACCGATGATGCCGCGGCACTTGTGTTCGTCGGACAAACGGCTGACAAGGTAGATGCCGCCGCGGACCTTGAACGCCGTCGTCGGCGTGTGGTTCTCGTGTTTGAGGTAATAGCGGCAACCCAGCAGACGCGACAGGGCCGGCCACTCGTACAACGGCGTCGGTTTCAGGTAGGCATGAACCACCTTGGCGGCGGCGGCCACATCGGCATAGGTCGGCGCGTTCATGTTTTCCTTTCACGACAAGCCTGTCCCGGCGTCAGGCGTACTGCTTCCAGGTGATGAGCAAGGTCGCCGCTCCGTCGTTTCGCTCGATCGTTAGGGCCCCGCCCAGTTGGCGCAACAGCGACTGCCCTGCCAGCCAGCCGACTTCATCGAGGTTGCGCCACAGCAGCGCCTCGGCGTTCGTTGCCTCTCCATTTGCGCCTGCAATCGTTAGCTCCAAAACGGCGTCGCCTTCCCTCTCGCAAGTAGCCGCTTTCACCGACGCATCCTTTCCCGTACACACCCCCTCCAGCAACAGGCGAACCATCTGCTTGACGGTGCTGCGCGTGCTATGGATTTGCGGCGCCTTCTCGCACAGGCTCGGCGACACGCGGCGGCGCAGCTCTGCATCCTCTTCCAGAACCTCCACAAGGACATTATTAAGATCGACCAAATAGAAAAATTCGCGCTGCTCCTGGGCGACGTGTTGCAGGGCGCGCAGCATGCCGGCTGCTTGGGCGCCATGCTGGCGGATCGCCGCCAGTTCTTGACGCGCCTGCTCATCCACGCGCAATTGCACTACCGACGTTTGCAGCATCATGCTGTTGAGCGAGTTGTTCAACTCGTGCGCCAGGCCAAGGAACGCTTGCCCGATCAGGGCAAAACGCTCCAGCTCCGCCTGCTCGCGCCGAAGCGCTTCGCAGCGGGCGCGGAGAGCGGCCAAATCAGCAGAGTTATCCATGTTGTTCCTCTCCGAGCTGCGTGGCTGGGACTGGCGATTTCGCCGAGTCCTAGGTGAGAATTGACCTGCCCAGTTGCGGGTAACGCTCTCCCATTCATTTCGCTAACAAGCGCTAATGGCAAGAGCGAGCGGCGGGGTTTATCCCCGCCGGAAGAAGACCGCCGGGACAAGCCCGGCGGCTCTCCCCGAACCTTTCAAATTGGCACTCCAATTGCACTTTCTTGTCAAATAGTACGGACCTCGATCAAGGGAAAACCTCCTTCGAGGCGTCTGAGGAATCGGGCGAGGCTCACGACGAATTCGAGGGAGGCGCGGGCGGCCGGTGTGGATCACCGGCCGCCTGCATTTACTTCAGACGAGCCGGAAGCGTAAGCGACGGGTACTTACCCGTCGCTTACGCTTCCGGCTCGTGTTCTTGTTCACTCCTCCTTAAACACTTCCTTCTTGATGTTGTATTCGGCCAGCTTCGCCGAGATGCTGCGCCGCGATAAGCCGCAGATTTTCGCGCAGCGGCCGACGTTGCCGCGGCTCTTTTTCATGGCCCGCGTCAGGTAGCGACGCTCTAGATCCAGTGTCACCTCGCGCAGCAGATCCGGCAACGGCTTGCTCAGATCGACCGGCGCTCCACGGTCGGAGGAACGGACTTGCAGCACTTCTAGCGGCAGATCGTCCGGCTGAATGCTCGACCCGCGCGCTGTCACGCAGGCGCGTTCGATGGCGTTTTCCAATTCGCGGATGTTGCCCGGCCAGCTGTGATTGAGCAGCTTCTCCATCGCTTCCGGCGCGAACGTCGGCGGCTTCTCGCCGGGACGAGCATGCTTGCCGGCGAAGTGGGTGGCCAACAGCGGAATGTCTTCCTGCCGCTCGCGCAGCGGCGGCAAATCGATTTTGATTACGTTCAGCCGATAATACAGATCTTCGCGGAACTTGCCTTTTTTGACCAGCACCGTCAGGTTGCGATTGGTAGCGGCGATGACGCGCACGTCCACCTCGATGCTGACCGTGCCGCCTACGCGTTCAAAACGGCGTTCTTGCAGCACGCGCAGCAGCTTGGCCTGCATGGTCATGGGAATGTCGCCGACCTCGTCAAGGAACAACGTGCCGGTGTCGGCCTGCTCGAAACGGCCCTTGCGCTGGCCGACCGCTCCGGTGAACGAGCCTTTCTCGTGGCCGAAAAGTTCGCTTTCCAGCAGTGTCTCCGGAAGAGCAGCGCAGTTGATGGCCACGAATGGACCGGAGCGCAGCGACGAAGAGGCTTCGTGAATCGCCCGCGCCACTTGTTCCTTGCCAGTGCCCGTCTCGCCCTCGATCAACACCGTCGTCGCCGTCTGGGCCACGCTGCGGATCAGCTCGAAAACCGCGTGCATCTTGGGATTGACGCTGAGAACGCCGCGGAAGGCATATTGCCCCTGCAAGCGTTCGCGCAATTGCAGCACTTCATCCTGCAAGGTTCGCTCGCGCAGAATGCGCTCGATCACCAGCCGCAGATGCTCTGGGTCTACGGGCTTGGCCATATAATCGTAGGCGCCGGCCCGCATGGCCTGCACGGCCTGATCGATGCTGCCAAAACCCGTCATGACGATGACCGTCACAGGTAATTTGCGTTCCTGAATTCGTTCAATCAACTTCATCCCGTCCAGGCGCGGCATCTGCAAATCCGTCAGCAGGATGCTGTACGGATGCTCGGTAAGGACTTTGAAGGCCGCTTCGCCATCGGCGACGGTGTCAATCGTGAATTGTCCACCCTTCTCCAAGAGCGTCTTGAGATGCTCGGAAGTGGCCTTAGAATCTTCGGCGAGCAGGATTCTTCTTTCCATAGCAACCTCCAGAGGCAGAATCGAGAAGCTATCTGCATAATAATGGGAACTACCCTGCTATACAAGCGGCGACGGACAGGGCACTTTTTCCCGCGAGCTTTTTCTGTTTCCTTAACGTTCCTTTGGCATCTTCTGTGCAAGTCTTAACTACTAGCATTCCTTGGGCCGTTTGCCCACGAGTGGCTGAGATTGGGTGGAACTTTCGTCAGGTCCGGAGCGGCCTGGCATTCGGGGGTCGCCAAGGCGTCCCAGGAGCAAGCGATGGCGACTATTCTTCTTGTCGAAGATCATCCTATGAACCGCAAACTGGTGCGCGACATTCTCCTCTTCCAATTCGAGGTGGATGAAGCTGTCTCCGCGGAGGCGGCGCTAGACTTCTTGCGCGTCCATCACCCCGACCTGATTCTTCTAGACATCCAGCTTCCTGGCATGGACGGTTTGTCTCTGATGCGCCGTCTCAAGGCCGAGCCGGCCACCGCCGACATTCCGATAGTCGTCCTGTCTGCCCACGCCCTGAACCGCGACATTGAGCTGGCGCGCCAGGCCGGCTGCGTGGACTACATCACCAAACCGATCACGGACGATCCGTTTACGTTTCTCGAGCGCATCGCTCATTCCCTCAACGCCGCACACTTGGGTAGCTAACTTATGAGCGAGCGCGACGAAATAGACCGCCTGCGCGTGGCAAAGGAAGCTGCCGAGGAGGCTACTCGGGCCAAGAGCGAATTTTTGGCCAAGATGAGCCACGATCTGCGTACGCCGCTCAACGCCATCATCGGCATGTCGCGCATGCTGACGACGCAGCGGTTCGGCCCGTTGACGCCCAAGCAGGCCGATTACGTCAACGACATCCTCAACGCCGGCGAGCATCTGCTCGCCCTGGTCAACGATATTCTCGATTTGACCACGATCGACTCCGGCCGACTGGTGCTGCGTCCGGAGGGGTTCTCTGTGACCGCCGCCGTCCAATCCGTCGTCTCGACGCTGCGTCCGTTGGCCGCGCCCAAAAACTTACCGCTGCATCTGGAGCCGCCCCAGCCCGATGGTGAGATTGCCGCCGATCCGGCACGCTTCAAACAGATCCTTTATAACCTGCTGTCCAATGCCATCAAATTCACGCCGCAGGGGGCGGTGACTATTCGTTGTCAGTGGGTCGAACGCGCTGAGCGCGGCGCCGCTGTGGTTCCGGAGTCGCAGGCAGCCGCCCTGCGTGTCGCCGTCCTCGATACCGGCATCGGCATCGCCTTGGAAGATCAGGAGCCGGTCTGGGAAGAATTTCGACAAGTTCCGCAGGTGGCGCAGAAAGTTGGCGTTATTCCCGGCACCGGTCTGGGATTGGCCTTAACGCGCCGGTTCGTGCAGAACATGGGGGGCGTCGTTTGGCTGGAGAGCAAACTCGGCGAGGGCAGCACTTTCACCTTCATCCTGCCGCGCAAGCCACCCGCGTCAGGGGCTCCCACAGCATCCGAGCCGCGACCGTAAGGGAGCGGTTGTCTGCACCGCTCCCTGACGGTCGCGGCTCCGACAGTATCAGGAGTTGAAAGATGGCATTTACCTCGATTCGACTCAAGGAGGCGTGGAACTGGGGAGGGCTATCGTTCCGCGAGCTGCTGGTGAGGACATACAGGGCAATGGACAAGCACGACACGCTCAACCAGGCGGCCGTCGTCGCCTTCTACGCCATGCTGTCGATTGTGCCGTTGCTCGGCGTGGTGTTGGCGTTGGCTCTCGGCGCACGCACCGGCGTCGGCGACCAGATCGACTCGCTCTCCAAAGAATTGATGCCTCACGAGGCTTACGTACTCATCCGCGATCAAATCCACAAGATTCAATCGGACAATTCCGTCGAGCTGTTGTCGCTGTCCATCCTGCTCTTGTTGTGGTCGGCGTCCAGTTTGTTCTCTGCCGTCATGAGCGCGACCAACGCCGCCTACGAGGTGCGCGATGAACGGCCCTGGTGGAAACGACAAATCTTGGCCATCGTCCTGACCGTCGCCGTATCGATCTTGCTCATTGGCGCTACCTTGTCCATCGCTTTGTGGCCGGCGGCGGCCGGCTGGCTAGGATTAAGCGGTCTGGCTTGGACTCTGACCACTGCGGTTCAGTGGCTGATTGTCGCGATCGCCCTATTGGCGGGCTTCGCCCTGGCGTATTACTTCGGGCCGGACTGCGAACAGGAATGGGAATGGATCACGCCCGGCTCGGCGCTTGGAGTGCTGGTTTTGATCGCCGCCAGTGAGGGCTTCCGTTGGTACATCGTCCACTTCGGTTCGAGCTACAATGAGACCTACGGCGCTCTGACCGGAGTTGTGCTGATGATGTTGTGGTTTTATTTGGCGGCCCTCGCCCTGCTGGTCGGAGCCGAGATCAATAGCGTCATCGAGCACGCGGTCCCTCACGGCAAGGCGCCGAGGCAGAAAGAGAGTCCTCCGATTCCGCCTTCCATATAAAAACGCGGAAGTCATTGCTAATCACAGAGAATCCGACGGAGAAGCAGACTCTCATGGAACCTTATCAAATCGTGCTGCTGACCGTGGCCGCGGTCTTTGTCGTGAAACTGCTGATCGTCCTGATTATGGGCAAGGGGAGCTTCGGCCATCTCGGCCTCGCCTGCAAGGCGTTCGCGCGGATTCTCGGCGACACGGCGACTGCCGAGCGCGTCCGCCTGTTGCTCGAACCGCCCGCGGAGGAGGCGCGAAAGCCCGCTCGTTTGTCGCCGGAGCCGCTGCGTTTGCTAACGCTGCTGCAACGGGAGGGGCGCTTGGTCGATTTCCTCTTGGAAGACATCCAGGCCGCTACCGACGATCAAGTCGGCGCCGGTGTCCGCGAACTGCATCGCCAGGCGCAGGCCGTCATCAAAGAACATCTCGTCCTGGAGCCGGTGCTGGCCAAGAACGAGGGCGAGACGGTTGATGTGCCGGCGAATTTCGATCCCTCAGCCATCCGCCTGACCGGCAACGTCACCGGCCAACCGCCTTTCCGCGGCATCCTGCAACACCACGGCTGGCGCGTCAAGAACTACACGCTTTCGCAGCCGCCCGAAGGACAGGATCCATTCGTGCTAGCGCCGGCGGAAGTCGAATTGCCGTGAAATGAAAATGGTTAGCCGCGACCCGCAGGGGAGCGCGGACTTCGCGCTCCCCTGCGGGTCGCGGCTAAACTTTGATCTTGCCCGCGAAATGCGACTGCACCTTGGCCACCTTCGGCGCCACGACGATTTGGCAATAGCCCTGATACGGATTGTTGCGGAAATAGCCCTGGTGATAATCCTCGGCGCGGTAGAACGCCTCGAACGGCACTACCTGCGTCACCACAGGGATGCGATAAGCACCGGATGCATTCAGGTCCGCAATTTTCTCCTCAGCGACGCGCTTTTGTTCCGGCGAATGGAAAAAGATCGCCGAGCGATACTGCGTGCCCACATCGGCGCCCTGGCGGTTGAGCGTTGTCGGATCGTGAATGTCGAAAAAGACATCGAGCAGTTCAGTGAAGGAGATCACGCTGGGATCGAAAGTGATTTGCACTACTTCGGCATGGCCGGTGCCGCCGCCGCAGACTTGCTCGTAGGCCGGATTGGCCGCGCTGCCCCCGGCATAGCCGGATTCGACGCGCTCGACGCCGTGTAATTGCTCGAAAACCGCTTCCAGGCACCAGAAACAGCCGCCGCCCAGGGTGGCAACTTCTCTCGCCTCGTTCGTGCTCATGTCGATTTTCCTTTTTCTCCGCGTACTGCGAATTTCGTTCCGTCGATACGCTAGGCGTTGACCGGGCGGCAGGCAACACCCGAACGATAAGGGTAATGCTGTTGCCGCTTCGCAGCGGCGGGGTTAGACTCAAATTCAGATTGGGGAGAGTGGACGATAGGTGGGGTGAAACCCCGTCTTTTCTCAAGGAGAGACCGATCATGAAAAATTGCACACCGTACCGTCTCCGTGGCCCCTGTCCCGCGTCGAGGACCGCATACCGGCGGTTTCGGCTCTTGTCTCTGCTGCTGCTGATGCTGGGCATCCTGGCCGGTTCTGATCTAACGGGCCTGCACGCTCAGAAACCCGGCGACTTCGAGAAAACAAAGGACAAGGACATGAAAAAAATGGGGGAAACCAACCCCGCGAAGATGCCCCCCAAACCCGCGGAGCTCATATTTAGCGGTGGTACATTCTCCGCCCCACGCGGCTTCGTTCAGCGCTTTCAAGAAAAAATCGATCCAAAAACCCCCTTGAAAGACTTGCTTCCGCCCCCTCCGATGATCGAGCGCATCGCGGAGCCTGTCCAGGCCAACGATCTCAGCCGTGTCCCGGAAGTGCAATTCGAGGCGCACCAAAGTAGCGCCAACGCCGAAGCGATAGCGCACATCGCCCATCAGATTGCCAAAATAAACCACCTCAACGATAGGAAAGCGGACGGTTTTATCGAGGCATTGCGGGGCGAACGGCCGGACCTGACCGGCTTGCCCTTCGCAATGGGCGACGCCTGCCGCACCAAGGGCGAGCGCAGCAAACAGTTCTCTCGCGCCGTGGCCACCGTCCGCCGGGCACTGCAACCAGGCTCTACCGCTGAGACGGTGAAACTTCGTGAACAAGATATTGCGCTCGCGAGGGCTCGCCGGGAAGAAAAGATTGTCCAGATGGAACGCCTGAACTCAGGAACGGCTGCTTCCGGCAGCCTTGTGACAGTACGATTCTCTGCGGTTGCCCAGGCTGAGCTTCCGCCGCCGGCGACTTTTTGGGATCAGTATCAGACCCTTTGCCTTCAGGAAGACAAAGAGCAGAAGCAGGCCAATCGCGCACGACAAGAATCCGTTATCTGCGCGCGTATCGCCGCCTTGTCGCAGATCCTCCTGCCGATGGCGGAGATGCATCCGGGGTTGGTCAAGTATCTCTCGTCCGCCTCGCACATCGAGGCGACGCGGGCATTGGCCCGCCTGGCGATTTTCTCCGCCGACGACAACGTCCGCAAAGCCGCCGTCGAGGCGTTGAAGATCCGCCGCGAACGCGATTACACGGAGATTCTGGTCAACGGCCTGCGTTATCCGTGGCCGGCCGTGGCCCGTCGTGCCGCCGAGGCCATCGTCAAGCTGGAACGCAACGATCTTGTGCCGCAGCTCATCGACGTGCTGGAGAAACCCGATCCGCGTGTTCCGGAAACACAGGAAATCAAGGGAAAAAGCGTCCCTGTGGTGCGCGAATTGGTGCGTGTCAATCATCATCGCAGCTGCCTGCTCTGCCATGCTCCCGGCAACACCGGCAAGGTGTCGGCGGACGCGGTAACGGCCGAGGTGCCGATTCCGGGCCAACCGCTGAACCCGCTGTCGGGCGGCTACAACACTTCAAGGCAGGAGATCCTCGTTCGCGTTGATGTGACCTATTTGCGACAGGATTTTTCTGCTTTGCAGGAGGTCGCCGACGCCAATCCCTGGCCGGAGATGCAGCGCTTCGATTTTCTGGTGCGTACGCGCGTGCTGAATGACGAAGAGGCGACCGCCTACCGCGAGAAGCTGAAACCGCGGGAAGCAGGCGAGTTCTCGCCGTATCAGCGCGCCGCCCTGGCCGCACTGCGCGAGTTGACCGGACGCGACACCGAGCCAACCCCCGAAGCATGGCGGCGGCTCCTCAAGCTGCCGGCGGAAACGAAGCGAAAGTCGAGAACACCGTGATTGGCGTCGGGTGCATTCTTTCCAAGCCGCTTGCGGATTAGCATTTCTCACGCTGAGCCGCAAGCGGCTGAGTCGAAAACGTGAGGCGCCCGCTTGAGTCTTCGAGCCGCGGCTGAACCACTGTACAATATCGCAGTAGGACGGCTGGCGCCGCCGAGTCGGCCGGCAGGAGCTGCTCGTGCATAATGCGTCGGTTCCTAATCCTAACCTCGTTGTTCTCGCCAGCCAAACGTCGGCGACAACCTTTCGAGCCGAAGACTGCACGGATAACAGGTTCTTCATCTTCGGGACGCTTGGAAGCGGTGTATTGAGATTTGAGGTTGTCAGAAGGCTGACTACAGGTGAGCAAAGCACTATCACCGGGCGTGAGTTCTTTGATGCGATGATGGCTCACTTTGGCGCCATAGTGAGGGCTATTGAAGGCAACTGGAGCAATGCTAATCCTGAACGACTGTCAAACCTGACTCGGTTCAATCAGGCTACTGCAAACTCCAGAGTGGCTCTGGGAACGGCTGCTCTTGTTGCAACGAGAACTGGGCAGTGGGCCGATGATCTAGGATACTCAAAGGTGAGATTTATCCTTCTCGATCCAGACCCACAGATCGATCCGAACGCACGGGGTAAATTTACCAAAGTGATAGTCCACTTCAGCAAATGAGGCATTCAGGCGAGGATCTCAACCATGAACATCCAGGCATCCGTGATTCAAGAACTTCGCTCCATGTTCAAAGAGGGTGCGACACCGTCCCGCCTGATCCAACACATCGTCGCTCGACATCCGCATGAAGGAAACTGGCACGGCCTTATCCAAGACTACTTCCGTGAAGCTTTCGCTATCCAAATCGTTCGTGGACTAAGTCCGGCGGAAACGTATAGTGACATCGACTTGCGTTACGCCTACCTGAACGAGGATGTTTTACACGAAATGGTACAGATGCGATCATCCTGGGATCAAGGCCTGAATGATAGAGAGGGTGCATGGCCATCTTGGCTCGACACACTGGTAGCGACAAATGCAATCGACCGATTGCAGGAGGGCAAACAGTTGGCTCCTCCCGCAGACTTTTCGGAGGCCTGGGAACAGCTTAGCGAAAATGATCGTGCTGGCATCCTTAGAGTCAATTCGTCATACACGGGCAAGACGGAGTTGGTTCAGATTCTCGCTCGACTTGTTGAGCGTCTCCAGCAGCGCATTATTGCTCTTGAGCGGAACCGCTCGCAATCGGTTATCGATAAATTCTCCGCTAGTTAAGGCGGTCCAGGCGAGCGTCGCGACGATTCCACACCGTCCGTAAGCGGCGAACCCATTCCAGGAGGGAAAGTATGATGAGTGAGATGCAAGGACCGCTGGCGGGGATTCGCGTGTTGGATGCTTCGCGGGTGTTGGCCGGGCCGTTTTGCGGGCAAATTCTCGGCGACCTGGGAGCGGAGGTGCTGAAAATCGAACGCCCCGGCAGCGGCGATGAGACGCGCGGTTGGGGGCCGCCCTTCGCCGGCGCACTTAGCGCCTATTTCCTCTCCTGTAATCGCAACAAACGCGGTCTGACGCTCGATCTGGCTCATCCCGAAGGACAGCGGCTGTTTCACGAATTGGCCCGCCGCAGCGACATATTGCTGGAAAACTTCCGCGCCGACAGCGCCGAACGACTCGGCATGAGTCCGAGCCAACTTCTCGCCGAGCATCCACGTCTGATTATCTGTTCGATTTCCGGATTTGGCCGCACTAGCTCGCAGCGAGACGCCCCCGGCTACGACTTCGCCATCCAAGCACTGTGCGGCCTCATGAGCATCACGGGTCCGGTGGACGGGCCGCCGTGCAAAGTCGGCGTGGCCGTGACGGACGTGCTGACCGGACTATATGCCGCCGTGGCGGTGCTGGCTTGTCTGCAAGCACGGCAGCGCAGCGGCCACGGCTACTCCATCGATCTGGCTCTGCTCGATTGCGCCGTGGCCGCCCAGGTCAACGTGGCCCAGGCGTATCTGACCAGCGATTCGCTGCCGCCGCGGCAAGGCAACGCTCATCTGCAAATCGTGCCGTATCAGCTTTTCGCCACGGCGGACAGTTGGCTGGTGTTGGCGGTCGGCAACGATGGACAATGGCAGCGCTTCTGCCGTGCCGCCGAACGCGCCGACCTGGCGGCGGACGAACGCTTCACCACGAATCCGCTGCGTGTCCGCAACCGTTCCGTCCTGGTGCCTCTTGTCGAGACGCTGATGCGCGGCCGGACCACGGCCGACTGGGAAAAATTGTTGCGCGGCGCCGAGATTCCGCACGCTCCGGTGTGGAGCTACGCCGATCTATTCGCCCAACCGGAAATGTCCGAGCGCCTGCGCGTCACCGTCCGCGATCCTGCCGGGCAGCCGGTGAATCTGATCGCCTCGCCCTTTCACATCAGCGGGGCAACGGCAAAGACAACCGCGCCGCCGGCGCTGGGACAACATACCGACGAAGTGCTGACGCAATTGTTGGGGTTGAACGAAGAGCAAGTGAGGAAATTACGACAACGAGGAGTCGTATAAGCGATCAGCAATCAGTATTTTGGTTCTTGCTGATTGCTGACCGCTGATCGCTGATCGCTTATAATGCCGGCATGAGCAACGCCGAGAAGTATTTGCAGCCGCGCGTCATCCGCCAAGTCGCTCGCCTCGACCTGCGGGCGAAATTCATCGTCGAAGGCTTTCTATCTGGTCTGCACGCCAGCCCTTTTCAGGGCTTCAGCGTCGAGTTCTCCGAGCATCGCAAGTACGTTCCCGGCGACGACCTGAAAGATCTCGATTGGAACGTTTACGCCAAAACAGATAAGTATTACATCAAAAAATTCCAGGCCGAGACGAACGTGATCGGCTACCTCGTCATGGATCTCAGCGCTTCGATGGCCTGGACGTATCGGCAGGAATTGACCAAGTTCGAGTACGCCATTTGCCTGGCGGCGGCGCTGGGTTATCTGATGATTCATCAGCAAGACCCGGTCGGCCTCGTGACGTTCGACACGCGCATCCAAACCAGTCTGCCGCCGCGCAGCAAACGGACACAATTGGGGACCATTTTGTCCGTATTGGCCAATTTGAAACCGTCCGGCGAGACGGCCGTGGCCGCGGCGCTGCACCAGCTCGCCAGCATGATCCGCGGCAAAAGCCTGGTCATGATCTTCAGCGATCTGCTGACCGATCCGGAGCCGGTGTTGGAAAGTCTGCATCACCTGCGCCATCGCGGCCACGACATCATCCTGTTCCACATTCTCGATGAGGCCGAGGTGCATTTCCCCTTCGAGGGCTTGATCGAGTTCGCGGACGTGGAGTCGCCGGACAAGCTGGTGCTTGACGCCAAGGGCATGCGCGGCGATTACCTGCAAGCGATCGCGGAATTTCAAGAACACTATCGCGGCGAGTGCGCCAAGGCCAACATCGATTATGTTTCCATCGATACCAGCGTGAGTTTCGATAAGGCGCTGCTGGAATATCTGGTGCAGCGCCAACGCCGATTTTGAACGTTGGAACTTTTTTTCTCCGGACGTGGTTTGCCGGCTTGCGGACGTCGTCTTTCTAAGATAGAGGCCATGAACGCCGATCCGTCGCAGGCTCTGGAGCCATTCCGGTCCTATCTGGAAGTGCTGGCGCGCGTCCATCTCGATCCGCGCCTGCGCGGCAAGCTCGATCCGGCCGACGTGGTGCAGCAAACGCTCCTGCGCGCCTACGCCGCCTGGCCGACGTTGCAGAACCCGGATCGGCCGGTGCTGCTCGCCTGGCTGCGGCGCATCCTGGCCCGCACCCTGGCCGACGTGGTGAAGCACTACGACCGGGACAAGCGGGCCGTGGACCTGGAGCGGTCGCTGGAAGCCGACCTTGACCGCTCCGCGTCCGGAATGGCCGGCTGGCTGGCCGCCGACCAAACCTCGCCAAGCCAGGCCGCCGAACGCAACGAAGAGATGCTCCGATTGGCCGACGCGCTGACGGCCCTGCCGGAGCCGCAACGCGAAGTCGTCGTGCTCAAGCATCTTCGCGGCTGGACTCTGCAACGCATCGCCGAACATCTCGGCCGCAGCGTCCCGTCGGTAGCGTCGTTGCTCCGCCGGGGACTCGAAGAGTTGCGGCGCCGTCTGGA
>Ga0335075_10005781_pt1 | contig 19133 bp, 23 predicted proteins | sample Lox_Sample_24_FD_206723 | JGI IMG/M metagenome (GOLD analysis project Ga0335075, IMG submission 206723) | Soil microbial communities from Loxahatchee National Wildlife Refuge, Florida, United States - Lox_Sample_2.4 | ecosystem: Environmental > Terrestrial > Soil > Wetlands | place: USA... | reverse complement strand
TGAGGAGCTGGCCGTGAACGGCGCCGGCGAAGAGGCCACCGCGGCAGCCCACTAGCTCACTTGATCGGGAGTCCCGTCAGCGCCCTGGCGATGACAAGTCGCTGAATCTCGCTGGTGCCTTCGAAGATGGTGAAGATCTTGGCATCCCGATGCATGCGCTCGACCGGGTAATCGCGGGTGTAGCCGTTGCCGCCGAGGATTTGGATTGCTTCATCGGTGACGTACACCGCGGTTTCACTGGCATACAACTTGGCCATCGAGCCCTCCGCTGAGTTGAACGCCTTGTCGTTGCGTTGCATCCAGCTGGCCCGCCAGACCAGCATTCGCGACGCATCGATGCGGCTTTTCATGTCGGCCAGCTTGAACGCGATGGCCTGGAATTCGGCGATTTTGCGTCCGAACTGTTCGCGCTGGCGAGAGTATTCCAGCGCGTACTCGTAGGCAGCGCGCGCGATTCCCAACGCCATCGCACCCACGATCGGACGGGTGCGCTCGAACGTCATCATCGCCGCTTGACTCGATGTGCGATGTCCTTCCTTGATTTTGGCGATCCGGCGCTCGAAACGCTCTCTGCCGCCGAGGATCAGCTCGCCGGGGAGGTGGACGTCGTCGAGCACGACCTCAGCCGTGTGTGACGCCCTGATGCCGTGCTTTTTGAATTTTTGCCCCTGAGACAGACCCTTGATGCCGGGCGGCACGATGAACGTCGCCTGCCCTCGGGTCCCCAGCTCGGGCTCCACCGATGCCACCACCACGTGGACATTGGCGATCCCGCCGTTGGTCGCCCACGTCTTTGTGCCGTTGAGCACCCACTCGTCGGCGGCTTCGTCATACTTCGCTCGGGTCCGGACCGCTCCGACGTCAGAACCGGCATTGGGTTCCGAGGAGCAGAACGCGGCCAGCTTGGGGTCGCCCGGGGTGCCGAACATCTGCGGCAGCCACTCGCCCAGTTGTTGCGGGGTCCCGTTAGCGGCCAGCGCGGCCGCGGCAAGCCCGGTGGCCATAATCGACAACGCGATTCCGGCATCACCCCAGAACATCTCCTCGAATACCGTTGGCATGCCGAGACCGCTGGACTCGGCTGCCATCTTGCCGAACAGATCCGGGGTGTACAGCCCGACCTTGGCAGCCTCCTGGATGATCGGCCACGGTGTTTCTTCCCGCTCGTCCCACTCGGCGGCCGCCGGCCGGATCACCGTGTCGGCAAATTCGTGCACCCAGTCACGGACATGGACCACTTCCTCCGGTAACTCCATCGAAAAGGTGTTGTCCATCAGCGCTCCTATCAGGGACGTCGTGAGGCCGCGGCGCACACCTGTGTTGCACCGGCTAGCACATACAGTAAACGCTTGTATACTGAACGGACAAACTGCCAGATCAGGCATCGTCTCACGTGAGGTTTGAGTTCGGCGCCAGGCTGGCTGGCAGCGTAGGCCGTTTGACAGTCGTTCACCGGAACTCGAAGGGGGGGTATGCAGCGCAGTGATATCCGGGCGGTCGGGGATTCAGCTGCGGTACAACACCGGGCTGCACGTGTCGGTCAACGGCCGAACACTCGCCGAAACGCTGGACCGGGTATACACCCACTGGCCGGTCCCCATCTCCGAGCTGGTACTGGTGGGCCACTCGATGGGCGGGCTGGTGGCGCGCCGCGCTTGCCATTACGGCGTCCAGCAACAGCATCGGTGGACCGAGCCGGTCAGCCATGTTGTGTGCCTTGGCTCCCCGCATCTGGGGGCCGATCTGGAGAAGGGTGTCAGCGTCGCGTCATGGGCGTTGGCTCGGTTGCCCGAAACACGTGCCATCGCAACCTTTTTGAACGCCCGCAGCGACGGAGTCAAGGATCTGCGCTTCGGCGCCTGCCTTGACGAGGATTGGTCCGACGCCGACCCGGACGAGTTCCTGCGTGATCGTTGCCACGAGGCGCCGTTCCTGCCGCATGCCACCTACCATTTCGTGGCGGCAACCGTAGCGCCGTCGCTGCTGGGGAAGTTCGCCGGCGATCACCTGGTGCGGTCGCAAAGCGCAGCCGGGCGCGGTAGGTCGCGCCGCATTCCCTTTGAGGCCGAACATGGACTGACGCTAAGCGGGTTGAACCACTTCGACCTGCTCAACCATCCGCTGATCTATGCGAAGCTGCGGGACTGGCTGGCCCGCTAGCGAGTAGTCCAGTCCCCGGGCGCGGCGGCGATGCGGGCTGCCACGTCGGCCGCCACGGCCAACGTCTCGGGGTCGTCGGCAGCCGAGTAGCGGTCGGCGGCGCTGTCGTAGTTGGCCCCGGCGATCGATCCGTGGTCGGCGGATAACTCGACCACCTGCACCGGCCAGTCGCGGCGCTGGAGAGCCGCGGCGAAATCGCGGGTCACCGTGACTGGAATGATGTCGTCGGATCGGCCGTGCAGCAACGTGAACGGGGCAGGCTTCGCGTCACTCGCGTCGCCTGTGAGCTGGGTGGCCGGAACTCGACCGAAAATCGGATCGGTGACCATGAAGGCGCCGGCCAGGCAAACGGTGTGCGCGAAAGCGACGCCAAGCCGCCGCGCCTGGATCGTCAGCCCGGCTGCCGCGACGCCTCCCATCGACCACCCGACTAGTACCAGGCCGTCGGGGTCGTCAACCCGCTCGCGGGCGAAATGCACCGACGTCAGCAGGTCGGCGCGCCCGCCGTCGTCGGCGTGGGAGTTCCAGTCGGGAACCACGACACCCAGCCCATGGCCGATCAGCAGCTCGGCCAGCGGCCGGACCGCGGCGCGGGCATCGGATTGCTGGCCGTGCCACAACAGCACTGTTCGTTGTGAAGGTCCGCCGGAGACATCTACCAGCCGACCCGGGGCGTACTCGAGGGTCTCCATACCCTCCAGGCTGCCCTACCGCCTAAGCCATCATGGCTTCGGCGGGGGCGGCGGTGGCGCCCCGCCCCCTAACAGGGAGCCGAGGATATTCATGGGGATACCCGCCTCGGCTGGCGTCTTGCCCGGGTCGGGCACCGCCGCGTCATTCTTCTGCCACGGCTGGCAACCGTCCGTTTTGAACGCTTTGTCAGTCGGGTCGATCCGCACCACCTGCGGCTTCTTGCTCAACGCGTTGTCGATCAGCTGTTTGCCGTCGTCACCGGAGCCGATCCGTTTCCAGTAGCAGGTGCCGCTGCCCATCGGTCCGGCGGAGGTATAGGTGCCCGGCACGATGTCGGTTCCGACCGCGTAGGTGCCGTCGTGGTCGATAGACGTCTTGGCCCCAGGCGGCTGCGGTCCGGGCGGCGGCCCGGGGGCCGGTGCAGGTGGCGGTGGCACCGGTGGATCGGCACTGGCAAGGCCCGCGGCCGCAGTCCAGCTCAGCGCGATGAGCGCGGCCGCGGCGAGAGCGGTTGACGTCGACCTCACAAGTAGCAGCATACGGGGTTGGGAAGGGGTGCGCCCGAGCCTGCTTGCGTCGCTAGGCGGTCTTGGTGAGCAGTGGCAACAGCATCCGGCGACGGGCCGACGTGGCGTCGGCGAAGTAGTGCAGCGCCTCGTGCGCCGACCCGAACACCGGGAAGCTGGATTCCTCGTGGGTTACCAGCAGCGCCGTGTTCACCGCTTGGCTGGGAATCACCGACCATTCCAGGCCGGCGGCGGTGCAGACCGCATCGACCCGGTAGAGCAGGCGAAGAGCCTGCGCTGCAAAGGAATCCAAAGCCGACAGGTCGAGGACAAAGGGCTTGTCCGGCAGGATGAAGCGCTTGGAGTACTCGCTGACCTGGTCGACGTTCGTCGCGTCGACTGCACCGGTGATCGTGACGACGGTTCCCAGACTGCGGCACTGCGCTCGCAACGCAGCACCGTTGCAGTCAAAGGGAAGATGGGCGTGACGGGGGGCCACGGACGAACCTACGTTGTCAATCGAGTCGGGCATGAGCATCCCCCAGTTCTCAAACGCTGTTGCTGCGGTAGTCGGGTCAGCGATGACCTCAATCTGTTTGAGACGCTAATTGGCTACTCTAAGGTCACTCGGTCCAGCCTTTAATACTTTGCTAAGAAACGTTTTTCAGCTACCGCCCAGTAGCCTCCTAGGTAAGCCGCTCGACCGACCCGGCATAGCTGAGGGCGTGCTGGTAGATCTCGAGGTTGTCCCGAGAAATCTTCGCGTGCACCAGACGTTCGAAAAGAAAACGAAGCACGGGGTTGAAAGCGTGATAAGTCTCGTGGAAGGTCAGCACGGTGGTGCCGTCGGGTTGCTCGTCGAGTTCGTGGTACCCCTCGGCGCGCGACCACAGCGGCTTGCCGATGGCCACATACCGCGAGAGCTTTTCGATTTTCGCCTCAGTAACGGTCTCCCACGAACGCCCCTTGCCGCCCGACAGCAGGTATTTGGGCACAGGAAAGACACAGGTGCGGACCAGGCCCTCGCCTGCTTCGTCGCCTTCGTTGAGGATCTCCATGCTGCCGGTCGACCACTCCACCACCCGGGGCCTGGGCGCGTCGGGTGGCACCGGCGGATGCAGCACCCGCCATACCCTCCGCGGCGGTGCGTCGACGTGGAATCGCACCGTGTAGGACTGCGTCAATTCTCTCCGTCAGGCTGTCCCCAGATGTCCCAATAGGTAATGGTCTCCGCGGGCGGTCGCACGGCCGGCCGGAAGTCGGTGCCGATCGTGTAGGCCACCGGAAACAGCGCAGCCTGTGTGGCCGTGGCCGGAATGCCCAGCAGTTCGGCTACCTCCTGCTCTTTGGCCAAATGCATTGTCGTCCAGACCGATCCGAGACCACGGGAGCGAAGGGCAAGCAAAAAACTCCAGCCGGCCGGGATGATCGACGCCCAAGCTGAAGCAGCGGTCAGCAGATTGGAGTTGTCAATGCGGTTCGCGAGGCACGGAATGACATGCACCGGAACGCGGCCCAGCGTCTCGGTCAAGCCCAGCGCGTTGGCGTAGACGCGCTGGGTCTGCGGGTCGGATGCGTCTTTGGCGGCGTAGGCAAGATACTCAGCGCCGATGCTGCGGTAGATCTCCGCGATGGCGGCGCGCTTGCCCGCATCGGTGATCACCAGCCAGCGCCAATCCTGCGCGTTGCTCGCCGTGGGCGCCTGCATCGCCAGTCGTATGCACTCGAGGATCACCCCCCGACTCACCGGCCGGGTCAGGTCGAGGCGTTTGCGCACTGACCGCGTCGTGCTGAGCAATTCGTCGACGGTGGCCTTGTCCATCAGACCCGTCCCGTCCCTGGTGTCCTTCCCGCTGTGCTCAGAGGTCGATCGCGCATGGCTAATGGACACCGAGCACAGTCAACGAAAGCCACCGGCCATCATCCGTTCAACGATGTCGTCAGGGCCATGTTGCGAGCAAACCAGATGCTCGGCTTGACTGTCCAGGTTGCGGCCCTAGCGACCGCTACGAGGTAGCGGCTCGTCGGCCCAGAATTTCCGTCGCGCCGCCGACCATGTCACGCACGATGTCAGCGGCCGGACGAATGTCGTGAATGAGTCCCACACCCTCGCCGATGAGTATCGCGACGGCGTCGAAATCCTCTGCAGCAACAGCCTTCTCGAAGGTCTCGATCGCTTCGGGCAGCGATGCCGACAGTTGCGCCTCGTTGCCGTGCCAGGTGTCCAGGAAGGAATTGCTCAACGCCCGCTCGTTGTATTCGGCGGGCCAATCCAGTCGCCGCACCGCGTCATAGACCCGCGTCCGAAAGGTGTCGTCCCCGCTGGCTTCAATTGCCCGCTGATGTGCTCGCGGCGACACCAACGCCTCCGGCGAGGCCCAAAGCCTGGTGCCCACCAGAACGCCGTCGGCGCCGAGGGTCAGCGCCGCGGCGAGCCCGCGCCCATCGGTGACACCGCCGGCAGCCAACACCAGCGTTTCGGGCGAGCGTTCCGCCGCGAGGTCCACAACATCGGGTACCAGCGTGAAAGTCGAGCGGACAGTCATCCCATGACCGCCCGCCTCGCCACCCTGGGCCACCAGAATGTCCGCACCGGCGTCCAGGGCCTGACGCGCGTGGTCGAGCGTCTGCGCCTGTGCGATGAGTGGGACGCCCGCCGCGTGGATGCGGTCGGCGAACGGCCGCAAATCACCGAACGACAGCATGATCGTCGCGGGCTGCCGCGCTAACACCTCATCTAGCAACTCAGGCTGGCGAGCCAGGCTCCAGGTGATGAAGCCGCATCCGACCCGTGTTCCCTCGGCGCGACCGAACTCCTGCTGTAGCCAGTCCAAGTCGCCGTAGCCGCCACCGATGAGGCCCAGGCCGCCCGCCGCAGTCACTGCCGCCGCGAGCCGGCCCCCGGAAATCATCGCCATCGGCGCCGATAACACCGGATGCTCGATATCGAAGAATTCAGTCAGACGGGTTTTCAAGGATTTCCGCGACATCCTGCACTTCACCTATCTCCGGATTTCTCCAGTGCCAGCGGTCACCAGCCTTGAGTCGAACGCTAGACGCGCAAACTCAGCATTTCTCAGGAGCCACACCGGGTCGACGACTCGCCATTCGAGCGAGGGCCTTGATACCCTCCCATCGCCGTCGTTTTGTCGGGTCGCGTGGGGTTAGACCGCCCGCACAGGTGGCGCAGCAGCACAGATGAAGCGGCAGTGGCGAATGAAGACCAGTGGCCTGACGGGAAGAGTGTTGTGCGCAGCGGAGAGATAAAGGCCCTCACGGGACTTCGCATCATCGCCGCCGTCTGGGTCGTGCTGTTCCACTTTCGCCCGCTGCTGCGGGACGCGGCGCCCGGCTTTCGCGACGCGCTCTCGCCGGTGCTCAATTGCGGAGCGCAGGGCGTCGACCTGTTCTTCATCCTGAGCGGATTCGTGCTGACCTGGAATTACCTGGATCGAATGGGCTGGTCCTGGTCGACACGGTCCACTCTGCACTTTCTGTGGCTGCGGCTGGCCAGAGTGTGGCCGGTCTATTTGGTGACCTTGCACCTCGCGGCGCTGTGGGTGATCTTCACCCTGCACGTCGGTCACGTGCCATCGCAGGACCTGAGCAGACTCACGGCGGTTAGCTACGTGCGCCAGATCCTGCTGGTTCAGCTGTGGTTCCAGCCGTACTTCGACGGTTCAAGCTGGGACGGACCGGCCTGGTCGATCAGCGCCGAGTGGCTGGCCTACTTGTTGTTCGGCCTGCTGGTGCTGGTGATCTTCCGGGCGGCACACGCGACCCGAGCACGGAGCCTGATGTGGCTGGCGGTCGCCGCCTCGTTACCCCCGGTCGTGCTGCTCTTGCTCAGCGGACAGTTCTACACACCGTGGAGCTGGCTGCCACGCATCGTCATGCAATTCGTCGCGGGAGCACTGGTCGCGGCCGCCGTCACCAGGTTGCGTCCCAGCGATCGCGACCGCCACGTCGCCGGCTACGTTTCGGTGCTGCTGATCGCCGGCATCGTGGGCCTGCTGTATCTGTTTGATGCGCATCCGCTGCACGGTGTCCAAGACACCAGCGGGCTGGTTGACGTCCTGTTCGTGCCGCTGGTGATGACGCTGGCGATGGGCGCCGGCAGTTTGCCCGCGCTGCTGTCCACTCGGTTGATGGTCTTCGGCGGTCAAATCTCGTTTTGTGTGTACATGGTCCACGAGCTGGTGCACACGGCGTGGATATGGACCGCCGAGCAGTTCCAGCTCACGCTTTTCTCCAACGTCGGGAAGTTCATCGTTGTCGGCTTGCTGGCGATCACCATCTGTGCCGCGATCGTGCTGTTTCATTTCGTTGAAGAACCCGCTCGACGTTGGCTGCGAAGGATGGTCGACGTCAGCAGTCCGAACGCCGACGCCCGGACCGATCCGGCAGCTCACGCCGCGACCGGCAAACTTCAGTCGGTCGACCGGGCTCGTGAGGCGCGATCGAAGTCGATCTCGGTGCGCGCGGGGTAAGGGTCGACTCCGGACGCGAACACTGCTGCGCCACACACTGATCAAGTACGATCCCTGTGGCACGGGCCCTTGAGTGTCCCGTGCCCGTCGATGAAGTGGGGGCTCAACCAGCGCTGACCGGCTCCTGCTCGGCGTCCAACCGGACACCCGCGCGTCGGCGGCGCAATGTGTCGTTTTGCTCAGTCGTTTTGCTCATACGATGCCGCGTACACGGGTGCGGCACGCGGTCGAGGGGTGGACAGTGCAGGTAGCAGTGGGCCGGCTAGCCACATGTGTCATCTCACTGGCACTCGCCGCCGGCATGGTCACTCACCGCGTGGCCCAGGAACGGCCGTACCAGACCGTGGCCCGGGGCACCCCGATTGATCATGTCGCGGTGGTGGGCGACTCCTACACCACCGGCACGGATGAGGGCGGGCAGGGCTCCAACGCGTGGACCACCCGAACCTGGCTGGCGCTGGCGCATCAGGGTGTTCAAGTTTCGCCCGACGTCGCGTCCGAGGGCAGAGCCGGCTATGTCGTGCGCGGTGACCACGGCAGCGTTTTCGAAGATCTGACCGGCCGGGCCGTCCACCCCGACGATGCGCTGGTGGTGTTCTTCGGCTCCCGCAATGACCAGGGCGTGGATCCGATGCAGATGGCGGGCATGGCACACGACACCTTCGATCTGGCCCGACGTATCGCGCCCTTCTCGAAATTACTGGTAATCGGCCCGCCGTGGCCTACCGCCGATCCACCGTTCGATGTCTTGTACGTTCGCGACACCCTCAACAGCCAAGCGGAATGGGCGGGGGCAACATTCATCGATCCGATCAGCGAGGGCTGGTTCGTCGGCAGGCCTGACCTGATCGGCCCCGATGGTGTGCATCCCAACGACGCCGGACATGCGTACATGGCGGAGAAAATCGCTCCGTTGATACGTGCCCAGCTGTCCAGACGGGGCTGAATTTCGGCACGCAGTCAACGGGTTTCGCTGATTCTGGTCCTGGGTATCAACAGCTGCACCTGGCGAGATTGGGGATTGCGGATGAAGGCTGAAGCTCGGACGACTCGAACGGCAGTGGCATTGTTCGGCGGTGCGGCCGTGCTCGTGTTAGCGGTTGGCTGCGGTGGCGGCGGCAAAGGCGGGCCGACCACCACCACCACCACCACCACCACCACTACCACGACTACCCCTTCGTCGAGCGTCGCGCCTGCACCCGCGCCGTCGACGGCCCCCGGCGGCGGTGGGCCTGGCGGCGCCACCGGCGGCGGCGGACCTAACGGCGGCGGCGGTAGCATCCCCGGCGGCCCCACCGGCGGCGGCGGCCCGGGCGGCGGCAGTGGCAGCATCCCCGGCGGCCCCAGCGGCGGCGGCGGCCCGGGCGGCGGCTACGGATGCGTCCCGGGCGTCGGTTGCGGTGGCGGCGGCCCGTAGTCGGGCTTCGTGGTTTGAGCTAGTCGCGGGTTTCGTGGTCGCGGATTGCCCGGCAGGATTAACGTTCTCGGCAACTCGACTGGTAGGGGACCGCAGGTGGCCAAGCTCAGATTTGGGTATTTCATCGCACCGTTCCATCGCGCGGGCACCAACCCGACGCTCGCCTTGCAGCGAGATCTTGAATTCGTCCAACATCTCGATGCGCTCGGCTTCGACGAGGCGTGGATTGGCGAGCATCACTCGGCGGGCAGCGAGCTCATCGCCTCACCGGAGATCTTCATCGCCGCCGCCGCGGAACGGACCAAGCGGATCAAGCTCTGCACCGGGGTCATCTCGCTCGCTTACCACAACCCGCTCTGGGTCGCCGACCGGCTGATGATGCTGGATCACCTGACGCACGGCCGCGTTATCGGAGGAGTGGGACCGGGCTCACTACCCAGCGACTCGTCGATGATCGGGCTGACCCCCACCGACACCCGAGAGCTGCTGGACACCAACCTCGACATCGTTGTCCGGCTGCTGCGAGGCGAGACGGTGTCCGCCAAGACGCCCACGCACGAGCTGCATAACGCCCGCTTGCAACTCGCCCCGTACTCCGATGGAGGTGTCCCGCTGGCGGTGGCCGCGGTCGCCTCGCCGACTGGTGCGCGGCTGGCCGGCAAGCACGGCATCGGCCTGCTGTCCATCGGGGCGACGCTGACTGTCGAAGGCTTCAACGCGCTGCAGTATCACTGGAACATCGTCGAAGAGCGCGCAGCGGCGTTCGGCACCGAGGTCGATCGCAAGAACTGGAGCCTGGTCGGGCCGTTTCACATCGCCGAAACTGACAAGCAAGCCCGTGAAGACGTGAAATTCGGCCTCGAACCGTGGTTCCGCTACTTCCAGAAGGTGGCCGCGTTCCCGCAGATGACCATGCCCGGCGAGCAGATCGACGAGATGATCGACGTCATCAACGACAACGGCGCGGGTGTCATCGGCACGCCAGAGCGGGCGCGCGAACAGGTGCAGCGGATGTGGGATCAATCCGGCGGCTTCGGCTGCATGCTGCAGATGGGCCACGAATGGGCCAACCCGGCGGCGACCAAACGATCAGCCGAGTTGTTCGCCGCCGAAGTGATGCCGCATTTTCAGGGTCAGGCGCAACCGACACTGGATGCCGCCGCGCGCGCCAGCGAGGTGCGAGAGGGCCTCGCGCAATCGCAGAACGACGCCGTCGCGCACATGACCAAGAAGTATCAGGACGAAATCGCGTCGAAATAGCCGAGTTCGGCTATCAGAATGCCGTGACGCCGAACCACTGCGCGAGGACGCGACGAAGTTCGTCGACTCCCGGCGTCGGCGCCGACGACGCCCACGCCACGTAACCATCCGGACGCACCAACAGAGCTGTCGCCGACACGTCGCCGACCGGGCGTCCTGCGATGACAGTGACCCGGTCGGCGATTTCCGAAGCAGCCGCCGCCACTGTCGCGCCGTCGGTGAGGTCAATGAGCAGTGGCCGCCCATCGCGGGCGAGCTCCGCGACCCGGCGCGTTTCGTCGGCGCTGGCGACGGCAAACGCGGGCACCCAGCGTCCGGCCAGTGGATGCGCATCAGCGCCGACGCCGTACCGATTCTGGTTGCCGGACACCAGATCACCGAGGCGGCGGGCATTGTCGGGATTCTTCAGCAGTTCGGAGAAAAGTTCTCGTAAGGCGGTGACTTCCGTGCCGGGCCGGATCAAAGCCAACTGGGCGCGGCTGTGCATGATCACTTGCTCGGCGGCGGGCCGGCGCTCGGCCTCATAGCTGTCGAGCAGCGCAGGGTCGGCACCACCGGCAAGGACGGCTGCCAGCTTCCAGCCGAGGTTCACCGCATCCTGCAGACCAAGATTCAGTCCCGGTCCGCCGAGCGGGGAGTGCACGTGCGCGGCGTCCCCGACCAGGAACACCCGACCCGACTTGTACCGCGACGCGATCCTCGAGTTGATGCCGTAGAAGCGGCGCAGGTCCAGCGGGCTGTCGGGCGACGCCGGATGCAGCGGGAGGTCGACGCCGAGCACACGCTTCAGGCTGGCCTCGATCTCGGCCAGGCTCACCGGCGGCTCGCTGTCGTGGTCGTCGTCGAGCCGGTCCTCTCGAGCCGAGCTGTCCAGTTCCAGGGTGATCACCATCGACTGGCCGCCCAACGCCCCGCACGCGAACACGCCGCGTTCGGCACGAACGAATCCCATCGGCGGGACACGACCCCAGCCGGGCACGTCGAGTGCACCGCTGACCGGATCGACCCAGTCGTCGGGCGGCAGCACGCCGAACGCCATCCGGGCGACCGCGTCATAGGAGGTCATCCCGGGGAAATCGATGCCGGCGAGCTTGCGCGTCACGCTGCTGCCCCCGTCGGCGCCGACGAGATACTTCGCGGATATCTCATAGCCGCCGTCGGGGCCATCGACCTGGGCGGTGACGCCGTCCGGGTGCTGTTCGAAGCCTGCCAGCCGGTGACCCCAGCGAATATCGGTGTTCTGGTTGTGGACCCGCTCGGCCAGGACCTGGACCAGCCGAGGCTGCTGGACGCGCAGCATGAACACCTGGGAATCCGCCACCCCCGCCAGATCCAGCGCAAAAGCCGCGAACATCCCGCGAGGAGACGGTTGAGGCGGTTCAGCTGTGCCGGCCAGGACGCCGTAGAGGCCGCGGTGGTCGAGGATCCGCACCGCTTGGCCGATGATCCCGTTCGCGCGCCGTTGCGGGTTCGGCCCCGCCAGCGGCTCCAGCACGACCGGCCGGACTCCGGCCAATCCGAGTTCACCGGCCAGCATCAGCCCATTGGGCCCGGCACCGGCGATGACGACATCATTCATTTAGCCCAGCTTACTAGTGCCGGCGCGGGCGCGACGGTAACCGTTAGACCGACTGCAGGATGACGGTCGCGACGGCCAGGCCCAGTCCGATCACCGCTGGAGCGGTGTCAGCCGCACTGTCAGATGCGCGCCCGTGAAAAACGATGGCGCCCAATGCAAGCAGCGAAAGCCCAATCGCGGCGGCGACACCGATCGGCGCCCAGGCCAACCCCGCCAACACACCGGCGACACCGGCCAGCTCGAGTGACCCGATCAGCCGCCATTGCACCGGGTTGACCCCGAGATGGTCGCGAATCGCGAGTGATTGCCGGACCCCGAACAGCTTGATCAGACCGGCAAACGCAAAAAGCGCAGCAAGCAACGCCGTCACAACGATTTCGGCAGTCATGACCCAACCGTAATGCCCATGGCGGATGCAAAGACGCGGAGTTCGCGCTCGATGTCGGATCCGGCGGGCTGATAGACGAGCTCGGTGACGCCAAGCGCGCCGAGTCCGGCCACCCGCTCTGACACCTGCTGTGCCGTACCGACCAACGACGCGGCACTGGCCAACGGGATAAGGTCGGCGACGTGCGGTTCGTCGCGCGCATTGGCCTTGACCAGATGGCCCTCGTGAATCGCGAGATGACGCTCGGCCGCCGGGTAGGACTCGATCGTCTCGCGCCACCGGCGACCGCCCGGCAGCGCGTCAACCGCGGCGGCGCCGCCCCGCTCATAGGCGGCGTGGTACATCACCACCGCTCCGGGTGCGGCGGCGTCGGCGACCGGGCAGAGGTCAGCTGCTCACCCTCGTCGAGCACGGTGCCGAACGCCAGCAGCGCCCGCCAGTCGGCCACCTGGACGGCATCGGGCTGGGGGACGGCCGCGGAGAACACGCCGTCGCCGAGTTCGGCCGCCACCGCCAGCCCCTTCGGGCCGTCCGCCCCGATCAGGATCGGGACGTCGACGGGTCGCTTCGCACCGAAGCCGGGAGGGTGCAGCATGCGGACTTTGGCTCCGTCCCATTCGCCGGTCTCGCCGGCCAGCAGAGCCTTCAGGCAGCGGACGTAGTCGGCGACCTGGCGCCACGGCATGGGCCGCTTGCCCAGCGTGAACCGCCCGGTGAGGCCGGAGCCGACGGCCACGGCGACGCGACCGGGCGCTTGGTCCACCAGCTCGGCGATCGCGGCGGCGTTGACCATCGGATGGCGCAGGCTGGGTACCAGCACACCCGGCCCGAGGCCGATCCGCGAGGTGCGTTCAGCACATCGCGAAAGGATCATCCACACGTCGGGATACAGCGCCGGGGAGTCGTAGAGCCACGCTCGCCGGTAGCCGAGCGCTTCGGCGCCCTGCACATGGGTCGGGCTGTCGGACGAGGTCGCGAACGCGCAAGAGATGTCCATACCCGGACACTATTCTGCGTCGCCGGCCACCAAATCTCTGACCTGCCGGTAGTAGATGACCTTGCCCCCGCTGTCCCAGTTACCTCCGTGGATCTCGCACATCAGCATCCAAACGTGCAGCGCCCTTTAGCCTTACGGCTCGATTAACGCCGATCACGCAGTCGGCGTGCAGCAACGGCTTTGGGCCGAAGCATGTCGTCAATCAGGGAATGTCGGCTGAGTTCCGGCGTCGATGCGGCGAGCGACTAGGGTTTGTCCGACAGCGGTTGGGCGCCCGCTCAGCAACTTCGAGCATGCATCGACAAGGGGCAGCAGATGGAGGGGATGGCCGAGCTCATACCGGTACTGCCCGCGCACCGCTTCGACGAAGCCGCCCTGGTCCGGTATCTGCGTGGACGGCTGCCGGGCTTCGACGGTCAGTTGCAGGTTCGCCAGTTCCAGGGCGGACAGAGCAACCCCACCTATCACCTGCGTACTGCCGCCGGCGACTACGTGCTGCGCAAGAAGCCGCCGGGAAAATTGCTGCCCCGCGCCCACGAGGTAGAACGCGAATACCGCGTGATGGCAGCGTTGGCCGAGACCGACGTGCCGGTACCGCGGATGCGGCTGCTGTGCCAGGACGAAACGGTCCTCGGCACACCGTTTTTCGTGATGGATCATGTTGAAGGTCGGGTGTTTCCGGACCGGGTGATGCGTGCGGGCACCCCGGCGCACCGAACTGCCGTCTATCAGGACCTGGCCCGCGTACTGGCGGCGTTGCATGGAGTGGACTGGCGCGCCGTGGGGCTTGACGGGTTTGGCCGGCCAGAGGGCTACATGCAGCGTCAGGTGGCATTGTGGACTCGCCAGTGGGCGGCGGCGCGCATGGAGGACATGCCCGCGATGGACCTGCTGGCGCACTGGCTGCCAGACCACCTCCCGCCCGATGACGAGCCGGCCTGCATCGCGCACGGCGACTACCGCCTGGGCAACGTCTTGCTGCACCCGACCGAGCCGCGGGTGATAGCGGTGCTGGACTGGGAACTGGCGACGATCGGCAACCCGCTGGCCGATCTCGGGTATTTCTGTGTGACCTACCACGTGCCGGGCGGACCAGGTGGCCTGACCGGAGTAGCCGGTGAGACCCTCACTGGCACCGGACTTCCCGACCAGCAGACCTTCGTCGAAAGCTACTGCGCACACGCGGGACGCACGCCGCCGGAGTCGCTTGACGTATTCGTCGTGTTCTCGATGTTCCGGTTGGCCTCCATCACCGCCGGGGTCTGGCGCAGGGGAGTAGACGGCAACGCCGCCGATGCGCGCGCCAGCACCACCGAATATCGCGAACGCTATCGAAGTATGGCGGAGACCGCATGGGCGCTGGCGCAACGGGTATCCGCCTAGCCCTGACTTCAGTACAGATAGATCGCCAACACCCCGGCCCAGAAAATCGTGAGCCACACATCGGTGAACAGCTTGAGCCACGGGGGAGCGGTCCGAACTTCCATGAAGTACCGGATGATTATGCGTCCCTTGATCAATGCCAGCAGAACCACGACGACGGTGATCGGCACGCTGGCCGCGGCCGCCGCTCCGCGGGTATGACCAGGCGCCAACCACCACGAAACGATGGTGATCGCCGACAAGACGATCCAGGCATAGGTGGTGGTCCGTGCAGCGGTGGCGGTCATCGGTTCACCTCATCACGTAGAGCAGCGCGAAGATGACGATCCACAGCAGGTCGACCATGTGCCAGTAGGTAGCCCCGGCTTCGACCATAAAAACTCGCCGACGTCGAGGGTTGCGCAGTTCTCGCACTGTGATGCCCAAGATCAGAACGCCAAGCGAGACGTGGAACAGGTGCACACCGGTAAGCATGTAGTAGAACATGAAAAAGTCGTTGCTCGAAATGGTGTAGCCCGCAACGATTTCAGTCGACCATTCGTAGGCCTTGATCAGGATGAAGGCCACCCCACACAGTCCGCCGAGATAGGTCAGCCGTAGCGCGGAAGCGGGGTCGCCGGCGCGCGCGGCCTGCACACTGCGTGCGATAAACCACGAACTGACCAGTAACACCAGGGTGTTGAGCACGCCGATATTGATGTTGAGATGTTGTTGGGAAGTCAGGAATTCCTGCGGGTTCATGGCGCGATAGACCATGAAGATGATGAAGTAGCCGCCGAAGATGATCAGGTCACCGAGGACCATCACCCACATGTGACCATCGCCGGGGGTGTGGGTTGACTCAACGTCGGCGACGGTCTCTTCAGTGTTGGTCATGAACTTCTTTCAGTCCAAGGGTGGTTCGTCGACGGGCTGGAGTTCGTTGGCTTTTTTGAGGAAGACGATCACGCAACCGAGCCAGAAGCAGAAGATCACCGTTCCCATCCAGAACGAGATCGATCCGTTCCAGGCGAACGGCCCGGCTTTGGACACAAACACCGGTACCGCCATAATTTCGGTCACGATCTGCCAGACCGACACGTAGGCAAGCCATTTCGGAAAGATCTGATTTCTGTCGTATAGGATCGCCACCGCGAACGCGAAGTACGCCGTCGAAAAACATCCGAGCGATCCGACGTAGGACAGCAGCCCGAGGTCGTAGAGCAGGGCCAGCAGTTGCGGATCACGATCCGGCCGATACACCGCCGTCAAAAAGCAGAACGCAACCAGCAGGCACCCGGGTAGCGCCCCAACGGACATCGACCCCAGGTAGGCGTAGGCCATCACCGATCCGACGGTCATGCGTTTCATGTGATAGACGACGATGCCGGTGGCCACCCCGGCGCCGCCCACGATCAGCACCAGCACACCGAAGCCGATTTTTATGGTCACCGAATGCGCGTGGAGGAAATGCGCCATCTGATCGACGGTCACATCGGGCCGTGGCGGCGGCATCACCCGGGCCAGCGCGAAAAAGATCACGCCGAACGCGGTGTAGAACGCCGGCACGATCCAAAACACCAGCCAGACATCACGTTTCCCGACTCGCGGCGCTCGGCTGGCATCGGCCACGCCGGCGCCGGGCGACGGCTGCGCCGAGATCGTGCTACTCACGTCGGCACCCCGTCGACGGCTTGCCGGTGCAGCACCTTGCGCAGCACGAAGAACATCACGACCACAAAAAGCGCGAAGGCACCGTTGCGAAGCCAAAAGGACACCGCGCCGTTCCACGCCAGCGGCCCGGTGGAAAAGACCGCGGCACCGGCGGCCGGAGCCATCGCCAGCGCGGTCGCGATGGCGTAATGCCCGACCCACCGCGGAAACACCGGGGTAGGTCCGTCATCGAAATAGATTGCTGCGCCGAGTAATAGATTCATGGCGACGAAGGCGCCGACTGGTGCGATGAAGATCATCCATGCCATGTCGTTGAGTAGCATGACCAATTCGGGGCTGCGGCCGGGCCGGAATGCGGCAACGAGATAGAAGATGTCGGCCAGCGCAAACAGCGTTCCGCCGCTGACCGCCGCGGTGAGATAGCAGTACGCGAAGACGTGACTTTGGCTGGCCATCCGCTTCATCTGGATGACGATCACCATGAAGAACGGCAACAACATGATCCCGCACAGGTTGAAGGTGATCATGCTGAACCTGATCAACGCCGTGTGGTCGCTGTAGAACTTCGCGACCTGTTCGGCGGTCATGTCCGGCGACATCGGCGGGAAGAATCCCGGGAACGCCAGGAACGCGATCAGCAGCACGATCCCGAACACCGGCGCGGCCCACAGGCTGATCAGCTGGGTCTTGATGTTGGCGGCCTTGGGTAGGTCCTCGACCTCAGCAAGAATCTGCATAACGCCTCCATAGCCAGGGTAGCCGATCGGCTAGTGTGAACATAGTTGATCCGACCGGCTTACAGCAAGGTTTCGGTTGCAGCCCCGCGCGCGGCTCAATCGGGCAACTTGAGCATGCGCGCGGTGAGCTGGATCAGCACCGAGCGCAGCGTGCCGTCGTCGATGTCGTCGACCAGGGGATTGATTACCGTGCCGGCGATCGCGCCCGAGAACAGCGCCGCGGATATCCGCGCCTCGGTGTCGTCCGACTCATCCAGCAAGATTCCGTACAGCCGGGTGATCAACTCGCGCAACGGCGGATGCTCGCCTAGTAGCCGCACCATCACCGGGTCGTTCTGCAGCGCCATGACCCAGCGGCGGCGTTCGACCGCCATGCCGACCACTTCGGTCAGCAGTACTTTGCGGGCGGCGATCCCGTCCGCCTGCGCTTCGGCCGCTTCCAATGCATCTTCCAGCTTGGCCAGCTCCATCTCGGCGACCGCGACCACGATCTCTTCTTTGGTCTTGAACTTGTGGTAGACCGCGGCCTTGGTGACGCCGACAGCGTCGGCGATCATTTGCAGCGACGTTCCGCTGACGCCGTGCTCGGCGAACAAATCCAACGCAGCACGCAGAATACGGCTCTGAGCAGGAGTGCGCCGGACCCCGCCAAGCAGGCGCCCGGACCGCGGCTGCTCGTCTGGCACCGGTTCAGGTTAGCTGAGCCCGGCCAGGCGTCGTTGATCTCACAGTTAAGCGATAAGCGCTACCGAGGCTGGTGCTAATCATCGAGCGCAATCATGGCTGATGACCATCACCGGAGACCAGCAGCGCCACCACACCTACACCGCCGATGCTCCGCCTCGACGTCGCCGTGCAATCGGGATGACCGTCGGCGGTGCCGCCGCCATCGCTCTGCTCGCATTATTCGGCACCGGATGGCTGGCCGGCCCCGGCGACACCCCAACTGCATCGGGGCCAATACACCTCGTGGACCAGGCATTTGCGCTGCCGGGGAGCAGTCCCACCGACTTGCCCGGCTGGCTGACGCCACTGCTGCAGCAGCTGCCATTGCCACCGCTCCAGCAGGTCGACGACTCCGGCGGCGACGATGCCACCATCAATACCGACGACAGCGGTCTACAGCAGCAACTACTGCAACAGCAGCAGGATCAGGACCAGGCCCAGGCCCAGGCCTCGGAGAACTACGCGGTCCAGTCGATGAACCAGTCCGAACAGCTGGCCCAAGAACAAAACGACCAGGCTGAGCAGCAGTTCACCCAAGACGAGCTACAGGCTCAACAAACCGAGCAGCAGGCCGACCAGTCGTAGGACCATCGCCCGCCCATACACTGACCGATCGTGGGCATTCTGTTTGGCTTCGCGCCGTGGATCGTCTATTGGGTGCTGATCGGTAATGTGCCGTCCGTTGCCGCGGCGTTGGTCGCGCTGGCGATCGCGGTCGCCGGGCTGGTGGTCGGGCGCGCAACGCGGACACCAGTGCGAGCGCTGGAAATCGGTGCTGTCGGGACGTTTTCAGTGCTGACGGTCGCAACCTTATTGCTGAGTCCGTCGGTGACGGTGCGGTGGGCTCAGCCGCTGAGCATCGTGGGGATCTTGCTGGCGGCCGTTGTCGGCATGCTAATCGGCAAGCCTTTCGTGTCCGAGTTTCTCGCGGCGGGTCAGCCCCCAGGGGTGGTGGACAGCGATCTGTTCGGCCAAGTCACGACGCGGCTGGCGTGGATCTGGGTTGCCGTCTTCGGGGGCATGACAGTGTCGTCGGCGATTCCGCCGATCACGCGGCACGATGCGACGATTTGCGACGCCAGGACGCCGCTGGCGTACGTCGGCTACTGGGTCATCCCATTCTCGTTGTTGGGCGTGGGGGCGC
>Ga0335075_10005780_pt1 | contig 19135 bp, 18 predicted proteins | sample Lox_Sample_24_FD_206723 | JGI IMG/M metagenome (GOLD analysis project Ga0335075, IMG submission 206723) | Soil microbial communities from Loxahatchee National Wildlife Refuge, Florida, United States - Lox_Sample_2.4 | ecosystem: Environmental > Terrestrial > Soil > Wetlands | place: USA... | reverse complement strand
GTAGGTTCGTAGGCTCGGCGCGATCGCCGAGCGCTGGCTCGCGTGGGCATTGCCGCCTCCCGGTTGGCCGGTTCGCCGGCCTGCTGGTTTGTGTGAATTCGCGCCACCGCTTTCACCTTTTGTTGGTTGTCGCGGGTGGCTGGGCGTAGCCGTAGATCCCGGCTCGCTCCCCGATCGGGCTCGACGGCAAAAATGGGCCGACGAGGCTGACGTGGCCGGCGTAGTTGCCCTCGATCGTCGTTATGCGCCCGTCCTTGAAAACCTGCTGCACGACACCGACGTGCTGGCTTTCACCAGGCCCAGGCCCGGACCCGTAGAACACGAGGTCACCAGGAGACGGCGTCGCGGTCGCCGGCAGCACCCTGCCGCCGTGTTCCTTCGCCCACGTGTAAAGCGAGCCGCTATATCCGTACTCGGTAGTCGAGCCTTCAAGCGGGACACCTGCCTTGATCCACACCCAGCTGGCGAAAAGCGCGCACCATTCCTCACACGGCCCATAGATGGTGCATTCGCTGCCCGGCGGGTTTTCACCCTGCCCGATCTGGCTTTCTGCGATTCTGACAATCCGTGAGCTACTGGCCGGGGTCGGCGCAGGCCCGGCTGTGCAGCCACCGCTGACGGGTTCCGCGAGCGCTGGGCTGCTCGGGCGAGGGGCGCCAGAGCCGGTGAAGCCGTACTGCACCGCTCTGGCCATGACCTCTTCGGCGTAGGCGACGGTCGCGTCACCGCACGCGCCGTAGTAGTGACATGCCGCTTCGTGATATTCGGCGTAGGTGCCGCCGGTCGGCGGGGCGCCCATGTCTTCGCGGAGAATCCTGGCGGCCGTATAGATCGCGTCCGCGGGGTCGTTCACCGATAGCGGGTGGCCTGGGTCGGAGTTGACCGCGTACCGTTCCCACAACGTCGGCCCAGGCCCCTGGCTGCATTCACTTTCTCGCACGTATGCGATTTGCATAGGCCCCGCGCAACCAGCGGAATTAACCCCGGCGCAGTCGCCACTGGAGCACTCCTGCTCAGCGATCGAGGCGAGGAACGACCAATCGATGTCAAAACGCCTGCCGGCGCCCTCGTACAAACGCAGCCGTTCCGGCGGGATCGTCTGAAGCGCATACGCCGAGGGAGTCGGACCGTCGACTTCTGAGGTCGATTCTGTGCTGCCCGACTGGCAGCCGCCGAAGCTCGCGCCGAGCACAGCGACAGCGACGCCGAACACGGCCAGCAAGACGGCGCAGGTGCTCGCCGAGCCAGCGAACAGCCACAGCAACAGGACGCGGCTGTGAGGGCGCTGCCCATTCATGCGGTGCCCTCCAGCCCCGTGACCTGCCACCCGGCCGAGCCTTTGGAGAGGACCAGCCTGATCGGGTAGTGGACGACTTCAGCGTCTGTGACAAGTGCCGTGGCGATCGCATGACCGGGAGCCTGCGGTGAGACGGCCACGCTTACGAGGCGAGGGTGAAGCGCTTTGATTCCTGGCGGCACCTCGCCCCGCGCGTGCTCGAGCGAGCCGACCAATGGGCCGCTGGCGTCGTTCACCTGGCTCGCGGGCGCGTGTCCGTACAGATAGGCGAGGTAGCCGTGCAGGAACGTGGCGGCGGTCGCCTTCGCCTCAGCGGCTATCGCTGGCGTCCATCGAGGCCTCGCTTGGCCCCGTGTGGACGGGGTGCTCGCCAGGCTGGGGCGAACTGGTCGACGGCTTTCGACGGCCGGGCGTCTGGGGCTCGTGAGGATCAGCCCGGCGGCGACCAGCAGCAGGAGCAGCCCGCAGACGGCGGCGGTACTGCGCTCGTGCCCCGCGATCGGCCGCTGTAGCTGGCGGCGTATCCAGCGGCGCGGGCTCACGGCTTCACCTCGGGGGTGATCGCCTGCAGCCGGTGGCGCGCGACCTTGGCCGTGTCGCGGCCCAGCTCGATGCCGAGGAAGTTACGGCCGAGACGGTGAGCTACAGCCCCGGTCGTCGCGGAGCCGCAGAACGGATCGAGCACCAGGCAGCGGCCGGCGTCGTTCTGGTGGCCACACGTTGGGCCCCACACACCGTCCTCGACGAGTCGCGTTGCGCGCTCGCGCTGCCAGGGCGCCCCGCAGATACCACACGCTGTGGGAGCGGTTCCGGCAAGGATGCATGGTTCCACCAGCTTTTCCGGGAACACCGCCTGCGCGCCCGGATAGCCTCGCCCCGTGACCTTCCACCACGAGCGGCGCTGGCGACCGTTGCCTGCACGCCGTTGTTCGTGTTGAGCACGCTCGCCGCGGCGGTCTTGGTAGGTGAGCCGTCCGCGGCGCGCAAACCCGGCGCTCGGGCAGTGGTTGGCGTCAGGTTCACGAACAGAGTCAGCGTCGTAGAAGTAACGCGGCTGCTTGGTCAGTAGAAAGAGGTACTCGTGCGCGCGCGTGGGTCGGTCCCGCACGTTCTCGGGCATCGGGTTCGGCTTCACCCAAATCACGTCCGAGCGCAGCCACCAGCCGCGCGCCTGCAGCGCGAACGCGACCCGCCACGGGATGCCGACGAGATCCTTCGGCTTCAGACCCGGAGGGGTCGGAGGCCGCTCACTGCGCATTCCACGGCGGGGCAGTTTCGGGTCCGGGGTCCGGTAGGTACGCCCACCGGAGGTGTATGAGTCGCCGAGGTTCAACCACAGCGTTCCGTCGCTTCGAAGGACGCGGTGGACCTCGTCCAGAACTGTGACCAGGTGCTCGACGTACAGTTCGGGTGTCGGCTCCAGCCCGAGGCATCCACGCCACGCGCCGCAGCGTTGACAGAAACGTCCTCCCTGAACGCCCGCCCGGCCCTGCCGCTCGTCGATCCCGAGCCTGCCCCGGGAGCGAGTCTCACAACCCGGGAGGAGGTCGCCACGCCGACCGCGCTGCATGGCACCCCAGGAGTGACGGCACTTCGGGTTGCCTCCCCAAGTTGCGGGTGGGAGTCCGTAGTCCCGCAGTCCCCAATACGGCGGGCTTGTCACACACGTCTGCGCCCACTCGCTAGGGAGTTCTCGCAGAAGTGAAAGAGCGTCTGAATTTTCTATGCGCCAGCTCATGCGAGTTCGTCCTCCGGGGTCGCGGGGTCAGTAGGTGGGTTGCTCTGCCGCGCTTTGAGGAGCCGCGCGACGGGCTCTTGGGTTGGGCTCGGTGCCTGCACAGCAGGCGGCGTGGCGCCGCTGGGGCTCGTGTCCGGCTTCACCGCAGGCGCCGCTGTAGCTGGCCGTCGGGGCGGCGTGGGTTCCTGGCCGAGCGCGTCGTCGTGCGAGGCGATCCGCGAGGCTCCCGTCGCGGGCGGCGACGTCACTGCAGGCGCCGGGGTAGCTGATGCCCCCGGCGCCGGAGCGGCGGCAGCCGGTGCCGGCGGCTGGATCGGGCTGGCATCGGCGGCGAGGCGCTCGGTGCGAGCGTGCTGCGCACGAGAGCGCTGGTCACATCGCCTGTGGGGGTGACCTTCGGTGGCTCGGGCTGCTGCTCGGTCGCCGCCGGCTTGCGATCAGGTCCGCGCGTCGCGCTGTCGGGCGCCTGTGCGGTGGTCTGCGCAGACCTGGGCTCGCCAGCGGGCAACTCGTCCTCGGACGGCTCGCCGCCGGGGTGCGCAGGCGACGGGATTGGCTTTGCCGGCGTCGGTGCGTGGGGCCCGCCGTGTGGCGGTGTGCCCGCTTCGCCCGGGGTTGGGGCGCCTGGCAGCTCATCCTCGCTGGCGCCCGTCGATGGCGGTGGTGAGCCTGGGCCGTGCGTCGGGGTTTCGTGGGGGCTCGGCGGATTCGGCGGGAGGTGCGCTTCACCGCCCGCTTCACCACCGCTGCCTTCGCCTGTGGGTCCTCCGCTCGGCGGCGGAGGTGGAGGGCTTCCACCTGCAGGTGGTGGTGGCGGTGGGGCGCCTCCACCTGGTGTTTCGCCAGAGGAGGATTCACTGCCGCCGCCGGATTTCGGCCAGGGCAGGTGCGGCAGTTTCGGAAGGCTAGGCAGACTCGGGATGCTCGGCAGCCCCAGCGTTGGGACCATCCGAGCGAGGCGGCTGGCGAAGTAGAGGTTCGCCAGGCGGTTGCCGTCCTCGGCGTGGTGGCCGACCGTGCCCGACAGCAGGTCGTCGGTCAGTTTCCTGCGTTGCAGGAAAATCGTCCACAGGAACGCGGCCTGCAAGCTGAAGGCAAGTAGCCATCCGAGGTTGCTGGTCGCGTTGTCAAGCGCGGAGCACACGGCCAAGACGACCGCGAGGATCAAGCTGTAGATGACCTTCCGCGCCAAGTAGCCGGCGAGCTTGCCCAGCCACCTGCGGAAAAACTCGTGGCCTCTGCCGGGAAAGATCCCGACGAGCAATGCGACTGGCGCGAACGCGAGCAGCGCCAGCAGCAGTATCTGCGCGAGAATCACCCCGACGGCGAGCGCGCCGAGCAGTAGGTAGGCGCCGATCTCGCCGAGCAGGATCAGGAAGGCAAGCAGAAGGCGCTGGTACTGCCCGCCCTTGCCCATCGCTTCTGCTGCCGGCTCGTCGGCCGGCCCGAGCGGGTAGGTGCCGCTGTTCTTGCTGGAGTCTGCTTCCGGTAGGTCTTCCCGGTCGCCGTGTTCGAGCGCTTCGTGCTCGGCGTTACGGTTTGGTGACTGAAACGGGTACTGCAGAAAATGGGTGGCGTACTTGTTGCGATTGTTGATACAGACCTTCCCGCCCTGCCCTTTTACTTCGGTGCCGTCTTCGAGTTGGTTTGCGAGCCGGGTTTCTTCTTCCGGGTTGGAGCTGAGGGGCCGTACCGCCTCCGAGTGCGGTTTTCCGTGGCTGACGGTCGCGCAGTGCTCGACCCCGCCGAACTCCAGCACCGTCCACGGGTTTAGGACGAGCAATTCAAAGAGCTGATCGCTTGCCGCGGTCTTGGCTTTTTCTTCGTTGCCGACGCTACCTTCGTTCGTCAAAGACAAGATCGCGGTGGACAGCTCGTTCGACAGCTTGCTCGCCGGCGCGATCGTCCTTTCTGGCTGTGTGACAATCCCGATCGCAAGCAGGAAGTAGACAAAAGAGACCGCGAGCGCACTCGCTGTTTGGGTGTACTGCCGCTGAACGAGCGCCTTCCACATCGCCCAGCAGCCGACGAGCACCACCATCGCGATCAGCCACGGCGTCCCGAAGGTGCTCGTGTACATATTGTGAATTGCCTGCGATATAGGCGCGAGAGCACCCGACCCTCGTGCGCCATTACCTGTAAGCAGGTTCAAGTTGAACGCCAGCGCGAACAACAAGATCACGCCGTTCGCCAGGAAACAGGTGACGAGCCACAGAATCTGCGCGCCGAAGTAGGCGATCATCGGCGCGACCCCGGAGGCGTCAACTCCGCTGGTGAATCCGACAGAGATCGCCGGGAAGTACTGGTCGAGCTCGTAGTGTTCGACCGGGTAACGACCGACCCATCCGCCGGGCGGTAGCTGTGGCGCTGGCGCGATGTTTCCGTACACGTCGTCGGCGAGCGCACCGGGGTGCGCGAGCACGACGAGCAATAGTGTGAGCCCGAGAATGACGGCGGCGCGGCGCTTGTGCCGGATCAGCCACCTCACCGGCCGCAGAAGGATTGAAGGCTTCACTGCTCGCTCCTCTCTGGCTGGCTGGGTGTGGTCATGAGCGCCTGCAAGAGGTGTGGGTAGACCAAGTCGATCTGCACCTCGCCGACGCGGCCCTGCAAATCACGCATCAGGCAGTGGCCGGCCCGGAACTCGCGTACCTTTGCGATCAGGTCAGGTGTGGGTGGCAGGCCGATGAATCGCAGGGCCGCCTCCGCGCCGGCATCGGAGTCCTGGCCGAAGACGAACACGACGCCGATCAGCTCGGCAAGATCACCGAGATCGGCGATCCTGTGAGTGCCAAGCAAAAGGGTCGCGTTGAAGGCGCGACCGAGCCTGACGAGACGGTGAATGATCTGCCGTCCCTGCGGGCTCGCCAGCAGGAACCAAATCTCGTCAAGACCGACGACCTTGTGCGTCGAGCGGTCGCCGGAAATCAACTGCAGCGCGTAGGCGGCGACAAGTGAAAGTGTCGCCACGGACACGCGCTCCGCGCGGGTGTACGACTCACGGCCGGCGGCAGGGTCCGGCAACGACAGCCCCGGCATACGGATCGTGGTGACGGGCGACTGCGCTTCCGCGGCGCCGGTTTCACCATTACCGAAGCCGAGGCGGGCAAGGCCGAAGTCACGGATCACCTGCAGCGCTTCACCGGCGTCCTTCGCGCCCGGCCGGTCGCTGGTAAGCAACAAGTCGGCTACGCGCAGCAAGCCACGGGAGCCCTCGCGCACGGTGTCCTTGACCGCGAGGGAAATTGCGTTCTCCCACTGCGCCGGGTTACCGGGAAGCAACTCCAGCAGGTATGAGACGGCCAGCTCCTCCCGCAGATCTGGTAGTCCGATCGCGAGCGGGTCCAACCGACCCTGCTGTGACTCCGCGCCGGATAGCTCGAGCACCTGCAGCCGCCCGGCGAGCTCAGGCAAAGTGTGAAGCCCGTGGTCGGGCTTCGGATCGAAGTCCACGACGACGCTGCCGCGTCGCTCGGCTGCGTACTCGATCGTCTGAGCGGCGACCGTCTTACCGCTTCCCAACGTGCCGATCAGAAGGACCGCCGAGGCGCGGTCTTCTCGCGGTGCCTGAGACGGGTCAAAACGGACTGGCAGCGGTGAGCCGGTCGGGGTGTAACCGATATATGGGCCGCGGTGAGAACCGACGATCCTGCTGGCCGTGGCGACCATCCCGCCGAACTGCTCCACGGTGAGCTGCTGGGTGTAGGCGCGCATCACGCCGCCCACCCGTCTGCGCCAGGGAGGTGCTCCAGCCAGAGCTGGTACTGCACTCCGGCGGGCCGGTGCAGGGTGACATCGCCGTACTGCTCACGGACAGCGGCGACCCTGCGCTCCAGCTCGTCCTCGCTGTCGGCGCCGACCGCGAGGCCGACCGCGCCGTAGAGCATCGGCGGGTGCCCGCCGGCCTGTAGCTGTGCCTCGTATTCGCGAGCAAGGACGCGGTCCACGCCCGCCAGCACACTCGGGCCGTGCGCGGCGCCTTGGACCTGCTCGTTGAAGGCATGCTCGACGTCGGCGATCCGCTTGCGCACGGCGCTCAGCGCCTGCCTGTTACCGAGCCAGCGACAGTGGACTACAGCGTCGACCGGCCACGGCAGGCTCTCCAGCGGCGCGTACAGAACCTCGGCGGTCCAGCCGGGGAACTCGGGTGCTTCGGCGAGCGCACCGACCGCGAGCAGCGCCTGATAGGAGCGACCGTGCTCGCTTTCGATGACGAGGTGCTGGTCGTGCTCGGTAACAGCGGCCTGGACGGGCCGGCGCAGGTCGTGCGTCAGCGGCTCGAACTCGATGCCGCCGCCTGGCGCTTGGACGATCAGTGCGTCGGGCGCCCAATTCGCGTCCAGCGTCGGCTCGCCCAGGCCACGGCAGGTGGCGCGCGCGAGCAGCCATTGAAGCTCGATCGTGCGCGCGCGGCGGGCATGGATGACCCCGGCGACGCGCTCGAAGATGCGCTGCTCGCGGGTGGCGAGTTCTGAAAGCTCGCTTCCGGTGATCGGGCAGGCGTCCCCGATCCCCGCGACCTCCTCCACCTGCCGGCGGACCCTGTCGACGGTGCGCAGAAGGCCAGAGCCGAGCCCGTCCGGTTTGGGGCCGGCGAGCGAAACGGCGAGGTACACCTCGGGGGTGTGGGAGCCGAGTTCCCGCAGCCGCTGCTCGTGGCCGCGCAGGTAGTGCTGCCACGCCGGCGGGTCCTGGTGGCGGGCATCGAGTAGCCCGTAGGTCTGGGCGACGTAGTCCTCCGCCGCAAACGCCCTGTTTACCCGCCACAAGGAGAAGTCGGCGGCGATCGTGTGCGCGAGGCGCTGCAGGCGGCGTTGTAGGGCCCACTTCCCGCCGTTGGGCAGGTAGGGGTAGGCCGTCATCGCCAGCCGGTACAGCGCGGCGCGGTCCTCGCGGCGGCCGACCAGGAGGTTGTTGTGCGCGTAGCGCAATCCGAAGGTGCTCATGGCCGGACCTCCACGACCTGGCCCTCGGCCAGCTCAACGACTTCACACAGCCGCTCGCCGCTACGCATCCTGTGCCCCTCGGCGCGACGGATGATCAGACGGCCACGGCCGGGGACTGCGACGACCTTGTGCGCGAACACGAGCCTCGCGGGGCCTTTCACCTTGCCGTGGTGAAGGACCGGCGAGTGCAGATCGGGCGCGACCCACACCTGCGGCGCCCACAGACGCTCCTGCTGCTCCGCACCGATTGCGCCATCCAGCGAGCGGCGGGCCGCTCTGAGCCGCAACGCCGCGAGCGACGTCAGGTAGCTGTGAGCTGGGCGGCCGTCAGGCGAGGACTGCCCGGCGAGCGTGGCGATCATCCCCGGCGCGATCAGCAGCCGAAGCGGCCAATCGAGCCAGTCCAATGCCACGCCCGCGAGCAACGTCGCCACGAATCCGGCGAGTCCGCCGAGGACCGCACCAGCTGCGCCGTTCGTGCTGGCGGCCAGCAGCGCCACGAGCGCGGCGACGATGCCGGCCACCACGATCGAGCGCTGGCTCAGCACCAGCACCCCGATCAGCGAGCAGAACGCCCAGCACAGCCACTCCAGCGGCACGCCGCCAGGGACCGGAATCCGCCGGCCGTCGATCGCGTATACCCGCCGATCTGGCTTGAAAATCCGCTGGTAACTGCGGATCGGGTGGGTGGAGTCACTCACAACCGGCTCCACTCACCCGAAGATCTGCTTGCCGATGGCTTCAGCCGCAGTGGCAATCTCAGACGGCGCGAACACCATCCACGCCACCGCGATCGCGGCGCACAGGAAAACGACCAGCTCGGTGTACCTGCGGTTAAGCAGGAACATCAAACTGACCACGCCCACGATCCCGCCGTACAGCTCGGTGGCGTACCCCGTCAGCAGCTTCGCCACGTTCTGCCCGACGTCGTTGCCCGAAGCGAGCGCGGCGACCGGGAACGCCATCGTGAAGCAGATCACCAGCAACCCTGCAAAGCCAATAAGTCTTTTCCGTGACACGCCAATCACTTCCTTTGCGCCTTCGCCGTTTCGGTCGTGGCGGGCTGTGTCGCAGTCACCGTCACACCGCTTGTGGTGGTGGGCACGCGGGATTCGGTGTTGAGCATCGAGAGCGCGCCGCGAATAAGCAGCAGCAGCACGCATCCCCACAACAACGCACGAGCCGCGATACGCGCCAGTCGCTTCACCCCGTCCGTCTGTGGCCGGGTGAAGCGGTCCTGGCTCTCACCTTTGTGGGTCCTACGAGAACTAGTCATAGGGCCGAAGGTAAGGACCGGCTGTGCTATTTACTACAAATAACCATTTACGTATTCACGTAAATACGTAATCACTTATTTGCGGGTTGAAACCGTGAACGCGGGCAGCGGCAATCGGCCCCGCTGCGCGGGGAGGCACACGGCTATATCGGCGGCGAGCCGGGGCCGCGAGTGTTAGGGAGTCAGGTGGGTTAAGCGTCGAGGCCGGCGATCGTCGCCAGCTCCTCGACATAGCCGCTGGCGCTCTGCGCCGCCTGCTCGACCAAGCGCAGGGCACTGAAGTCAGCGAGCGTGTACCACACAACTCGTCCGTCCTTGCGGCGACTCACCATGCCCGATTGGTAGAGCACGGCGAGATGCCGCGAGACGTTCTGATGGGTCGTCGCGAGCTCATCCGTGAGGTCTTGGACAGTCGCTTCCCCGCCCTCGAGCATCTTTAGGATGCGTATGCGATTGGGCTCTGCCACAGCCTGTAGGCGATGGGCCACAAAGTCCAAGAACGGAGCTGACATATTTGGGCTCATCACTTGCCTCCCTGTCCACGGCTCCCTGGGCGCAGCGGCGCGCACCTCCCAACGATGGGCGTTAGCTAACCCCCGCACCATCGTCAGAAGAGCCTCGCGTGCCGTTGGCCGGTTGGTGGGCCTTCCGTGTAACCCTTGGCTTACTTGCCTAGATAGTCGAACTGTCCCTGTCTTGGGCTTTGACCGACAGCGGATCGTGAAAGTGGACGCGCCGGTCCGACCGACGAGTAAATTTTGAGACGCGAAGCAGCCGGATTGGGCGTGATCTCGCTCTCGGGGTGGGCCGACCGCTTTGTCGGAGGCGCAGAACCCCGGGCGCCCCGCTGCCGCTCACGCGGATGAACACCCCTAGCTACGCGGCGGCGAGCTGCGCCTCGCCGCCGACGCTCCCGTACAGCGTGAGGCGCGGGACGGCCAGGCGAAACGGGCCGCACAAGAGACCCAACCCGCCAGGCGGCGAGGAGCGCGAGCGCAGCAACTACCACGACGCAGGCCGCGAGGATCATGCGACGACGATGAGGAGCCTGGATCTCATCGAAGGTGACCGCGAGCGGCTGTACCTCATCGGGAGTAGTCGGCTCCATACAAGGGGAATGTGAACTGCGGTCCCGGAGGAACAACCACTTCTGGCGCGAGGGCCCGGTGGGAGCTTCAGGCGATCATCCAGCGGCCTGGGCTGCGTCGGACTCCTTTATCCTGTCTTCGCTCGCGAGCCCAGTCTCGTCGGAGCGCTTTGAGTGCCCGACCGGCCACAAAACAGACTCTTTGCAGGTGTGTTCTAGTAGTTTGAGTGGACCTACGTAGAGAGTTCTCAAACTCTTGCACGTCCGCAAAATCCCTGGTCAGGCGGCTACTTCGCCGGGTCGGCAAGGGCGACAACGTGGCTCAGGAGTCGCCTGTGACGGTGTTTGAGGATGCGCGGGGTCCGAACGTGCGGGTGCTTCGGCAGGCTCAGCGGCGGCTCTCCCCGACCGAGCTGGAGGCGTTGATCGCCGAGTATGAGGCCGGTGCTCGTGTCTGCGAGCTGGCGAAGGTCTACGACCTTCATCGCACGACGGTCGCCAGGCACGTCGCCCGTGCGGGCAAGACTCGGCCGGTCATGACCGAGAGGCAGATTGACGAGGCGGTCGTCCTGTACGGGGACGGGTGGACGCTGCACGACGTCGGCCGCCACGTGGGGGTGGCGGATCAGACGATCCGGCGGGTGCTGGTGGAGCGGGCGGTGACGATCCGGCCGGGTGGGCGCAGGAAGGTCGCCGCGGTGGCGTGACGCCGCGTTTCGCGTGTTGGGAGGACCCGCAGACGCGGATTGCGCCTTACGGCCTCGGGGTCGTAAGGCCCTCCCATTTCGGCGTCCAGACCTCGGAATGGGGCGCATCGGTCGTTCTGGCATCGAGGTAGTCGCGAAGCATGGCGAGCGCGGGGTGGGTGTTGTCGCGGTGCCAGATCAGCGAGTGCGGGTAGATCGGCGTGGGGTTCTGGATGGGGATGCGGCGCAGGTCGTAGTCGTCTGGCCACAGGTATCTGGTGTGCTCGCATGCGAGGTTCGCGAGCGTCGAGGACTCGTGGAGTACGTCGAGCACGTACTCGGTGCCAAAGTGTGGGCCGACGCGCTCGATCGTGAGCCCGAAAGCGTCCGCGAGGTCGTAGTAGTAAAGGTCCCACTCGCTTCCGGGGAGCATCCCCGGCATCCAGATTCGCTGTCCGACCAGCTCGGCCAGGGTGACCGATCGTGCGACGGACAGGGGATGGGCGGGGCCGACAAGAAGCTGATGAGCATCATCGATGGCTGGCATCGCATCGATCTCTGCGGGCAGCCGCGATGCCGGGGAGCCCACGGCCCGAAACGATGCGTCGATGGTCCCGGCTTCGATGGCAGCGATGGCGGCCTGGGCGCTGTCCGCGATCCTCACCAGATCCAGCTCGATATCGGGATGGGCCTGGTGGAACGCTTGCGCTACGACGACGGCCGCGGTTCGGGAGGTCATGATGTCCAGGCGCAGCGCGCGTTGTCCGGGCCGCACGGAGTCGGCGGCGCGCTGCTCGACGCGCAGTAGCTCGCGGGCGTGCGGAAGGAATGCCTGGCCGTCGATGGTGAGCTGGGTGCCACCTGCGCTGCGGTTGAACAGACGGACGCCAAGGTCAGTCTCCAGCGTCGCCAGCCGCTTGGAGACTGCCTGCTGACTGATGGCGAGCTGCGAGGCTGCGATCTGGAACTGACCTTCCTCCGCGACCGCCACGAACGCTCGGACCGCTTCCAAGTTCATCCCTCACCATCCCTCACAACAACCTGTGGTTGTTCTCGTGCAACCGAATTTTGTTTGCCCAGAGGAGATTACACGGATGTAATGCGTCTATGCACATCTGTAGGTTGACGAGGCGGTCGTTGGGGCGGGAGTTCGGCTGGCTGTGGGTGGCCTATGCGGTCAGCGCCTACGGCTCCGGGCTGGCGCTCGGGGCGTTCCCGTTGATCGCGGTGCTGGCGTTGCACTCCGGCCCGGCTGAGGTCTCGGTGCTGTCCGCGGCCGGTCCGGCCGTGGGGGTGATGATCGCGGTGCCGCTCGGGCCGTGGGTCGAGTTCCGTCGTAAGCGGCCGGTGATGATCGCGATGGACCTGTTGCGCTTCGCGGTGCTGGCGTCGATCCCGGTCGCCTACGTCTTCGGCTGGTTGAGCTTCGTCCAACTGCTCATCGTCTCCGCCGTGGTCGCCGCGGCCAAGATCACATTCAACGCGGCCAGTGGCACCTATCTCAAGACTCTCGTGCGACCGGAGGATCTGCTGGTCGCCAACGCGCGGTTTGAGTCCACGAACTGGAGTTCGCTTGCGGTCGGGCCGCCGCTGGGCGGGGCGGCGGTCGGCTTGTTCGGGCCGGTCACGACGGTCGTGGCCGACGCGCTCAGTTACCTGCTCTCGGCGCTGGGCATCACTGCGATCCGTAGTCGCGAGCAAGCGCCACAGCGAGCTGAGAAGGGCCGAGCGCGGGCCGGTGACCTCGTGGACGGCTGGCGGCACATCCTGGCCGATCCCGTCCTGCGGGCGCTGTGGTTCAACAACATGCTCGTCGGCGGGCTGATTATGGCTACGGAGCCGTTGCTTGCCGTGCTGCTGTTGCGCCAGCTCGGCTTTCCGCCCTGGCAGTACGGGCTCGCCTTCGCCGCCCCTTGCGTCGGCGGGTTCATCGGCTCCCGGCTGGCCCGCCGGGTCGTTGCCCGCTACGGACAGCACCGCGTGTTTCGCGTTGTCGGCACGCTACGCGCTGTCTGGCTGATCGGCCTGGCCTTTATCCGCCCCGGTGTCATCGGCCTACTGACGGCGATCGTGGTTGAGCTGGCGATCATCATCAGCATGAGCCTGTACACCCCGGTCCTGGCGACCTATCGGCTGGAGCACACGCCGAAGGACCGCATCGCCCGCACCCTGTCGGCCTGGTCAATCGGCTCGCAGGCGTCCATCGCGATATTCACCGCTCTCGGCGGGCTGCTCGCTGGCCTCACGAACACCCGCACCGCGCTCGTCGTCGCGGGGCTGCTCATCCTCGCCAGCCCCCTGCTCTTGCCCCGTCGTCCGAGTTCCGCGCCCGAAGCTGACCGGGAACCGGCCACGGCCGACCTGGGCTCTCGGCAACCAGCGACAACCGCTGCACCGTCACCAGCACAGCTATGACCCGTGACCCGGCAGACTGGCGCTTGGAAAGGCATGGCAGTACCAGAGGCGTCGTGCGCGGCCACGTCGTCGCGGCGGTTGGCATCCTGCGCGATCGTCTGGCGGAGCCGTGGACCCTCGACAGGCTCGCGGACGAAGTTCATCTGTCCCGTTCTCAGCTCGTTCGGGCGTTCGACGCCACCGCAGGCACCAGCCCGATGGCATACCTACGCCAGATGCGGGTCAAGCAGATGGCGCGGCTGCTCGTCTCCACCGACCTGTCGATCGCCGAGGCGGCCCGCTCGGTCGGCTGGAAGAACCAGTTTCACGCCAGCCAGTGTTTTCACGCCCACACCGGCGTCTCGCCCACGGCATATCGCCACCGGCAGACGCCCACGACCCTGGAGGATTAGCCCCCGTGCGCAATGAGCAACGCCTGCCCAGCAGAACGCCCGAGTCCAGAGCTTTTGCCGAGCGCGTGCAGCTCGTCATGAGTCTCACGGCGCGCCTGAACGTGGTGCCGTTTGACGACCTTGAGGGCCGGAAGTCGCTGCTCAGCGAGATTTTCGGTCAGCCCATTCCTGATTCGTTGTCGATCCTGCCGCCCTTTTACTGCGACTACGGCCTCGGTGCCACTTTCGGCGAGCGGGTGTTCATCAACCAGGGATGCTTTTTCCTCGACCTTGGTGGCATCACGATCGGTGATCGGGTTCTGATCGGTCCCCGCGTGACGCTGAGCACTGCCGGGCATCCTGTCGAACTCGATGAGCGCTACGACTTCATCACCCACGCCCCGATCGTGATCGAGGACGAGGTGTGGATCGGCGCCGCCGCCACGATCACGCCCGGAGTGACCATCGGCCGAGGCTCGGTTGTCGGAGCGGGTGCCGTAGTCGCAAAGGACGTGCCGCCGATGAGCGTCGTGACGGGGACGAGCATGGTCGAACGGCGGCGCCTGAAGTCGGCCTCTGGCCTCCGGTGCGGGCTGAGCCGAGACGCGCGTGGGGCTGTCTAGCTGGTCATATGTCCGGGCGGCGCATCTTCCCTTCCGTCCGCCCGGTGGCAGCGCTAATCTGAGTGCTGGCAGAGAATATTTATCGACGCTTCGGCGCTGCACCCGGCTTCGGCTTGGGTTGCCCTCTTTTCTGGACTGCCGTTCCCGCGATCTGACGCGCCTTGGCGTGTCTGACCAGAAAGAGGGCCGTCATGATCTTCGCAGCCAGTTGGGCACTCAGCTCCCGCCTCTACGGTCTGGCGCAGCGGTTCTGCCCGAGCAACATCGTCCTCCGCCGTATCCACACTCGTACCGGGATCAAGTGGGGGCCGCTCGTCGGCCTCGCCGGGATCGTCGTCTATGGCCTGGTGATGGTCGCCTGCGGCACGATCGTTCGTGATGGCGGGCCGGGCTGGGTCAACCTGTTCTTCATCGTCGGGTTCTGGAACGCCTGCCGCTTCACGTTCCTGATCCCGACCTCAGTGGTTCGGTTGCTGCGGGTCCGCCATCAGGAGAAGGTGCTGCTGCGTGACTGGCAACGCGCCCACGCCACCGATCCCGAGACCGAGCGCATCGACGGTCGTGTCCCTGCCGCGCAGGCGTCATGAGCGCTGAGGACTGGTCACCGAGCGACCTGCCCGCCGTCTCCTACATCCGCGTCGCACCCACGACCACCGATGAGGCGGCCCGGCAGGTGGAGCGGCAGCGGGCGCAGATCGCGCTCGCCGCCGACCGTCTCGGGTTGCGGATGGCCGACGAATTCGTGGATGTCGGCTACTCGGGGATGAGCATGGACCGCCCCGACCTGCGCCGTCTACTCGACCACATGGCCGCTCATCGGGTCGGGTACTGCGTCGTCGCGACCCGTGACCGGCTCTCCGAGGACCCCGAGCACATGGCCGACATTGACGAAGCTGTGGATGACGCGCTGGTCGCGATCGTCATCGCCGCGGACCACACCGGCCCGGCCGCGGAGTGACCGCACTCCAGGGGCTCGCTGCCGTCAGGGCTTGAAGTAGCGAGTGCCGCGAGCTGCCACTGGGCGGTACTCGGCGCTGACCGGCTGCATGGACTCATTTCTCTACGGCGGCGTCGAACGCCCTTACCGGCTCAGGTCGCGGCCAGAGTCGATCTGCTGCTCAGGACCGTTCCGCCGCCGGGCCTCGTCACTGGCGGTCGCTTGTGCTCGACGGGCGGCAGCGTCGGCACGCTGGTAATCGAGCCGCTGCCCCTGGCCGCTGGGCGCGGGTCCGAGCGGGTCAGGGCCGGTGATGCCATAGCGGTCGCGGTAGGCGGTGATCGTGCGGAGCTGCTGTTCCCAAGCTGCGCGCCGCGCCGGGTCGGTCGGTGGTGGTCCGAGTCGTCGCACCCACGACTGGCTCTCTTGGATCGCTTGGCTCATGAGCGCATCGGCGCGTTGCTCGATCAGCCCTTGTAGCTCGGTGAGGGTGCGGTGCATGTCGGCGGGCATCAGACCGCTGGCTTCGGGGATCAGCCCGGCGATGTAGCGGGGTCGGCGGCGAGAGCGGGTGCCGCCGGAGCGGGCAGCGGTCAACTTGGCGAGTCGAGCGGCGAGCACGGCGGCGGGATCATTGGCGTCATCGAGCCCGCCCGCTCGGACCGCGCGTGACAAGAGCTGTTCGGGGTGGTGCCCGTCTGCTTCGGTGCGGCGGAGCTGGGCAACCAGCGACCCGAAAGACTCCCCGCCCACAACCGCGCCCGCGTGATCGTCGGCCAAGCCGCTGCTCGTGACGGCGGCAGCGAACCGTTGGTGCTGGGCGGCCTGGGCGATGGTCTCGTACTCGGCCGCTAGCTGGGTGATGCTCGACCACTTCGCCTGCTCGGCCTCGATCGTCTCGTGCGCGGACTTCTCGGCCCCCTCGTGCTGGAGTACCCCAAAGAGGATCGTCCGGGCGGTGACCTCATCCTCGTAGTCGGGCGTGTGCTGATGCTCCTCAAGATGCGCCTCGTCGGTCGCGACATAGGCGACGTTCGATAGACGGCCTCGGGTCATCGCGACGTAGAACGCCTCACGAGTCATCGAACTGCCGTGGACGACCAAGTGGGCGGTGTCCACGGTGGCACCTTGGGAACGATGAGCCGTCAGGGCATAACCCAACTCGACGTGCTCGGCCACATACGCGGCGGGCAGCGTGACCCGGCCGCGCCGCCCACGCGCACCGAGGCGCTGCACGGTCAGGTTCCCGTCCTCGTGACTCTCGATGACGGTCCAGGCGTCGCCGTTCTTCACCCACGACCTGCCGGTGGACAGGCGGCGATCGTTGTTCCGGGTGACGATCGTGTCGCCCTCGCCGGCGACCGTGCCGTCGTGCAGGGCGACGCCATCGACGGCGACCTGACCGGCAAGTACCCGCTCAGCGCGGGCGCGCTGATTGAGGGCGGTTACGGTTTCGCTGGTCTCGGCGATCAGGATGCTCGACCGCCCGGCTGCGATGTCGGTCTGCCAGGCGTGGTAGGCGGCGTCGAGCATGGTGTCGTGGTCGCCGCCGACGATCCGGCCCTGTTCGTCGTAGAGGTCGATCACGTCCGTATCGCCACGCCGCAGCCGGAGCGAGGCCGCCTTCTCCCACTCGTTCTTGAAGCGACGGATGTCGGCCAGCTCCGGTGCCCCGTCCTGATCGGTGCTGTTGCGGTCGCGGACGAGTAGGCCGAACGCTCCACCCGCGTCCACAGCGGCGAGCTGCGCGGGGTCACCGGCCAGCAGCACCTTTGCGCCCACGTCGACAGCGTGGGCGGTGAGCTGGTCGAGCAGCATCGTCCCGGCTAGGGATGCCTCATCCACGATCACTAACTGCCCGGCCCGCAAGTCCCAGCGGCCGTGATCGTGCTCGTAGAGCCACTTGGCCGTGTTCTCGGTTGGGATGCCCAAGTCACCGGCCAGGACTTCGGCCGCGGCGGCGGAGGGGGCGAGGCCGATCACGCTGCCCGGCCCACGCTCGGCCTCCCATGCGCGCCGTAGCGCGCCGAGCGCAAGGGTCTTGCCTGCCCCGGCCGGGCCGACCAGCACGTCCACCGTTCGACCCGAGACGGCGATGCGCTCGACCACGCTGCGCTGATCGGCCGACAACACCCTGCCTTGCTCATCCGGGAAGCCAGCGATCCGAGCGGCACCGGCCGGGTCGAGCGCCGGGCCGCTCGTAGCGCGGGAAAGATCAAGCAGCCGATGCTCCGCCGCCAACAACGCGGTGGACGTGTAGATGATGGAGTGGCGGGGCCGGAACACGCTGGACCCGTCCGGTCGGGTGAAGGCGGCGGGGGCGGCGGTCAGCTCCGGCGGGGTGAGCCGCAATGAGACGGCCTCGGCGGCATCGGTGATGAGCCCGATCACCGCCTCCCGATCACTGACGGAAGCGAACCGCAGGCCCATCGTCTGCCGGGACGCCTCCGCCGACAAGTTCCACCGGCCCCAGGTCGAGCGCTTCTCCTGCACCTGCCCGACCACGACCTGACCGAGCGCCACGACCTCGTCACGGCCCACGTCCTCAGCGCGCAGGAGCGGATCGGCGCCGCTAGCGAGGACGTGCTGCGCCCAGCCCGCCGCGTCCTGCCCGAGCAGACGGTCGGCGCGGCGAAGCCATTGGTCAGTCAGCTCCGCCAACGACTCGTGCGTCTTGTCGGGCCGCGTGGACAGAACTCCGCGATCAGCTCGTCGGGCACGCGGACGATCTCCCACGCCGGGTTCCGATCCCGGCCCCGCTCGCGTTGCTCCCACCCAACCCCGAGCGCGCGGGTCATGCGGTCGGCCAGCACGGCGTTGTAATGCTCGGAGATGGCGACGACGGCCTGGTGCATCGGCCGCCCGTCCAACGATCGCCATTTGCCGTCCTCGCCCTGCACCTTGTTGGCGATCACGACATGCGTGTGCAACTGCGGATCGTCCGCCCGCGAGTCGTAGTGGTCATAGGCGGTTGCGATCAGCCCGAGGGTTGCGACTTGTGCAACTCCGGCGTGCCCGACTCGAGTGGCTGCAACGTCGCGCTCCATCAGCGCAACTACGTCTGCAACGGCCTGGTGGTGCGCCTCCACGATCCGGGCTTGCACGGCTGCGTCGGCAACCGCCCACAGAGCGGACACGCTCTTGGGGACCGAGAACGTGTAGTCGTACCCCGCCACTGTCCGGCGGGTCCCGTGCTCGCGTTCCTCGCCCTCGATCCGCTCGACCGCCGCTGAGCATTCGTCGGTGCTCAGGTCCGGGTCCAGATGCTCGACCCGTTCGCTGATCCGTTCCTCGACCGTCTTGTGACGGAAGTACGGCAGACCCAACGGCTCATCGCTGATCGGATCACGGCCCTGGCCGAGCAGACGCCGCAGTTGATCTTCGGTCACGGTCCCGCCGGGCTCGATCTGTTGGTCAGGGGTGCCGAGACCGTGGATGCCGGTTCCGAGCCAGTAGCCGGGCGGCGTTCCCTTCTCCGCGTAATAGGAGATCAGGGGTTGAGTCAGGCTCCGGTGCCCGTCGCCAGCGGCGACCGACTGGAGCAGGTACTTGTAGCCGTCCCCGGCGGACATCACACGCATCGAGACCGTCACGCCGGTCAGGTGCGCCGGGGTTACCTCGTGGTGCAAGAGGTGTGGACCGGCCGAGAGGATCGTCACCGAGCCAGTGCTGGCTCGATGACGGATGAGGGGGCGCCTGCGGGGCCGCTCAGGAGACGAGCGGCCGACGCGGCGCGATAGTCGCCGTGGAGTCTGGCCG
>Ga0335075_10005779_pt1 | contig 19138 bp, 21 predicted proteins | sample Lox_Sample_24_FD_206723 | JGI IMG/M metagenome (GOLD analysis project Ga0335075, IMG submission 206723) | Soil microbial communities from Loxahatchee National Wildlife Refuge, Florida, United States - Lox_Sample_2.4 | ecosystem: Environmental > Terrestrial > Soil > Wetlands | place: USA... | reverse complement strand
GCGCGCAGGCGGCGGGGCACGGGCGTAGGGCGGGCGTCAGGCCGGCTGGGCCTGCCGGTGGAAGACGTGGATGAATTGCGAGCAGAACGCCGGAAGGTCATCCGGCTTGCGGCTGGTGACCAGCGCGTTCGGGCCGTTCGTGCAGACCTGGACCTTTGCGTTGACCCAGTTGCCGCCCGCGTTGCGGATGTCGGTCTTGAGGCTCGGCCACGAGGTGAGGGTCCGCCCCCGCACCATGTCGCCCTCGATGAGGACCCACGCGCCGTGGCAGACCACCCCGATGGGTTTGGCGCGCTCGGACATCCGGTGGATGAACGTGACGGCGGCCGGGACCGTGCGCAGGAAGTCGGCGTTGGCGACGCCGCCGGGCACGATGAGCGCGTCGTAATCGAGATAGTTCGCGTCCTTGATCGCGCTGTGCACGGGGAACTTGTCAGCCTTGTTGAGGTGCTTGAAGGCCTGGACCTCGCCCATCTCGGGCGCGAGCAACTCGGGAATGCCGCCCGCGTCGTTCACCGCCTCCCACGGGACGGTGAGCTCGGACTGCTCCACCCCCTCGTTCGAGGTGACGAAGGCGATCCGCAGTCCCTTGAGCAGTTCGCTGGCCATCGGGAAAGTCCTCCTCCGGCTAGGCGTCATCGTGCCATTCCGGTCTCGCCGGAATATAAGATCGCCTTCCCGGAGAAGACCGGACTATTCATCCCCGCCGGCGGCGGTGTGCCACGCGGCGCAGCACCGGCCAAGCGGCGATTGTCGTGCCGCCGAGCGCGCTGCCGCCGATCGCCAGGTCGATGGAAATCCGGCCCTGCTTTGCCCAGTAGACGTCTCTCAGGTCGAGAAGCAGCGCGAACTCGTCCACGATGAGGGCCAGTCCCGAGCCGTAGGCCAGCGCGGTGACTGGGTGACGGCGTAGCCGTTCTGTGCCCCGCACCGCGATCGCGCCGACCCCGCTGAGCATGCCGATGCCCCACATGTAATGGTGCAGGTGCTCACTGCCGAGGCTGAGGTTGCGGAACGGGCCCTTGCCAGCCCTGATCGAGTATGTGACCCCGCGCACCGCGCCGAACGTCGCGGTGAACGCCAGCCAGCTGATCAGTGCCGACTGCCTGCCGGGGTCGAGTTCGGAGTGATATGCGTCGCGGGTATCCGCGGCTACTGACTGTCCGCTCATTCCGCGCACGATACCGGAGATCGGATATCAGCGTTGCGGGCCGACGGTCCTCGCCGCCGCGTAACGGGCGGCGAGCCGCCACAGCACCCGCCAGCCGAGGAGGAACAGGCCGAGGAACGCGAGCGCGACGCCGATGAACGCGAGCGCGGTGCCCTGCCCGGCCGCTACCCGCAACAGCATGCCAAATATCACGGTGCCGAGCCACGCGCCGATCCCGGCCGGAGACAGCGCGAGCGGACGCCGCCAGGCGCGGGCGCTGAGCCAGCCGAGTCCGAGGCCGGCCAGGAACGGCCAGGCGGTGGAGGCGATGCCGCCAAGCGCCTCGCCCTTGGCGTGGCTGGCGCGGCCGATGATCACGAAGGCCAGCACGCAGCAGACGTCGAGCAACACCGCTACCCTGGCCGAACGCATGCGGACAGGGTATCCCTGCGGCCGGGCGGAGAATGCCCCGCCGGGCCCGGCTCTGCTAGCCCGGGGGACGGTCTCCTCGCATGGGAGGCTCCCCGCCCCCCATTCCCCCTGGCCCGGAACCCCGTATAAGACCCTTGGTTTTTGCGCAATCATGAGTGCATGAGCACCTGGGTGGTCCGGCTGAACCCCGGCGGCGACGGCCAGCGGCTGGCGGTTAAGGACTGCATCGACGTGGCGGGGGTGCCGACCACCGTCGGGTGCCAGGTGGTGGCGGAGATGGCCGAGCCGGCCGTCGCCGACGCCGGGGTGGTGGCCACCGCCCGCGCCGCCGGCGCGCGGATCGTCGGCAAGACCGCGCTGACCGAGTTGTGCTGGTCCGCCAACGGGGTGAACTCGTGGGCCGGGACCCCGGTGAACCCGCGGGATCCGCGGCGGGTGCCCGGCGGGTCCTCGAGCGGGTCCGCGGTGGCGATCGCCACCAGGGAAGCCGATGTGGCATTCGGAACGGACACCGGTGGCTCGATCCGGATACCCGCTGCCTGCTGCGGCGTGACCGGCCTCAAGACCGCGTGGGGCCGGGTGCCGCTGAAAGGGGTGTACCCGCTGGCGCCGTCGCTTGACACCGTGGGACCGCTCGGCCCGGATGTGGCCGCGGTGGAGATGGGCATGCGGATGATGGAGCCCGGGTTCGCCGTCCCGCCGTCCGGCGGTGTCCTGGCGGCGGGCCGGCTGGCCGCGACGGGCAGGGGCGACGACATCGACCCGGCGGTGGACGCCGCCGTGGACCGGGCGCTCGCCGCGGCGGGCATCGCCGTCACGGCGGTGGCCGGTTTCGATTTCCGCGGCGCGCTGCAGGCAGCCGGGATGATCATCGACGCCGAAGGGTTCCGGTCCAACGCGTACCTCATGCCGTACGTGGAGCAGTTGAGCCCGCACGTGCGGCGGAACATGGAGCGCGGCGCCCGGCTGGGCCACGCCGACCTCGCGGCGGCGCAGCGGACCAGGGACAAGGTGCGAGAGACGTTCGGCGCGCTGCTCGCGGACTTCCCGGTGCTTGTGCTGCCGGTGCTCAGCGGGCAGCCGCCGCTGCTCGGGCACCGGGGTTACCCGCTCACGCTGCTGACCGCCCCGGTGAACCTGGCCGGGCTTTCCGCGCTCGCGCTGCCGGTGCCGGCCGCGGCCGGGGTGATCGCGTCGCTGCAGGTGATCGGGGCCGACGAGGAGCGGGTGCTGGCGTTCGGGCGGGTGATCGAGGCCGCGGTGGCAGCGGATTGAGCGGGTAAGCGAGCATTGCGCCACAATGGTGCGATGAACGGAATGTCTTCCGTGGTGCTTGGCGACCCGGGCGGCATCGTCGCGTCGGACACGTCGCTGCGCCGGTTCCTGCACGGCCTGCCTGGCGTCGACGAGGTCGGCGCGCGAGCCCGGGCGGATACGCTGGCCACCCGGTCGGTCAAGGCGGACGCCAAGCGCCAGGCGCTCGATCTGGCCATCTCGATGATCGACCTGACCACGCTTGAGGGGCAGGACACGCCGGGGAAGGTACGCGCGATGTGCGCCAAGGCGCGGCGGCCGGGGTCCGGCGCACCGCCGGTGGCGGCGGTGTGCGTGTACCCGGACCTGGTGCCGGTGGCCCGCGCGGTGCTGTCGTCCGGCGCGGTGCTGTCGTCCGGCGCGGTGCTGTCCGGCGCGGACGGCGAGGGTGCCGGCAACGGGCAGCGGAGCGGGGTGGCAGGCAGGGTGCGGGTGGCGAGCGTCGCCACCGCGTTCCCGTCCGGCAGGGCCGCGCGGGAGGTGAAGCTCGCCGACGTGAGGTCCGCGGTCGCGGCAGGCGCCGACGAGGTGGACATGGTCATCGACCGCGGCGCGTTCCTGTCCGGACGGTACCTGGAGGTGCACGAGGAGATCCTCGCGGTGAAGTCATGCTGCGGCGACGCGCACCTGAAGGTGATCCTGGAGACCGGCGAACTGGGGACACTGGACAACGTGCGGCGCGCGTCGTGGCTGGCGATGCTGGCCGGTGCCGACTTCATCAAGACGTCGACCGGCAAGGTAGCGCCCGCGGCGACGCTGCCGGTCACGTTGGTGATGCTGGAGGCGGTCCGGGACTTTCTCGTCCTCGGCGGCCGACGGGTCGGGGTCAAGCCGGCCGGCGGCATCCGCACCGCCAAGGACGCCATCAGGTACCTTGTGCTGGTTTATGAGACCGCGGGGGAGTCATGGCTGGATCCGCGCTACTTCAGGATCGGCGCGTCTAGCCTGCTGAACGACCTGCTCATGCAGCGGGAAAAGATGGAGACCGGGCGTTATTCCGGTCCCGATTACATGACGGTGGACTGAGGACTGTTATGCGCTTTGAGTACGCTCCGGCCCCCGAGTCGCGCTCGGTGGTGACGCTGCGCGACTCCTACGGGCTGTTCATCGGGGGCTCATTCGTTCCGGGGAGTTCGGTGTTCAAGACGATCTCGCCGGCGACCGAGGAAGTGCTCGCCGAGGTCACTCACGGCGGCCCGGAGGACGTCGACCGCGCGGTGGCCGCCGCGCGGCAGGCCTACGAGCGGATCTGGTCGGCGATGCCGGGGCGGGAGCGCGGCAAGTACCTGTTCCGGATCGCCCGCCTGATCGCCGAGCGCGCGCGGGAACTCGCGGTGCTCGAGACGATGGACAACGGCAAGCCGATCCGTGAGTCGAGGGACGTTGACATCCCGCTGGCCGCCGCGCACTTCTTCTACCACGCGGGCTGGGCGGACAAGCTCGGCTACGCGGGCTTCGGGCCGTCGCCGCGGCCGCTCGGCGTGGCCGGGCAGGTCATCCCGTGGAACTTCCCGCTGCTCATGCTGGCCTGGAAAATCGCGCCGGCGCTCGCCTGCGGGAACACGGTGGTCCTCAAGCCCGCCGAGACCACGCCGCTGACCGCCCTGATGTTCGCCGAGATCTGCCAGCAGGCAGACCTGCCCCCGGGCGTGGTCAACATCGTGACAGGAGACGGGGCGACGGGGCACGCCCTGGTGGCCCATCCGGGGATCGACAAGGTGGCGTTCACCGGGTCCACGGCGGTGGGCAAGGAGATCGCGCGGTTGTGCGCCACCGACGGGAAGCGGGTCACGCTCGAGCTTGGCGGCAAGGCGGCCAACATCGTCTTCGACGACGCGCCCGTTGACCAGGCGGTCGAGGGCATCGTCAACGGCATCTTCTTCAACCAGGGCCACGTGTGCTGCGCGGGCTCCCGGCTGCTGGTACAGGAGAGCGTCGCCGGCGACGTGCTCGCCGCCCTCAAGCGCCGGATGGCGACGCTGCGGCTGGGTGACCCGCTGGATAAGAACACCGACGTCGGCGCGATCAACTCGCGCGCGCAGCTGGAGAAGATCCACCTCCTGGCGCAGGCCGGCGAGTCCGAAGGGGCGTCCCGCTGGTCCGCCCCGTGCCAGCTTCCTGACCGCGGCTTCTGGTTCCCGCCGACGGTGTTCACCGAGGTGTCGCAGGCGCACCGCGTCGCCCGGGAGGAGATCTTCGGCCCAGTGCTTTCGGTCCTGACGTTCCGCACCCCGGCCGAGGCGGTCCAGAAGGCGAACAATACGCCGTACGGCCTGTCCGCGGGGGTGTGGACGGAGAAGGGATCGCTGATCTTGTGGATGGCGTCCCGGCTGCGTGCCGGGGTGGTGTGGGCGAACACGTTCAACCGGTTCGATCCGTCGTCGCCGTTCGGCGGCTACAAGGAATCCGGCTTCGGCCGGGAAGGCGGCAGGCACGGCCTGGAGGCGTACCTGGATGTTCTCGGCGGTGGCGATGTCTGAGGTGTCCGATGTCTCGGTGGCGGCCGAATCCGGGCGCATCGCCGTCCGCAAGACCTACAAGCTCTACATCGGCGGGGCGTTCCCGCGGTCGGAAAGCGGCAGGTCGTACCCGGTGACCGACTCCTCCGGCGGCTTCCTTGCGAACGCGGCGCTCGCCTCGCGCAAGGACGCCAGGGACGCCGTGGTGGCGGCGCGCAAGGCGTTCGGCGGCTGGTCCTCGGCGACGCCGTACAACCGGGGACAGGTGCTTTACCGGGTCGCCGAGGTGCTCGAGGGCCGGCGTGACCAGTTCGCCAGGGAGGTGCGGCTGGCGGCCGGTATGCCGATGGACGACGCCTTCGCCGAGGTGGACGCGGCCGTCGACCGCTGGGTCTGGTACGCCGGGTGGGCGGACAAGATCGCCCAGGTGCGCGGCGGGGCGAACCCGGTCGCCGGGCCGTACTTCAACTTTTCTGTGCCCGAGCCGACCGGTGTGGTCGCCGTGCTCGCGCCGCAGGACTCGAGCCTGCTCGGGTTGGTGTCGGTGCTCGCGCCCGTCATCGTGAGCGGCAACACCGCGGTCGTCGTCGCCAGCGAGAAGTCCCCGCTGCCCGCGGTGACGCTGTCGGAGGTGCTCGCCACGTCCGACGTGCCCGGGGGAGTGGTGAATGTGCTCACCGGCCGGGTGGCCGAGATCGCGCCGTGGCTGGCCTCGCACATGGACGTCAACGCGATCGACGTGAGCGGCGCGCCGGGCGCTCTCGCCGACGACATGGCGGTCGCCGCCGCGGAGAACCTCAAGCGAGTGATCAGGCTGCCCGGCGGGGACTGGACCGCCGAGCCGGGCCTGGAGCGGATGTTCGGCTACCTGGAAACGAAGACCGTCTGGCACCCGATGGGCATGTAACCGTTGCCTTTTACCCGTTACCCGCGCCGCGCCTCATTTACGACAAATCGGATATATCTACCCGGTAGGCTCCATGATCGCGAAGACTTTTTTCCTGGTGTAAGTAATTCATCGTATAGGTGTACGAAGTATTCGTGATAAAAAAAGTCTTCGCCAAAATTGGTGCCCAAAACCGGATAAATTTCACATACCGGACTGCGGCCGCTCGGGAACGGCGGCACGTCCGCCCGAAATGTCCCGATGTTGGAGGCGGCGTCACTGCCGCCACGTCGGCTTAGCCGATCTGGGGGATGATCTCGGCGGCGATCTGCTCGGCGTGCCAGGCCTGGTCGTGCAGCGGCGTGAACAGGATCAGCTCGGCCCCCGCCTCGGCCACCCGGCGGACCTCCCGCAGGCAGCCGTCCACCGTGCCGGCGACCGCGGCCTCCTCGATCGCGGGGACCCGGCTGCCGTAGAGCTTCTCCAGTTCCGCGTTGACCCGGCGCCGGGCCCGGTCGGCGTCGGAGTCGATGGAGATGTACACCCGCTTGGCGATAGGGAAGTCCGCCGCGGACTTCCCGGCGGCGGCGAGCGCCTCCCGGACCGTGACTACCTGCTGGGCGAAGGCCTCGGTCGTGGACGATCCGGCGCCGAAGAAACCGTCGCCCAGCCGGACGGCGCGCCGCAGGGCGGTCGGGCTTGCCACGCCGAACGCGGCGAACGGGCGCCGCGGGCCGCCGGTGCCCACGCCGACATCGATCCGGCCCTTGCTGAGCTGATCAAGCGTCGCGAGGCTCTTGGCCAGGTGCACCGGGCTGTGCAGCGTGGACACGAACACCACGCAGCCGAGCCGCATCCGCGAGGTGACCGCGGCGGCGTAGGTCATCGCCTCGACCGGGGACAATTGCGGCGCCGCGCCCAGGGTTTGCTCCTGCGCCCACGCGCTTTCGTAGCCAAGCTCCTCGGCGCGGCTGAAGTAGGCGCGGAACTCCTCCGGATCGAACTCGCCGCCGGCGTAGAACTGGGGGATCGAGGTCGCGAACCTCATGGTCGCATCGTAATCGCGCCGTCGCGCGGAAGGGCTTGTTGTGAGCACTTCGCTGGCGCGTATAACGTAACGCCGTGAGGGAAGAGCCGGCGGTTCCTGAGGGGGTCATGCCGGGGGATCAGCCCGGACAAGGGGAACGGAAGGCCGGACAGGCCCAGCCGGGCAACCCGTGGGAGGACCCCAGGCTGCCGTGGTCCGGCAAGCCGCGCGCGGCCGACATCATCTGCTGGGCGGGCATCACGTTCAGCGGCATCTACTACTTGGTGCTGCTGCCCTTCCGTGCCAGTCTCGTCGGCACCCACCCGGTGCTGCTCGAGTTGCTCAACGGATCCACCGAGGCGATCATCTCCGCCGCGGCGTTCGCCCGGGTGGGCCACGGATCGCTCGTCACCGTCATGCTCGCCTCGATCCCGGGGCTGATGAAGTTCGACGTGTTCTACTGGTGGGCGGGCAGGCTCTGGGGCGAGCGGGTCATCCTGCTGCTGTCCGGGCGGCGCAAGCACGGGCCGAGGTTCATGGCCCAGGTCCGGCGCTGGGGCCGCTTGTTCACCTGGCCGGTCATGATCGCCTCCTCGTTCTTGCCGGTCCCCAACGCGATCGTCTACGTGGTCGTCGGGTGGGCGGGGATGCGGCTGGTAACTTTCATCATCCTGGACATGATCAGCACGTTGCTGTGGGCGGGAATGCTGGCCGGCCTCGGCTACGCACTCGGGCATCACGCGGTCGTGGTGGCCCAGGCGATTTCACGCTACGGGCTGTGGATCTCCATCGCGGTCGTGGTTCTCGTGGTCGCGGGACAAGTGAGGGCGGCCCGGCGCACGAGATAGTGCACGGCTCAAATGAACGTGCATCTGGCCTTGCATCTGCATGGCATTTTGGGGCAGGATGTTCACTGCGTCAATCACCCGGATGACGTTTAGCCGCTCCTCGGGGTCGCCATGAGCCTGAACCAGCTTGCCGAGCTGCCCACCCGGACCAGGATCGATCCTGCCGCCCGCCGGCCGCTTAACCCGCCAGCGCAAGTTGACTGCGAAACGCGGCGGCCGCGTGTCGTGCGGATGCCGGCCGACTGGTGGGACGTCCCGTCCGCGGTGGCCTGCCCGCTGAGCCGGGGGCCGCAGTCGGCCCGCCAGGCGCGCCGCCTGACCCGTAACACGCTCCGCGACTGGGGCCTGTGCTCGCTGGCCGAGGACGCGGAGACCATTGTCGGAGAGTTCGTCGCCAACGCGGTAACCCACGCGGCCTCGCTTGCCGCCGCCAACCGCAAGGCGGGCTCGGACAACCTGGGCTTGCGCCTGCTGCGTCGTACCGGCGAGGTGATGTGCGCCGTGCTAGACCCCAGCGACATGGCCCCGGTGCTTAAGGCTCCCGCGGGGATCGAGGAGGCAGGCCGCGGCCTGCAGATGGTTGACGCGCTAAGCGACGTATGGGGATGGAGTCCCGTGGCCGGCCGCGGCAAGGCCGTCTGGGCCATCCTCTTCTGCGCCTGACCGCCTGGCCCGCTACGGGGAGGGGCGCGGCGGGCCAGGCGGGCAGGTTCCCTGTGACGTAAGGGAGCAAGTCCCTTCCGTTCGGAAAAATCTTGCCCCTGTCTCGGGGGGATGTGTGACACCCTCCTCACCGGTTGGCTACTCTCGCATGACGCAACCGGAAAGAAGGAGGCACAGCGGGATGCCCTGGACCTGGCGGTACGAGAAGGCGGACGGCTCGGTCGTGAGTGCGACCGGGCTGCAAGAGGCGATCTTCGCCAGCCAGGGGGACGCCGAGAGCTGGCTCGGCGAGAACTGGCACGGCCTGCTTGACGCGGGCGTCGATCAGGTCACGCTGCTCGACGACGAGCGTAAGGAATACGGGCCGATGAGCCTGCACCCGGAAACCTAAGGCCGCCGTGGCGGGGAGGCCGTACGGGCGGGATCACGGGTCACGACGTCGCCGAGTACCTCATCGATCTTGCTCATCAGGTCCGCGTCGAGCCGCACGCCCGCGGCGGCGACGTTTTCCCTGACCTGCTCGGGGCGGGTGGCCCCGATGATCGCCGCGGCCACGTTGGGATTCTGCAGTGTCCACGAAACGGCGAGTTGTGCCTCGGTCAGGCCAGCCTCCTTCGCCAGCGGGGCGAGCCGGGCGACGGCGGTGAGCACCTCGTCGTTCAGCCAGCGGCTGATGAAACCGGCGCCGCCGGATTCGTCGGTGGCGCGGGACCCGGCCGGCGGTTCGGCGCCCGGCTTGTACTTCCCGGTCAGCACGCCCTGCGCGATCGGGGAGAACACGATCTGGCCGATCCCCTCCTTTTCGCACAGCGGGACCACCTCGGGTTCGATCACCCGCCACAGCATGTTGTACTGCGGCTGGTTGGAGACGATGCGGTCAAGCCCCATCTGATCGGCGATCGTGAGCGCGGCGGCGATCTCTTCGGCGCGCCACTCCGAGACGCCGATGTACAGCACCTTGCCGGCCCGCACCAGGTCGTCGAACGCGCGCAGCGTCTCCTCAAGCGGCGTCTCGTGGTCGTACCGGTGCGCCTGGTACAGGTCCACGTACTCGGTGCCGAGCCGGCGCAGCGAGTTGTGCAGGGATTCGGTGATGTGCTTGCGGGATAGTCCGGAGTTGTTCGGGCCGTCGCCCAGGGGCCAGTAGACCTTGGTGAAGATCTCCACAGTTTCGCGCGGCACGCCGGCCAGTGCCCGGCCAAGCACTTCCTCCGCGCGCCCGCCCGCGTACGCGTCGGCGGTGTCGAACGTGGAGACGCCCGCGTCCAGCGCGGCGCGCACGCAATCTCGCGCCGCTTCCTCGGCCACCTGGGATCCGTGGGTGATCCAGTTGCCGTAGGCGATCTCGCTTACTTTAAGGCCGCTTTTGCCAAGGTGTCGGTATTCCATGCGGATGACCCTACCGAGGGGGCCGGGGGGCATGGGGGGCGAGGAGCCCCCCCGAGGGGGCATGGGGGGCGAGGAGCCTCCCCGAGGGGGCATGGGGGGCGAGGAGCCTCCCCGAGGGGGCATGGGGGGCGAGGAGCCTCCCCGAGGGGGCATGGGGGGCGAGGAGCCCCCCATAGCAGGGGGGGTCTGGGGGGGATCGCTCCCCCCGAGGCAACACAGCCTAAATCTTGTCGCCTGGCTTGACCCGCGGCGCCGGTACCCGGAACCGGCGGATCTGCAGCGCCCGCATCACCGCGTACACCGTGAGTCCCCGGGCGGACTCGCCGGGCAGCCGCTCCGCCACCAGCTTGCTCAGCGCGCGGCGGATGAAGTAGGCGTCGATGACGATGACCACGATGAGCACGAGCACCAGCGGCGAGACGTAGGTGTTCAGCGTCTTATTCCGCGACAGCAGCGCGACAAGCAGCACGATCAGCACGTACATGTAGTACTCGCTGGGCCGCCGGTGCGAGTCCACCCAGTCGCGGGCGAGCTTGCGCGCCGGGCCGCGGTCACGCGGGCCGAGCGCCCAGTCCTCGCCGCGCTTCATCGCTTCGTACCGCCGCGAGCGCTCGGTGCGGGCGGCGTTCTTGTCCACGGGTGCGCCGCGGGCCCCGCCGCGGGCGCCGGAGGTGCCTCCGGTGATCGATTGGTACCGGCCGCGCTCGGCTTCGCGGCGCTTGGGGGTAGGGCGGCCCTTGCCCGCCTCGGCGGCCGGCCTGGCCTTTGCCGGGGCTTCCTCGCTCTGTGCGGCCTCGGAGTCCTGGGCCTTGCCGCCGGCACTGCTACGTCGGAACACGGAGCTAGCTTAGATCGTCTTCAGGGTGATCGTGGATAAGTAGCTACCACGCGTGGCACCGCGTAGTGTGGAATCGCATTAGCAGGCGGCAATTCGCTGCCCGCCTGGCGGCGCTGCGCCGCCCCGCGGCGGCACACAGGTGAATGAAGGGGACGGCCGCGTCTATGAGCGTGATGAAGCGAGTCTCGCTGATTTTCCGGGCCAAGGCGAACAAAGCGTTGGACCGGATGGAGGACCCTCGCGAGACACTGGACTACTCGTACCAGCAGCAGGTTGAGATGCTGACTCGGGTCCGGCGCGGGGTCGCGGATGTCGCCACGTCCCGCAAGCGGGTCGAGCTGCAGATGAACCAGCTGCAGAAGGAGTCGGACCGCAGGGACACCCAGGCCCGCGACGCGCTGGCCAAGGGCCGTGAGGACCTTGCCCGGGCGGCCCTGCAGACCAAGGCCAGCCTGCAGGGCCAGCTTAACGACCTGCAGGGGCAGTACTCGCAGCTGCAAGAGCAAGAAGAGAAGCTGACGGTCGCGTCGCAGCGGCTGCAGGCCAGGGTGGACGCCTTCCGCACGAGGAAGGAGACCATCAAGGCGACATACACCGCTGCTGAGGCGCAAACCAGGATCAATGAGGCCTTTTCCGGTATTTCCGAAGAAATGGGCGACGTTGGCCTGGCAATCCAGCGGGCTGAGGACAAAACGGCTCAGATGCAGGCCCGGGCCGGCGCGATTGACGAGCTGCTCGCCTCGGGGGCGCTGGAAGACCACGTGGGCGGCACGCAGGACTACATCCAGGCCGAGCTTGACCGGATCGGCACCGGATCAGACATTGATTCCGAGCTGGACCGGATGAAGGGCGAGCTGGCCAGCAACGCGCCGCGCCAGATCGAGGCCAACGCCAACGGCGAGGCCAACGCCAACGGCGAGGGGAGCGCCCAGGGTGCGACCGAGCCCTCCGCTACCGAGCAACCGCAGGCGGGTGAGGGATCGTGATCGTCCGGATCCTCGGCGAGGGCCAGTTCCAGGTGAACGATGACATGGCCGCGAAGCTGACCGCGCTGGACGGCGAGCTGGACGCCGCCGTCCAGAAAGAGGACGACGCGACGTTCCGGACAGTCCTCGACGCGTTGGTGCGCCTGGTGCGTGGTTCCGGGGCGCCGGTGCCCGACGACCAGTTGGTGACCGCTGACTTCATCCTGCCGTTCTCGGACGCCACTCTCGCCGAGGTGCGCCAGCTGCTCGCGGAGGGCAAGATCTCGGGTGACTCCCTCGGCATGCCGTAGGGCGGGCTGGCCCGTGGCGGCCGGCCCGCCCTGCCCGGTTCACCCAGGGCTGACATCTTTCCTGTCCATTCAGCGGTCTGTGCGGAACGTCTGAGCCTGTGTTGAGCGTTCTTGGGATAGATTTCATTGAGGGGCCAGGCATCAAAGTGATAAAAGGACATTGCCTGGCGTGATCGGAGGTGCCTTATGGCGCGTACGAGGTATGCGCCTGACCGGGGACTGACTGTGCGGATGACCGCAACGATGTTCCTGCTCGGGCTGGTCTTCGTCGCGTTCGTCGCGCTGATCATCGGCATCATGGACGCGGTAGGGGCGTCCGCGGGCGCGATCGTGGTCGTCGCGATCCTCCTCGGCGGCGGAATGGCCTTCACGTCGCTGTTCTACTCGGACAAGATCGCACTCGCCACGGCCGGTGCGCGCGTGGTTTCCCCGCAGGAAGCGCCCGAGCTGCACGGCATCGTGGACCGGCTGTGCGCGATGGCGGACATGGACAAGCCGCGGGTGGCGATCGCGCCGACCGACTTGCCCAACGCTTTCGCGACCGGGCGGAACAGCAAGAACTCCGTGCTGTGCGTGACGCAGGGCCTGCTGCGGCGGCTCGACGGCCCCGAGCTCGAGGGCGTGATCGCGCACGAGATGTCGCACGTGGCGCACAAGGACGTCCAGGTGATGACGTACGCGTCGCTGCTGGCGATCATCGCGGGCCTGCTGGTCCGGATGGCGTTCTACGGGGAGCTGTTCGGCGGCGGCCGCGGCCGGAACAACAACCAGAACATGGCCATTATCTTCCTCGCGATGATGGTGGTCTCCATAGTCGTGTACGCGGTCAGCTTCGTGCTGATCCGGCTGCTATCCCGGTACCGGGAGCTGGCCGCCGACCGCAGCGGAGCGCTGCTTACCGGGCAGCCGAGCGCGCTGAAGAGCGCGCTGGTCAAGGTCAGCGGGTCGATGTCGCAGATCCCCACCCAGGACCTGCGCAAGGTCGAGCCGCTGAACGCGTTCTTCTTCGCCCCGGCGCTGCGGCTCACCCGCGGCGGCGGGAAGAGCCCGTCCATGATCTTCTCCACCCACCCGTCGCTGGAGAAGCGGATCGAGCAGCTGGACAAGATCCAGCGCCAGCTCGGCCAGGTGAGCCCACAGTAATGGGCTTCCTTGACACACTGTTCGGCCGGACCAAGCCGGTGCAGCCGAAGCTAGATGACCTGTTCGGGTTGCCGTCCGCGGCGATCACCCTGCAGGCGTCCAGCGGCTTCACGCCCACCGGCTCCGGCTCGGTGTGTTTCCGGGCCGTCGAGGGCAAGACGTTCGGCGACATAGAAAAAGACGTGCGGGAACTGCTCGACATGGACGCGGGCAAGTCGGGTGGCGGGCTGCCGGTCGAGGTGACGAAGGACTCCTACGGATACACCTGGCTGGTCAGCTCGCACCTGTCCGACGAAATGGACTCGCTGGTCACCGACCTGCACGCGGTGAACAGCACGCTCGTGGACAACGGGTTCGGCCCGCAGTTGCTGTGCACGCTTGTGGCGTTCCGCGATGAGTCCGAACGCCGCCTCGCGCTGGTCTACCTGTACAAGCGCGGCACGTTCTACCCCTTCGCCCCGCTGCCGGGGGAGCGGCGGGACAACGCGCTTGAGCTGCAGATCAGGGGCGCGCTTGGCGACGACCTCAAGATCGAGCCGGACCTGACCAGGTGGTTCCCCGTGTGGGGGGCGCCCGGCCTGTAGCCGTTTCGGGGCCGCCGTTTGGGGCAGCGGCCCAATTGGCCGTGATCCGCTTTGGCTGGTCCGGGCTGTGCGGAATGTCAATGCCGGGCATATGGTTGTGAGTGAACGAACGATGTCGCACCAGCGACACAATCGAGACGGGAGCCAGTCACAGATGACCGTTCAGGACGACGTGACGCAGCAGGGCGTTATCCTCACCGAGGCGGCCGCCTCCAAGGTGGGCGCGCTGCTCGGCCAGGAGGGCCGCGACGACCTACGGCTGCGTGTGGCCGTTCAGCCGGGTGGGTGCTCCGGGCTGCGCTATCAGCTCTACTTCGACGAGCGTTCGTTCGACGGCGACATCGTGCGCGCGTTCAGCGGTGTGGAAGTAGTGACGGACAAGATGAGTGCCCCGTACCTGACGGGGGCGACCATCGACTTCGTGGACACGATCGAGAAGCAGGGCTTCACGATCGACAACCCGAACGCGACGGGTTCCTGCGCCTGCGGCGACTCCTTCCACTGACGGCCGTCGCGGGCAATCCCCCAGCATGCGAATAGCCGTCACCGGGTCGATCGCGACCGACCACTTGATGATGTTCTCCGGTAAGTTCACCGACACGCTCATCGCCGAGAAGCTGGACAAGGTATCGCTGTCGTTCCTGGTACATGACCTGCAGGTCCGGCGCGGGGGAGTGGCGGGCAACATCAGCTTCGGCCTTGGCTGCCTGGGGCTGAGCCCACTGCTTGTCGGCAGCGTCGGCCCGGACTTCACCGAGTACCGGACGTGGCTCGAGACGCACGGCGTCGACACCGGCGGCGTGCGTACCTCGTCCACGCGGCACACGGCGCGGTTCGTCGCCACGAACGACACCGAGGGAAACCAGATCGCGTCGTTTTACCCGGGCGCGATGAGCGAGGACAGCGAGATCGACATCGTGTCGCTCGCCACCGCCAACGGCGTGGACCTGGTGCTGATCGGCGCGGGTGACCCGGCCGCGATGCAGCGGTACACCGCCGACTGCCGGGCGGCCGGCATTCCCTTCGCCGCGGACTTCTCGCAGCAGGTCGCTTTCCTCGACGGTGAGAGCATGCGCTCGCTCATCGACGGGGCAGCGTACCTGTTCTGCAACGAGTACGAGGGAGCGGTGATCGAGAGCAAGACCGGCTGGTCGTCCGCGGAGATCCTGGACCGGACCCAGATCCGGGTGATCACGCTCGGCCCGGCCGGAGCCCGGGTGGAGCGGGCTGGCGCGGAACCGGTCCTGGTCGGGCCGGTCCCGGACGCGAAGCTTGTGGAGCCGACAGGCACCGGTGACGCGTTCCGCTGCGGGTTCCTCGCCGCGACGGCATGGGGGCTGCCGGTGGAGCGTGCCGTCCAGCTCGGCAACCTGATTGCCGTGCTCGTGCTTGAGACCGTGGGTCCGCAGGAGTACGAGCTCAAGCCGGACCTGCTGGCCGACCGCGCGGCGACCGCGTACGGCGATGAGGCGGCCGCCGACATCGCCGCGCACCTGCCCGCGTAGCGGGTCACCGCGCGCCCCGCCGCCCCGCCGCCGCGAAAGCCGCGGAATACCCCGGAACAAGCGATAGCGGTCCCGGCGGACCCCCCTGATCGCGTATCGGGCGGGAACGGCTCGCCGCGAGCCGTCCCCGCCCGGGTAGGACTGTTAGCGGCGGAAGAAGCGCTCGAAGGCTTCGATGTAGTTCTTCGGTGAGCCGACGCCGGTGGAGTCGTCGTATCCCTTCACGGCCGGCAGGGCCGCGGCGCCTTCACCGTCGATGCCGAGGGTCCGCAGGTAGGTGATCAGCGGGCCGGTCTTGGTGTACGGGTTGGTGTAGTTGTTCCTGACCTCGGCCAGGTAGCCGGGGCCGAACGGGTGGTCGGTCACGTCGTGGAAGGCCGGCGTGCCGTACAGGGAATAGATCACCGGGTTGGCGAAGCCGAGCGGGTGGCCCGCCGCCTGCTGCGCGTCGGCCTCGATGCCGGCGAACGTCGGGCTCGCCACGCTGGTGCCGCCGATCCGGCTGAGCGAGAACTTGAGGGTGGTGCCGTTCGGCTGGTAGAGGGTCTCGCCGACGAGGAAGCCCGTGGACGGGTCGGCCAGCGCCGACACGTCAGGGACGACCCGCATCGGGGCGCTGCTCTTGGTGCCGTTGGGCAGTGATGTGGCGAGGCTGTCAGGTACCACGCCTCGCTGGTAGGACGGCTGGGTGTACGCGGTGCTCACGCCGCCGCCGCTGGACCCGTCGTAGTAGTCCGGGTATTCGCCCGGCGGGGTGTATTCCCAGGACTTCCCGTTGGACGCCAGCGGGTCGAGCAGCGTGCCCCAGGAGGTCTCGAACTCGTAGTTGTCGTGTCTCCCGATCGCCAGGCTGGTGCCGCCCACCGAGGTGACCCACGGGCTGGAAGTCGGGTAGTCGACCTGGATCTGGTCCGACCCAGGGTCTTCGGCTGGCGATTCGTAGCCGCTGTCGCCGGAGGAGAAGAAGAACCCGATGCCCTCGGCGGCACCGGCCTGGAAGACGGTGTCGTAGACGCTGGTGAGCGTGGCGGTGTCGTAGGGCTCGCCCCACGAGTCGGTCACGATGCTGGCCAGGTGCTTGTTCACGATCAGCGCGAGCGCGTTCACCAGGTCGGCGTCGGTGCAGCTCACCGCGCCCACGTACACCACGTTCGCGTTCGGTGCCTCGCCGTGCACCGACTCCACATCAAGCGACTCCTCGCCGTACCAGCCGGAGGCGTCGCACTCGTCGGCGGCGGTGTCGGTCCAGCCGTTCGTGCCGCCGAGCAGGTACTGCGTGTACTGGCCGGGCCGGAACGGCTTGTCACCGGTAACGGTCGCGTACTGGTTGGCGTCGGACAGCATGGTGGGGGAAGCGTAGGCGTCGACGACCGCTACCGTCTGGCCCTTGCCGGTCATGCCGGACTTGGTGACGCCGTACGCGCCGCGGATCTGCCTCGGCGTGTACCCGCAGACGTTCCACGGCTGGGACTTGCCGTAGGCCCGCGGCTCGTTGGTCGCGACCTTCTGCCCGTAGTAGGTCGAGCAGGGCCCGGCCACCCAGTAGTTCTGCGGCGGCGGCGGAAGCGTGTCCTGCGGTTTCATCATGTTCGTGGCGGTGTCAAGGCCGCCGACCGTGAGCACGTCGGCCGCGACGCTGGCCGGCGCGGACGCCGCCTGCTCCGGCGCCCGGTCCGCCTTGCCGTCCGGCCCGCGGAACGTGCCGAACGTCACGCCGAAGGCCTTCGCGGCCGCGGCGACGGTGCCGTGGACCTGTACGAACCCGCCGACCTCGTCGGTGACCTTGGCCACCGACAGGCCCGCGCCGGTAAGCCAGTTTTCCACCGCGCGAATCTGCGCGGTTGTGGGGCCGAACCGGGCCATCACCTGCTGTGCGGTCAGGTAGTGCCCATACAGGGCGTTGCCCGGCGTGGAGACCGCGGTGGCGTACGCGGTCAGGCCGGACGGGTCCTGGCCCGCCAGGTAAACGTTGGCGGTCACCGTCCCGCTTGCGACCGCGCTGCTGTGGATTTTTGCCGCTCCGGTCGCCCATGTGGGGTGGGTGCCGGGGATGGCGGCGCGCGCGGGCGTGGGCTGGGCTGCGGCCGCGGTCATGACGCCGACGGCCAGCACGGCCGCGGCCCCGCCGGTTGCGATTAGGCGCAATCGCGTTAGGTGTATCACTCGGGCAACCTCGCAATCTTGTTGAAGCGAGTCGTGAACTATGAGTAACCCTTGCGCATCGCCTGATGAACAGGCAAGACCCGACATGAACGCATTTGGTCCGTTGCCGACATGGCGGGTGAGCGGGCCGCGACGAGGCGGGGTAGCGTGGCCGCATGGCCTTGCTCGCATCCGGTTATCGAGGGCCGCCTCAGCTGACGCTCCCGCGGGCCTTCACCGAATGGACCGCCGACCCGGCGATGATCGCGCTCGCCGTGGTCCTGCTCGCCTGCTATCTCGCCGGCGTCTACCGGGTCCGGGCAGCGGGCGGCGAGTGGAAGACGGGTCCGGTGATCGCGTTCTGCGGGCTCGGTGTCGGCTTCCTCGTGATCGCCACCATGTCGTGGGTGGGTGTCTACCAGAACGTCCTGTTCTACGCGCGGGCCACGCAGACCGTGCTGCTCGTCCTGCTGACGCCGCTGTTCCTCGCGATGGGTAAGCCGCTCACCCTCTTCGGCGCGGTGTTCCCCCGCGCGGGCGCGCGGGTCGGGAAAGTCGTGCACAGCAAGGTCGCCGTGGCGCTCACGTTCCCCGCGATCACCTCGCTGCTGATCTTCATGGTGCCCATGTGCATGTACTTCACCAACTGGTACACCGCGACGTTCTACAGCGGCACCGCCCGCGAGCTGACCTACCTGGCGCTGATGGCGCCCGGCTACCTGTTCTTCTGGACGCTGCTGCGGGTCGACCCGGTGCCGAAGCGGTACCCGTACGGCATCGCGATGTGGATCACGGCGGCCGAGGTGGTGGGCGACGCGTTCTTCGGCATCGCGGTCATCGCGGACACCAACATCCTCGCAAGCAGCTACTACCACGCGGTGGGCTGGCCGTTCGGCCCGTCGCTGGCCACCGACCAGGTGCTCGGCGGCGGCATCATCTGGATTCTCGGTGACGCGGTCGGGCTGCCGTTCCTGGCGGTCCAGCTCATCCAGATGATGCGCGCCGACAAGGTCGAGGCGGCCGCGATCGACGCCGAACTCGACGCGAAGGAAGCCGCCCGCGCGGCCCGCAAGGCGGCGCGGGCGAAGGCGCGCGCTGCCAGGGCCGCGTGGCGCGCGGGGGAGGACTACCCGACCGCCGAGACCGCCGACGCCGACGCCGACGCTGGCGAGGGCGACGCTGGCGAGGTCGAGGGCGAGGAAGAAGAGCGGCCCTGGTGGGAAAACGACCCCCGGTTCACCGAGCGCTACAGGAACGTGTGACGCCGGCCAGACGCCACCGTCCGTTCGGAGAATCGCGGATCAGTAACGGCGACGGATCCCGAACGCCCAGCCAGACGGCAACTCGCTGCGGAAGACGAACTCGTGCGACTTCATGCCGCACCACGCCGGAACATCGGTGTAGGCAGCGGGGTCATCGGCGAGGACGGCGATGACCTGGCCGACAGGCACGTCCCGGATCTGCTCGGCGAGCATGATGATC
>Ga0335075_10005778_pt1 | contig 19141 bp, 18 predicted proteins | sample Lox_Sample_24_FD_206723 | JGI IMG/M metagenome (GOLD analysis project Ga0335075, IMG submission 206723) | Soil microbial communities from Loxahatchee National Wildlife Refuge, Florida, United States - Lox_Sample_2.4 | ecosystem: Environmental > Terrestrial > Soil > Wetlands | place: USA... | reverse complement strand
ATATATCGATCAACTAGCGACTGTCAAGCGGTCCGCTACCCAGGGGACGGCGCCGCCGGGACCGGCACGAGCAGTCGAGACCTCCAGCGGCAACCCCTACGCCAGCTTGGCCGTAAACGACACCTTGCCGGTGCACTTGAACGGTGCGGATTGGTCTGAGAGCAGCGGGTAGGTGAGACTTGCTTCTACATGACCTCCTGCGGTGCCGTTCTCCTGGGAGGCAATCGAGAACGCCGACTGCCCGGTTGCCGGCGGTGTGCCGGGGCCGAGCGGCTCCCAGGTGGCTGGAACGTGCTCGGTCAGCTTGCCTGAGCTGGGGAGCGCAACCGCAGTTGCGAAGTTGCCGGCGGGAACCGTTTGAGAGGCGACGACCGGAATCGAACCGGTGTAGACGGCTTTGCAGGCCGCTGCGTAGCCACTCCGCCACGTCGCCTTGTGCCCCTAAGCCTACCGACGCCGCTCCGTGTTGCGTGGCCGGTTTCGCGGAGGCGCTGGTTCGCGTGCCGAAGCGCACCGATCCTCCGTCAAGCGGCAGCTTAGCTCGGCATTCGAACCTCGTTATGCACGATTAGCGACGCCGTTAGCACCGCTTTGGCGCATTGTTAGCCGCGCTGCAGTGATATATCGCACGATGGACTCTCCCAAGCCAACTGGAGGTGTCCTGTGAAACGTGTACTTGCACCAACGCTCATTGCCGCGCTCCTCGGCGGCGCCGTGGCAGGCGTGGCGATCGTTCTCATTGGGCTCACCCCGCGCAGCACAGCCGTGTCCGGACGTGCGGCACCACCGGCCACGACCAGTGCCTCCAGTTCGACGGGGATCAAGCGCGACGTATCTTCGACCGGGCTGACCGCGACACAGATCTATCAGCGTGACTCCAGCGGAGTCGTTGCAATCAAGGCTGTTACCCGAGAAGGCGAGGACGAGGGCACGGGGATCGTGTTGAACGAAAAAGGCCTGATCCTGACAAACGACCATGTAATCAAGGGCGCGACGAGCATCACGGTTGATGCGAGCGGGGCGTCCAAGCTCACGCGGAGCGCGAGCATTGTGGGCGAAGAAGCGAACCAGGATCTGGCGCTCATTCAGGTGAACCCGTCAGGTCATGGCTTGAAAGCGCTGACGCTCGCGAGCTCGAGCGCGTTGCAGGTGGGCGAGACCGTGAACGCGATCGGCAATCCGTACGGCCTGGAAGAGACGCTCACCCGCGGCATCGTCTCCGCGCTGAACCGCGAAATCACGGCACCCGACGGCGCGAAGATCACAGGCGCGATCTAGACCGACGCGGCGCTGAACCCCGGCAACTCCGGCGGCCCACTGCTGAACGAAGAAGGCGAGGTGATCGGCGTCAACTCCCAGATCGCCAGCGACGCGTCCACCGCCGGGGGCGCCCAGCCCGGCAACACCGGCGTGGGCTTCGCGATCTCCTCGAGCACCGTCGTCCAGGCGGTCAAGCGGATCGAGTCAGGCAATGGTGTGACGTACGCCTCAGCGGTGGACAAACAGCTTGAATCCCAGGGCGTGGGGGCGAACACCTACGGCGCGCGAAGGGCATACGAAGAAGCCGAGGTCGGTGGCGAAGCGGGCACGGAAACGGGGCAGGAAGCCTCCACGGGTGTCGGTGGTGATGGCAGCGCAGAAGGCGAAGGCCCAGAAGCGATCGTCCGCTGACGATCCGCGGGAGCCCTGGGAAGCGGCGGGCGCATTGTGACTTCTCGCCCGTGGCGTTCGGGGATCGCGCCGATGCTGCCCATGTGCTCGATGATGTCCGCGCAGGCTGGCCGGGGCGCATCGCCCGTTGATACGCTTGACGTCCCAGGGCGATTAGCTCAGCTGGGAGAGCGCCGCCTCGACAAGGCGGAGGTCGCAGGTTCGAGCCCCGCATCGCCCATTGCAAGAACCCGCTGGAAACGGCGGGTTTTCTTGTGCCCGCAGCGCCGCCGGGGAGAGGGCTCAGACAGGGCCGCGTCCTCCTGGCGTCCTCCATTCTGGCGACTTGCGTTCGCGTACTACCAGTGGACAACGTGTTTCGTGCCGGGTGTGCTGTGGTTGCACACGGGGAGGACCCGTGGCTGTACCCCGGCCTTGGTCAACGCCTAGTCGCGCGAAGGGTGCGACTTGACTTCGCGGAGCTGGGCTGGGGCGCCAGCGCCGTTGAACGTCGCGTCGAGCGCATCGGCCAGGGCTGCCTCGACGCTGGGGAACAGGTGGCCGTAGCGATCGAGCGTCGTTGTGATGGATGAGTGGCCGAGCCGTGCTTGGATCAGCTTCGGGTGCGCCCCGGCGGCGATGAGCAGGGAGGCGCAGGTATGGCGGAGGTCGTGCTTGTGCCGACGTCGGCACAATCACGATCTGCGCGACACGTTCGGCACGGCGATGGCTGGAACCGGCGTTCCCATGCGGACCTTGCAGGAGTGGATGGGCCACCGGGACATCGAGACAACCCAGCGCTACGCCGATTACGCGCCCAGCGCGCACGAGGCGGCGTTCGTCGCAGCCGCCTTCGGGGCACAGGACGCCGGTCAGCGCCTCGTGGGCGAGGCGGCGTGATCGGGCGCTGCGCCGCTCGTGCGGCAGTCGCTCAAGTCACCATCTCCATCAGATGATTGTCGTCCGCGATCCGCGCCACCTGTTCATCGACGAGTCCGGCGACTCCGAGCGCACGCTCCTGTTGTGCGCGCTGAGCTTGCCCGAATCGACGGTTGCTCTCGCAGAAGCGAGCACGGATCGGCTCGTGGGTCAGATGGCCGCGCTGCTGCCGGGGTTCGCCCGGGAGCCAGAGCTGAAGGCGAACCGGCTTGCGCGCCCGCTCCTGCCCAGCGAGATCGACGCTCTCAACGACGCTGCGCCGTTCCGTACGCACGAGCGTGAGTTCGTCTATCAGCACGCCCTTCATCACCTTGCAGGTCTCGCCGGTGCGCAGGTGTACGCGGTGCTCTGGCATTGGAAGGGACCGGCGGCGCGCGGAGGGCGACGGTATCGGCTGCTGCTGGAACGGCTTCTGGAATGGGTGCTCGAAGACCCGGAGCCTGTATCGAGCATCGTGATCGACCGAGCCGGCCAGGAGCGTCACTACCGGCAGGCCATCGACACGATCAGCGCGGGCGCCGGGACGGATTGGACTGTGCGGATGTCGGCCTCGCATGAGGATCGTCTCGTGCAGCTCGCGGACCTGACGGCCTTCGCCGCCTGGCAGGCCGCCACGCCCGGCCAGAGCCATTCCAAGCCTCACATGCGCCACTGGTACCGGTTGGCCCTGGGGGACGTGTTTGCGCCGCAGGGCGACGGATATGGCCTACGGCACTTCGCTGACGAGGACGCTCGCGCGAGGAGCAACTACCGCCGCCGACGCTGAGTAGCGGATACTGCCCGCAGAAACAAGCTGCCCCGGGTGTTACCCCGGGGCGTGGTCGAGACCGGAGCCGTCTAAGCGGGCCGACCTCGTGCTGCAATGATAGACGATCCCGGCGACAGCGCAAGCGCCTCACCTGCAATGAGCGAGATCACCGACAAGACCGATGAGCTGTTCATGGCGGCGTCGCGTAGCGACGATGATCTCGGCTACCCGGCGGATGTTGCGTTCGTTCCCGGCGATGAGGAGTGGACCGACGACGTTCTGTGGCGCAACCTGATCGAAAGGCAGGCGACCGTCCTTGTCGGCGAGGACACCGAGCTGCTGCTGGTGCCGCTGCGCCGCGGCGTGATCGACCGGCTCACGGGCCGTGTGCCCGTCAGCGTCGCGCCGCGAACGCATGGGCACCCCTCGTCCTACGCGACGTTGAGTCGTCTGGGGCGTCACCCGGTGCGCCAGATGCGCGCCCTCGCGCACGCCTGACTTGCCGGCAAGCACCTGAGCTACTGCAGCGTTCCCGAGGGGGCTTGTCGATCCGCGGCGCCGGTAACGATCGCTCGGACACCCGCTCTTCGTCCGAGGGAGCTTGCGTGAGCGTCGAGTGCCGAGACGTTCGCTTTGCCAAAAGTTCAGCGGCGCGAATGGCCTGGTCGGAAGTCTCTGCGGTCGTTGACGCCGAGCTTGCGCATTGCGCGGTAGATGTGGGTCTCGACGGTGCGCGTGGAGAGCACGAGCTTTTCGGCTATCTCGCTGTTGGTGAGCCCGCGCGCGGCGAGTTCCACCATTTGTGCCTCGCGTGGCGTGAGCTCAATCTCCGCGCGATCGATACCTTCGATTGGCATCGCCTCGATGCCCTGGCCGTCGACCTGGAGCTCGCGGCTGCGGGCTGCCGCTCGGCGTGCGCTGTCTTGGCGTCCTTCGGCGGCGAAGGCCGCGGCGGCGTGTGCGGCTGCCTCTGATGCGTAGAGCGTGACGCCGAGAGCGGCGAACGTCTCGGCCGCGTCCAGCATCGCGGTGGCATCGCCGCTGGCGCGCGCGGCGACGTGCGCGGTGTACGCGTGGGTGAGCGGCGCGTCGCAGCGTTCAGCCAGCTCGCGGAGCGTCTGCGACAGCTCGCGGGCGGGCTTGCCGGCGCGCATCGCCTCGTAGTTCAGCTCGGCGGCGTAGACGGGAGCGCATTCTTGATCGCGCGCCGCGTCCAGCAGGAGTGCCTGCGCCGCGGGTGGGTCTGCTTCCGCGAGCTTCCCCCAGGCCCGCCCGTGCGCGAGCCACGGCCCGAAGCCGCGCTTCGAAGCAGGTCCGCCGTTCTGTGGCGCAGCTGCGTCCCCAGCGTCGTCGTGGAGCTCGCGCGCCACTGCGGTCGCCCGCTCGTGGTCGTTGAGCGCGAGGAACGTCGCGGCCTGTAGCGACCGTGCCATCAGGCGAACGCCGAAGGGGTCTTGTCGCCGGGATTGCGCGATCGCCTCGTTGATCCAGCGGCTGCAGTCCAGCAGCCGGCCGGCGAGATAGTCGGATGCCGCCACGGTGATCGCGGCGAGTCCCGCGGCGGCGTGGTCGGCGTGGTCGGCGGCCGACTCGAAGGCGGCGCGCATGTCTCGCTCGAGGCCGGGAAGATCACAGCCGGAGGCCAGGCCGATGGTCGCGATGGTGGCGAACTCGAGGAACTCCAGCTCGCCACGAAGCGGGAGCTCGGGGACTTCGCCGAGCATCGTGTCGGCTTCGCGGACCCGTCCGGCCCAGAACCTGTCGGCAGTGAGGGCGCGCTTCAGCCAGCGTGTCGCCTCATCGGGCGCTCCAGCTGCCAGGGCGCTCTCGAGCTCCGCGGCCATCGCGCCCGGCGGGCTGCTGAGCGCCGCGAAGTGAAGTCGCAGCATGCCGACCTGCGTCTGCCAGCCTTGCTCGGGCCACCATTCCAGTGCACGGTCGAGGAGCCGCACGGCTTGCTCTCCGCGCCCGAGACCCCAGTAAAGGATCGCCGCTCGCTCGCGGAGGTAGGCGAGCGCGAGGTCGGGGTCCGCGATCTCTTCCTCCACCTCGGCGAGCGCTGCCTCCGCCTCGGAGGCTCGCCCGTGGACGTAGTGGGCCGACGCGAGCAGCATGTTCGCCTCGGCGCCCGCCCCGGCAGCCAGCGCACGCCGTGCGAAGTCGTCTCCGCCTTCGGCGCCGGCGAGATTGGCGGCCCGCGCGGCGTCGAGCAGGGTGGCGACCGCCACGGGCTCGCCCGCCTCGATGAGCCATCGTGCGATGCGCACCTCGTCTGCCGGGGAGCGCGCGGAACGCGCCGAGACGAGCTCGGCGAGGCGAACGCGATGCGCGTTGCCGCGCGATACGGGCATCGCCAGGAGGACCGACTCGCCATACAGCGGCTGCGCGACGCGCAGCTCGCCGGCGCCGTCGGTTGTGGGCTCGGCCACCACCAGTCGCTTGCTCTCGAGTGCCGTGAGTGTGTCCGCGGTAAGGAGCCCTCGCGCCTCGGCGGCGGCGAGCGGTTCTCCCAGCGCGACGAGCTCCAGCGCCACGCGCTCGGCATCGGTCAGGGTGCCCATGCGCTCGGTGATCAGCTCGCGCAGGGAGGGGCTGGGCGGCGGTGGCTCTGTCAGCTGCCAGATCCCGTTGGACTGGGCGAGCGCGCCGCTGTCGATCGCCCCAGCGAGCAGCTGCTGCGCGTAAAGGATGTTGCCGGCGCTCGTGCGCGCCAGCCAGCGGTGTCCGCCGCGCTCGAGTGGACCTCCGAGGGCCGTTTCGATGATCGCCTCCATCTCGGGTTCCCCTAGCGACCCAAGCTCGATGCGAATGGCGCCCGCGTCCTTCCACAGCGCTGTCATGGCGTCAAGGGACGGGGCTCCCGTCTGCGTGGTCGCGATGACGAAGGCCACGTCGTGCTCTGCCAGGTGCAGCAGGACCGTCGCCGAGGCCGGATCGAGTAGATGGGAGTCGTCGACGCCGAGCACGATCTCCCGCGTACCGGCCTGCGTGCGCAGGGCGGCGATGATGGTCTGTACCAGGCCGGCGTCCTCGCCGGCAGGAGTGCCCGCCGGTACCAGGGTGCCGAGTGCCGCGAGCGGGATCGCGCGGGAGCTGCGGGTCGCGCGGGTCCACGCGACGTAGGCTCCTGCGGCCTCGGCGTCGAGGATGGCCTGTCTGGCAAGCCGTGTCTTGCCGACTCCCGCCTCGCCGCTGATGAGGGCTCCAGTGGCTCCCACGGAGCGGGCTTCGAGGATCTGCGCGAGCTCACCCTGTCGGCCCACGAGGGGCCACGTGAGCGTCGCATCGGAGCGCGCACCCGCCATTGCGAAACCGTAGCTCCAATCCAGTCGTCGCTGCCCGTCCTGCTCACCGCGGCGAGGCGCTGGGTCTGCGTAGCGGCACGGCGAAGATCAGTAGCCGCATACGTAGGACCTCTCCGGCTGGCGCTGCGAGCTTGCCTTCCAGCTGCAACGCGATCAACGGAGGCAAAGAGATGCGGGTGTTCGAGGACGAGGACTTCCAGTTCGGGTTCGAGCTGGTTCTGGGCGCGACCTACCACCAGTCGGCGGACGTCGGGGAGGCTCTGGCCACCGCCGCGCGCATCCCCGACGGCGACGCCGATGCGTGGATCCGTGAGTGGAGCGCCACCGCGACGAGGACCTTTGATGCTGGCGAGCACGCCCGGCATGCCGGGCGCAGGGCAACGGCCCTGTCGTTCTACAGGCGAGCGGCTAGGTACTACTGTGCGGCGCTTTACTGCGCCGCGAAGGCCAGCGACTTCGGAGCACAGCGCGTGCTCACGACGTGGCGGCGTCAACATGAATGCTGGGAGCACACCGTCCAGCTCTCGCCCGCACCCGGCGAGCGTCTGTTGATCCCCTACGAGGCCACCACGTTGCGTGGCTGGTTCTTCCGCGCGCCCGATGCAGCCGGCGGGGAGCCGCGGCCGCTGGTGATCATGAACAACGGCAGCGACGGCTCGACCGCCTCGATGTGGGACCACGGCGGCGCCGCGGCGGCCGAGCGGGGCTATCACTGGATGACCTTCGATGGCCCCGGCCAGCAGTCTGCCCTCTATGAGCAGGGAATCCCGTTCCGCCACGACTGGGAGGCTGTGCTCACTCCCGTGGTTGACCTGCTCGTCAGCCGGGCCGACGTGGACAGCGAGCGGATCGCGGTCATAGGCGTCAGTCAAGGGGGCTTCTGGGTGCCCCGCGCGCTCGCCTTCGAGCACCGCCTGGCAGCGGGCGTCGCCGACACGGGCGCGGTGGACATCACCCGCGCCTGGCTTCAGGCGATCCCGCCAGCGATGCGAGAGCTCCTCGACGCCGGCGAGAAGGACACCTTCGACGCTCAGATGCGAGCGGCCGAGAAGGAATCTCCAGCGGTCACCGCCGTGCTCGAGTTCCGCGGACATCCATATGGTGTCACGAGCGGATCGCGCTATGACCTCTTCAAGGCGGTCGAGAGCTTCAAACTCGGAGACGAGATCAAGGACATCAGCACCCCTCTGCTGATCACCGATCCCGACGACGAGCAGTTCTTCCCCGGCCAGCCGCAGGAGCTTTACGAGCGGTTGCCCGGCGAAAAGCAGTTGGTTCGCTTCGCTGCCGCCGAGGGCGCCAGCCGCCACTGCGAGCCGATGGCCACAGGGCTGCGCGACGCCCGTATCTTCGACTGGCTACAGAGCCACCTCGGCTAGCCGCGGCATTCCGCGCTCCTGCGAGACCGGTCCTCGCGATCACTTGCCGCGTTTGCCTTCCCCTGCTCCCCGTCAGACCGGGGATCTGCCGACCCATCTGTTCGCGATCGCCTGTGGGGTCGCGGTAGCGAACCTCTACTACGTCCAGCCGCTGCTCGCGGTCATCGCCCGAGACTTCGACCTCACAGCGGCGACCGCGAGCCTGCTGCTCTTCTGCTCGCAGATCGGCTACGCGGCCGGCATCCTCCTTTTCGTCCCGCTCGGCGATGTCCGCGACCGGCGGCGCCTGGTCGGTTCAATGATGGGGATCGCCGCCGCGGCGCTGTTGCTCTGCGCGCTGGCGCCTTCCTTCGACCTCCTGCTGATCAGCATCTTCCTGGTCGGGCTGACTACGGTGTCGGGGCAGATCCTCATCGCGTTCACGGCGGATCTCAGCGCGGAGGATTCGCGAGGGCGTGCACTCGGGACCGTGGTCAGCGGTCTTCTGACGGGGATCCTCGCCGCGCGAGCAGCCAGCGGCCTGATCGCAGACGCGCTCGGCTGGCGCGCGGTCTTCGTGATCGCGACTGCACTGAACCTGCTGCTAGCCGTCCTCATATGGCGAGGAGCACCGCGCTCCAGCGGACGGCTAGGCCCCGGCTACCGGGCGCTGCTGCGATCCGTCCCCGCCCTCGTCCGCGCGCAGCCCTCGCTGCGGCGGGTGATGGCCTTCGGCTTCATCTCGATGGCCGCCTTCAACCTCTTCTGGACCGCAACCACGCTGCTGCTCAGCTCCCCTCATTACCATTTCACGCCGGGCGAGATCGGTGCTCTCAGCGCCCTCGGACTCGTGGGCACCACAGTTGCCCGGCGGGCAGGCCGACTGCACGACAGCGGGAGAAGTACCCTCGCAAGCACCGCCGCTTGGGCGGTCATGCTCACCGGATGGCTCACCTGCATACCAGCCGGCAGCTCGCTTGGATGGCTGATAGCGGCCGTCGTTGTGATCGACGTTGGAACACAGGGCCAGCGAATCCTCAACCAGACGCGCGCGCTCACGCTCTCGCCTTCGGCGCGCAGCCGTGCCAACACGGCGTACATGAGCGGTAACTTCCTCGGCGCCGCTACAGGCTCGCTCGCAGCGATGGTCCTGTGGCGCGCGGGCGGCTGGACCGCCGTGGCCGCCGCCGGATCCGCCACCTGCCTACTCGCCCTGGGCGCGTCTCTGCGTACGGACCGCGCGTGAAGATCAGTATCCGGCTACGTACGACGTCGAGGGGCCGCGGATGGAGGATGCGCCCATCGACAAACCCACATCGGAGTCGGAGGCAACGATGGTCAACGCCGGCGCAGTCACAAACCAAGCAGTCCCCAACGGCAAGGAGAAGGCAACCGGCTCGGGCTTCCTCATGGCGGCCGTCCCGTGGTTGCTATTCACCGTAGTCGCGGAGCGCGGCACGCTGAAGATCGCGTCGATCGGCGCGCTGCTGATCGCGATCTGGGTCAGCCGTCCGGGCATCCAGGCCGGCAGGCCGAAGGTCCTCGAGCTAAGCGCGGTGTTCACGTTCGCCGCGTTCACGGTCGCCGCGTTCTTGGTCGACCCGTCCGTCGCCCACTGGCTCGAGCGCTACGCGCGGGCGATCGCCGCCGGGTTGCTTGCGCTCGTCGCGTTCGGCTCGCTGCTGTTCGTTCCCTTCACGGAGCAATACGCACGCGAGCGGGTTCCCCAGCAGACGTGGAGCTCGCCGAAGTTCAAGGCGATCAACCGGCGGCTGACGACGATCTGGGCACTCACGTTCGCAGCGATGGTCCCGTTCCACATCGCGGCCGGCGCGATCGACAGCCGGCCCACCAACATCCTGTTCAACTGGGTCACCCCGTTCGTGCTCGTGTTCGTGGCCATGAAGCTCTCGAGCGCCCCCACGCCCTACGCGGAGGCATGACGATGCGCTTCTTCACTGACGAGGACTTCCAGTTTGGCCTCGAGATGGTGCTCGGAGGCGCTTACCGGCAGAACACGGACATCGGTGAGTCGCTGGCGACCGCCGAGCGCATTCCAGACGGCGACGCCGACGCCTGGATACGCGAGTGGATCGCCACAGCGGACGGCGCATGCGGAGCGGGCGAAACTGCTCGGCACGCGGGGCGCCGGGTCACTGCCCTCTCGTTCTACCGGCGGGCGGCGACCTACTACTCGACCGCGCTGTATTGCACCGCAAAGGCGACGGACTTCAGCGACGAGCGGGAGCTCGCCACGTGGCGGCGCCATCGCGACTGCTGGGAGCACGTCGTTGACCTCTCGCCCGCACCGGGTGAGCGGCTCGAGATCCCCTACGAGGGGACGACGCTCAAGGGCTACTTTTTCCGCGCCCCCGACGCGCAGCCGGGTGAGCGTCGACCGCTCGTGATCATGAACAACGGCAGCGACAGCGCAACCTCGGCGATGTGGGGACACGGCGGCGCTGCCGCCGGCGAGCACGGCTACCACTGGATGACGTTCGACGGCCCAGGGCAGCAGTACGCGCTCTACGAGCAGGGCATCCCGTTTCGTCCCGACTGGGAGGCCGCGCTCACCCCGGTTGTGGACGCGATGGTCGCCCGAGCGGATGTCGACAGCGACCGGGTGGCGGTCATCGGCATCAGCCAGGGCGGCTTCTGGGTACCGCGCGCGCTTGCCTTCGAGCACCGGCTCGCCGCCGCCGTAGCGGACGGCGGCGTCGTCGACATCTCACGCTCATGGCTTGCGCCTCTCCCTGCCGCGCTGCGGGAGCTGCTCGAGACCGGCCAGAAGGACGCCTTCGACGCAGCCGTGAGCAAGAGCGAGGCCGCGAACCCCGCAGCCGCCGCGGCGCTCGAGTTCCGCGGCCGCCCCTACGGGATCACCAGCGGCTCCCGTTACGAGCTGTTCGAGGCGGTGTCGGCCTACCGGCTCGGCGATGAGGTGAACAACATCACCACACCGATGCTGATCTGCGACCCCGACGACGACCAGTTCCTTCCCGGTCAGTCACAGGAGCTTTACGAGCGTCTGCCCGGCGAGAAGAAGCTCGTGCGCTTCACCGTCGAGGAGGGCGCACATCGTCACTGCGAGCCGATGGGACTAGCCGTCCGTGATGCGCGCATCTTCGACTGGCTCGAAGGTCACTTCGGTGCCTAGCAGCCAGGGGCGACACGTCTCCCTCTCTGGCAAGAGCAGTCGCGTCGGTAGTCGAGCGGCGCGCCTGCTCGGGACGACAGCAGGCGTGCGAGTGATCGTTTTCAGCGCCGTGAATCGACAATCCACTTCGGGAACGCTGCACTAGCTCGGGGCTGTGCGCCTAGCGGCGCAAGTAGCTCGCCGGTACTGGTCTGGCGCGCCGCGTCGTCTAGCTGCGCATCCCTCAGCTCCTCGCGTGCCCAGCGACCGAGCAGCGCCTCGTGATACCCGGATCGAGGCCCTCGGCGTGCACAGAGGCGAGAGCGTTCTCAGCCGCTTGGGCGCGTGTCGTCATGCTCTCGATGCTACGGCTGCGACTTACGGAGCTTGGTAGCAATTTTGGTAGCAATTTGAGCGAACCCGAGCTGATCTGAGAGCACCGCAGGCCAGTAAAACCAGGCTATTTGGCCTTACCTGAGCGCCAGAGGCGAGTTCGAGCCCAGTATCGCCCTGTCAAGGCCGGTTGAAAATGCACCCCCTGGCGCCGGTTGAAAACTGACCCCCCTTGGGCCGCCGGCTGCGCGTGGAGCGAGGCGTGTAGCGCCGAGCGGAGCGCGCTGCCGGCGGCGGTTTCCGCTGTCGAGGGACGGTTTTGGTTGGTTCCGCGCGTAAACAGAGGCCCTGTGGTGCGTTCTGCGGCGCTGCGGCGGGGTGGTGCTTGTGTTTGGGTCAGGGTGTTTCGGCGGTCTGACGGGCTGGGTGAGGGCCGAGGTCGCGGTCCTTGAGGCGGTAGCTGTCGCCCTTCAGCGAGAGGATTTCGGCGTGGTGGACGAGCCGGTCGATCATCGCGACGGCGACGGCGTCGTCGCCGAAGATCTCGCCCCAGGCGGAGAACGGCTTGTTGCTGGTGACGATCAGGCTGGCGCGCTCGTAGCGGCGGGAGACGAGCATGAACATGAGATTCGCGGCTTGCGGGTCGAATGGTATGTATCCGACCTCGTCGCAGACGAGCAGGGGAATCCGCTCGAGCCGTTTGAGCTCCTCCTCGAGGCGCCCTTGGCGTTGGGAGTCGGCGAGCAGCGCGACCCACTCGGTTGCCGTTTTGAAGCTCACGCGTTGGCCGGCGAGGCAGGCGCGGATTGAGAGCGCGACAGCGAGGTGGGTCTTGCCGGTGCCTGGTGGCCCGAGCAGCACGACGTTTTCGCGGGCGTGCAGGAAGTCGAGCTGGGCGAGGTGCTCGATCACTTGCTTTTTGATCGAGCGCTGGAAGGTGAAGTCGAACTCCTCGAGCGTCTTGCGCGCGGGGAACCGCGCGGAGCGGATGCGGGCCTCGCCTCCGTGCGCGTCGCGTGCACTGGTCTCTGTGGAGAGCAGCGCTTGGGCGAAGCGCTCATAGCTCCATTCCTCGGCACGTGCGCGCTCGGCGAGCTTCGGCAGCGCCTTCGCCGCGGCCGGGGCCTTCATCGCCCGGAACAGGTGCTGCAGCTCTGAGGTGGCGCTCATGCGATCAGCTGGTCATAGACGGCGAGTGGACGCTGCTCGACCACGACCTCCTGCCCTCGCTCGCCGCGGCGCTCCTTCAGCGTTCTCGCGTGCTCCAGAGCGGTGATCGTGCGGTGCTTGGCGAAGCTCCGCTCGTGCCGGGCTGCGAGCTCTCCGCAGTCCAGCGCGAGCGCCGTGATCTCGCGCTGGCTGACACGCACTTCCACGCGTCGGCCGACCATGCCCGGGTCGAGCGAGTAGTCGTTGGTGTCGACACGCAGATACGGGTCGGGCGCCACCCGCATCACCCAGCGGCGGTCGACGTCAATCTCCTGCTCGGGCAGCGCCCGCATCAGCGGGAGCTCTTCGGCGAGCCGGTCGACCGGGCGGGCCCTGAGCATCCGGTGCGCCCGGCTGTTTGCCTTCTCAAACCACGCGTCGAGTTGCAGCTGGAAGTCCAGGTGGTTCGCGAACCGCCGGCCCGGCTCGAAGTTCGTCTCCATAAACCCCTGCAGCCGCTCGACCGCGCCCTTCGCCTGCGGGTCGGCCGGCTCGCAGAAATGCCAGTCGAGCGCTAGCTGCCCGCAGAACGCCGCATAGGCGCCGGTCGGCCTGCCGCCCCCAGCGTGCAGGCATCCCTCGCGGTCCCAGACCAGCAGTTGCGGCAGCGCGCCCAGCGACCACAAGCAACGGCTCATCCCCCACAGAACGTCGGGTGCTTCCTTGCTGAAGATCAGCGCCCCGGCACCAGCCCTCGAGTAGCCCAGGCACGCCACCACGACCCACGCCCGCCGGTCCTGGCCATAGCCGACCGGGACCGGACGGGAGGTCTCCCACAGATCCCACTGGCAGATCTCCCCCGGCCGATAGACCGTGCGCTGGTGCGTGCGCTTCTTCTCAAACAGCGGGCGCACCTCCCGCAGATAGTCATCAACGATCGACTTGCCGCCATCGAACCCGAGCGGCTCGATCAGCTCCCGGATCCGCACCCCTGGCAGCTTCGCGTCCTGACGCAGCAGCTCGTGGATCTCCTCCTTGAACGGGTCGAGCTTCGACGGCCGCGCAGCACGCTCATAGCGAGGCGGACGCTCCGAACGCAACGCCCGCCGCACCGTCCCACGATCCAGCCCATACCGGCGCGAAAGCTCCTTGATCGACACACCCCGAACGAAATGCTCCCGCCGCAGCTCGGCCCACCGCTCCACGTCCAGCACGCTCCTTCTCCCAGTCTCGATCGACAACGACCAAGCCAGGCTCGAGAACCCCTCGGACGCCTCCGCCACCACCCAAGGGGGGTGCATTTTCAACCGGCAGAGAGGGGTGATTATTCAACCGGCGCCGACATCGCCCATCGGAGAAAAGCCAGGCTTTTCTGTTGGAGGGGAGGAGGCGCCGGGAGGCCCGAAACGGTCGTTTTCCCACATTCTTCCCACAAAGCGGACGATCTCCACCTCCGCAGCGTTGCCGGGGGCAGCGGCCAGTCGTGATCGTCGTGTCGCTTCTCAAAGGGTGTCTGTGCGGTGGCGATCGGCCGCACGCAGCAGGAGGGTTGCGATCCGTGCGGTGTTCTGCTAACTCATCCGCGCCAAACGACAATCAAGCGGTCGGACTGGTGCTTACGACGCGCTCGCGGAGCGAGTAGGAAAACGCGATCACGAATGGTCGGAGGCGCGAATCGCCTCGCTCCGCGTTGATCGTGAGCGCCAGGAACGGCAGCGTGTCGAACGCGAGGTCAACGAGCACAACCGCAGCACAACCGGGCTGAAGAACAGCGCGTGAGGCGTGCGCAGGAGCAGAACCGGCGCGCGATCTCCGACTACAACCGCCACGTGGGGCAGGTCAACGCGCACAACGCAGCGGTCATAGGCGATCTTCAGAGCCGGCTACAGGTCGCCGAATCGGGGCCTCGCTACACGGTTGCTGAGGAAGCACTTGCTGATCGTGTCCAGCGGGCGGTCGCGCCACTTGATAACCGCGAGTGGGACGTATTCCTGAGCTACGCCCGGATCGATGGCGAACAAGCAGGGGACCTCTTGTACCGACACCTTCAAGACCTTGGGGTGCGGGTCTGGTTCGATGCGTTCACGATCCAGGCCGGCAAGAGCCAGGCACGGCAGATGGATCAGGGTCTTCAGAAGGCGCGGGCTGGGGTCGTACTGCTCACGCCCGCTTTCGTCGCAGGCCGTTTCTGGACCGAGCGGGAGCTTGGTGCGCTTCTCCACAAGGAAACACTCATTCCCATGCTCGACGGCGTGACCTTCGAGCAGGTGGCTGAGTTCAGCGGCATCCTGCCGGACCTCGCCGGCTTCGAGACTGCGCGAGACTCGATTGACACCATCGCACAGAAGATCGCCGCAGCCGTCCTACCCGGTTGATCACGATCAGTAGGAGAAGCAGCCACGCGGAAGGCAGATCATGGCGGTCGGCTGAACCACTACACTTTCCTTGGAGGTCATCGTCATGCAGCCGATTCGCACCGATTTCACAGGCTATGAGGGCAAGTTCGTTGCGATCGACGCCCGTACGGGCGAGATCGTGCTCGCGGACGAGGATCCCCGCGTGGTGCTCGAACAGGCGAAGGGTCGCAACCACATCGTCGTGCACGGCCGCGTGCCGTACGCGGACGAGCCGATCTACGTCGGCCTTGGCTGAGCCGCAGCCGCCGCTTCCCTGGCTCTACCCCTACCGGGAGGACGCGCAGTCCACGCGGCTCGGCGGTCCGGTCTTCCGGCCGTTTGTGCCGGTTTCGCTCGTCTACGGCGAGCAGTGCACATGGCCGCTCACCGGGCTGATCGACAGCGGAGCCGATGCGATCCTCGCCAGCGACCTGCTCACCGAGCAACTAGGTGTCGATCTCAGCGACCATGAGGGCGAGACGACTCATGCGGTCGGCGGCAGGGTCGCTGTCGCCCGCTACAAGACCGTCGGTCTGCGCCTGCACCCGCGCGACGCCGACGAGCAGCGCTACGTCGAGTGGCAGGCACAGGTCGGCTTCATAGAGGGCTGGCACAGCGACGGCCTTGTGCTGCTTGGCAACGTCGGATTCCTGGACCGCTTCACGGTCACGATGAGTCGCTTCGCTCAGGCGCTTGCGGTCGAGGAGCGCACCGCCTTCGACGAGCGCTACGGCACCGTACTCAGTCCATGACCTGAGAGCCGGATACCTGGCTGCGCTTCCCACATTCTTCCCACAAACGCCGCGCAAACGACGATGGACTACGCCTCGGCGAGGTCCGAGAGCAGCCCGTAAGCCTGCATGAATACTAGGTTTCGGCCGCGTAGCCCGATGTAGTTCACGCGCCAGGTCGAATCGACAAGGCGGAGGTCACTGGTTCGAGCCCAGTATCGCCCATCCGAAGGTCCGCAGCCACGGGCGTTGCTCGCCCGTCGTTCGAGACCAGTTTGCGCGGGGCGCACGCGATGAGCATCGAGAGTGCTTCCAGCTACTGCCATTGAGCAATTCTACCTGGGATGCCAAGACGAGGGCCGATAAAGCACCCGGTTCGAGTCCGGGCGCCTCGATCGATGGCTCACAGCCACATGATGCTTGTGCGGAAGGCTACATAGCCGGGGGTAGTTGAATCCGGCCTGGGCGAGCGACCCGGTAGGCCCACACCGCCAAGCAACCGCCCGTCGCACGCGACCGATGGTTAGTATGCCGCAAATGCTGAGCAAGCTGAGGCGCCGGTCCGTGCTGCGAACGCTCGCCGCCTGCGCTCTGGCGGGAGCTTTCGCTGCCGTACAGGCCCAGATAGGAGATGCCTCGTCTTCCGCTACCTGGCGTATCGAAGGTACGGCAGCTCAAGCGAAGACCTCGCTCAGTTCGGTCTCGTGTGTGGCTAGCGCTCAATGCGCTGCTGTGGGCGACTCGCTCGCGCACGGGACGGAAGGATTGATCGAACTATGGAACGGGAAGGAATGGCGTCAGACGACGATTCCAGGACTCACTTTCAACGGCGTCTCGTGTGTGTCGCCTCTCGATTGTGTTGCGGTAGGCGCATCGGCCCAGCTCGCCGTAGGCGCTGAGGCAGAGATCTACCATTGGAATGGCAAAAGCTGGGAACAGGTGGCTGTGCCATCCGATCACCAGGGCACCGGGCTTGGGAGCGTGTCGTGCGCATCCGAAGATGATTGCGTCGCCGTTGGGACTTGGGCGTACGAATCACTCGGCAGCACCGGCATAATCGACACTTGGAACGGCAGCCAGTGGCTTCTTCAACTTACAATTAGACCAAAGGCGTTTGAGAAGCTGGACTCTGTTTCGTGCGCGACCAGCGCCTACTGTGCTGCTGTTGGCAGCGGGACTCACCACGGCGGGGGATTCCGGCAGGTCATCTACACGCGCCCCAGCGCAGGACGCGGCTGGACGGAAGAGGCTGGGTTGCCCCCCCAACGCGCTGAGCTATCTGGAGTCTCATGCGTGACTTCTACCTTCTGCGTCGCGGTCGGCACGCAGGGAGCGATCAACACGGGCAGGCACTATGGCGCCCTAATCGAGAAGTGGAACGGGCACGACTGGACAGTGATGCCAGCAGGGCTCCCGGGCTTGTCCCGACTTGATGCTGTCTCGTGCGTGTCCGCGACAGACTGCGTTGCTACTGGGCGAGCCTTCTTCGGCGGAACCCTCGAAAAGCCGCGTGCTGTGCTCGTCGCGCGGTGGAATGGCCGGGACTGGTATTCCGAACCCGTGCCGAGCAGGGTGGGCTACGAACTGCTTGGCGTGTCGTGCGTTGCGAGCCAGGGGTGTCTCGCGGTGGGAGCCAACAACGACCTCACTTCGCACTTCACGCGTTTTACCGCGCTGGTGGAGCGCTCGGGTAGCTGATCGTCATCACATTGAGCGATGCCGCCAATGAGCGCGTCGTTAAGGCCATCCGCTTGCTTTCCATCGCACCGCAGAGGCATCGGGGCGGGGCGCGAGCCGTTGCCTACTTTAAGGAGTCATCAAACTGTAAGAGGGTGTCCATGCACAGTCGCTATCTGGCACGACGCCGTAGCGCTTCGTTAGCTCCGCTTGGTCGCTGAGCGCTTTGGCGAGCGGGAAGTCAGCGGAGAATCCGTAAGCTCGACGTAGCGGCGCAAGTCCGGCCAGACGTGTGGAGATGTACTTGGCGCAGTAGCGCGCGTGCTGAAGCTCGGCGACAACGAGCTTGTTCTGAACGCCGAACCCGCTCTTGACCAGCATCTCGCGCCACTCGGCCAGACCGTCAGCGAACCACGGCAGGTGGGCGATGCCGTGGAAGTGCAGCGTTCCGTTCCGCTGGCGTTGCAGCACCCATCCGTATGCACCGAGATAGCCCCGGTAGCGAAGCCGGGCGACGAGGGAGCGCCACGCGCGATGCGCTTCGGATTCGTCGGGAGCGTGGGCGAGTGGGAACGTCAGTGTGAAGAACATTGGCACCTTGTCAGCCGGTACATTCTCAATGCCGGCGACCAGCCGCTGAGTCAGTGTTACCTGCTTCCAGAGGGCGCACCCAGGACAAGCCCGCCATCTTTTGCACCGCACCGCGATATCTTCGCCGTGGTTCAGGCAAGTGAGTCGAAACGGGTTAGAGCACTCGAATGGTGACTTGTTTTTGCAGTTATTCGTAATGCTCCCTGCGGTCGCATTCAAGGAAATATTGAACAGGTCGTCCAGCATAAGTCGAGCATGCCACGCGCACAGGCGTTTCAGGTCTCCTTTGTGGCCGCCCCTTCGGGGCGGTCCCGCCTCGGCTCGGCCTCACGGCCTCGCCTGCGGCGGGTCGTACCACGCCTCACGGTGCCGTCAAGGGCCTCACCCTCGGCTGGGCCGCCCTGCGGGTGACAGCTCCGTGACGGCGCGGTTGTGTAGCGGTTATGTTGGGGCAGAAGCGGTGGGTCATTCCACAAGCAGACCGGATGCGCGAGCTTCCGCGTACAGGTCGTCAAGATGGTCCTTGGCGGTCCGGAAGATAGCCTGCCGCTCGCCGTCTTCGACTATGGCTACGCCGTCGGGCATCGCCGCATCGCGTAGCAGGGCGTAGAGTCCTTCCAACGCCTCGCTGAGCTCATCGGGCGTCGGCATCGTGCGGTTGGCGAGCAGGCTGCTCCAGAGCGCTCGAAGAACATCGTTAAACCCGGGAGGCGCGACGGTCGGGTCGGCAATGCAGGCCCGCAGGGCCGCGAGCTGTACAGGGCGGTACGGCGATGTGGGTTGGCCGGGAAATGGCCATCTGTGGCTGCTGCGCTTGGGCGCCATCTACGCCACCTCCTTGGGGTCGGCAGTGCCAACCACTTGGAGCCGGTAGGCGTTCCCGCGGCCCGTGGGAGGCGAGAGCGCGACTCGCCTCCATCGGAGGCGAAGAGTGACCGGCTCTAGCTCTTTGAGGCTCCCGAGGCGAGCGCCAGTCTCGGCATCTAAGACGACGAGGTTCAAGGTTTCGCCGTTGTCATCGAGGACTGTAGCGAGCACCGATGGCGGATAGTCACCGTTGCCCGGTAGTTCGTGCGTACTGAGGAACTTCGCTTTTAATATCAACATGGAATACTCCTTGGTAGTGGT
>Ga0335075_10005777_pt1 | contig 19144 bp, 13 predicted proteins | sample Lox_Sample_24_FD_206723 | JGI IMG/M metagenome (GOLD analysis project Ga0335075, IMG submission 206723) | Soil microbial communities from Loxahatchee National Wildlife Refuge, Florida, United States - Lox_Sample_2.4 | ecosystem: Environmental > Terrestrial > Soil > Wetlands | place: USA... | reverse complement strand
TGCAATACGTGCACAAGGCCGCGAACCCGGCCAATACCGCCTCGTTCGAGGTCTCGGGCTACCACCTGCACGCGACCGTCAACGCCCACTTCGGCGGCGGACGGGCGCAGACCTGGCTGACCCCGAACGGTCCGGTCGACGCCAAGATCATCTACGACAACTACTCGCTGGGCCTGGGCATCGTCCGCTTCCCCAGCGAGCTGGTGGCCACCATCGAGGTGACCGGGCAGACTCCGGTCGACGAGGACTACACCGACTACTTCTATACCCAGGCTTCCGTTCGCGAGCCCGGCGACAGCGGCGACGCGCCCACCGGCCGTGCCGCTAAGTTCCTGGCGTTGCAGCAAGAGGTCATCAAGCAGGACTTCTTCACCTGGGAGAACATGAAATACCTCGAAAAGCCCAATCTCGCACCCGAAGAAGCGCACGACTATGCCGCGCTGCGCCGCTGGGCGCACCGATTTTACCCGGGCGAAGAACGCTCGGCTGAGGACTTCGGCTACACCGCCACCGGTGATCCCGACCCGGCGGCCGCCCAAGCCTGACAGGGAGCCTGATGTCTCGCGTGCCGACTGGGTCGGCACCCGCATGCGGCGGAAAGCCCATCGGCCCGGCTGATTTCGGTGTCGAGCGGTTCAGTGTCGCCGCGGTGCTCGATCGGCGTGCCGAGGAGTTTCCGGAGAGGGTGATGATGTCGATCGCCGGCATCGATGTGACCTTCGAGCAGATGCGGCGGCGGTCCTGTGCGGCGGCTAATGCTTTGCTGGACTTGGGTATCGGCTCGGGCGACTGCGTCGCATTGTTCACCGCCACGTGTCCGGAATGGGTCTATTTTTGGTTGGGCGCCGGGCGCATCGGTGCGGTGACCGCGGCCGTGAATGCCGCCAATAAAGGCGAGTTTCTGTTGCACGCGCTTCGACTGTCGCGCGCGAAGGCGGTGATCACCGATACTGAACGGCGGGTGCGGGTCGCTGAGGTGGCGGAACGACTGCCCGGGCTGAGTACCGTTGTCGTCCAGAATGATTCACTTGACGAGAACTCGGATACAGTCGCTGAGCACGTCGGCGATATCGGATCGCTGTTCTTTACGTCGGGCACCACCGGGGCATCGAAAGCGGTTGCCACCACCTGGCATTACCTGTTCACCACGGCCGCGACGGTCGCGTCAGCCTGGGGGTTTGGTCCCGGCGAGGTGCTGTGGACGGCGATGCCGTTGTTTCATCTCAGCGCGGCCCCGTCGGTTCTGGCGCCTATGCTGGTCGGCGGGACAACCGTGCTCGCGCCGGCCTTTCACCCCGGGACGGTGTGGGACGACGTGCGCGCATGCGGCGCCATCGGGTTCGCCGGTGCCGGTGCCATGGTCTCGATGCTGTTGAATCAGCCGCCCGATCCGCGCGACGCGCAGTTGCCACTGCGGTTCCTCTCCGCGGCGCCGATCGACGCTTCGGTATACCGCGACATCGAAAAGCGCTACGGGTGCCGAATCGTCACCATGTACGGCATGACCGAGGCCTTCCCGATCGCCGTCAAAGGTGTTGCCGAGGAAGGTGTGCCCGGAACGTCGGGCCGGCCTAATCCCAGTTTCGACGTGCGCGTCGTCGACTCGGCCGGCGAGCCGGTCCCAGACGAATCGGTGGGGGAGATCGCTTGCCGGCCCCGCTACCCGCACGTGATGAGTGAGGGCTACGTGAACGGCGAAGGTGGTGTCGATCCGCATTCGGAGTGGTTCCGCACCGGGGACCTCGGCGTGCTCGACAGCGACCAGAACCTGACATACGTGGACCGGGTTAAGGATTCGTTGCGCCGTCGCGGCGAGAACATCTCGTCGGTCGAGGTCGAGACCGTGGTGATGGGTCATCCCGCGGTGCTCGAAGCCGCCGCGGTCGGAGTGCCCAGTGACCTCGGCGAGGACGACATTCTGCTGTTCGTTGCGGTGCGACCCGACGCTGCGCTGGATTACCGGGAGCTGCTGGACTTTTGCAGTGCCCGGATGCCGTACTTTTGCGTGCCACGGTACGTGGAGGTCGTCGACGAGCTGCCGAAGACCATCATTGGCCGGGTCCGCAAGGATATTCTTCGCAGCCGAGGTGCGGGGCCTGGCGCATGGGACCGCGAAAGTCACGGATACATCGTCAGCCGGTGAGACAGGGAGAGAACAGATGGCCATGACCTATCAGCAGCAGTACGTACTCGATGGTGCGGCGGGACGCGATGCCATCCTGAATCTGAGTGCACGGCACAACCGAAACTATTCCGAAGGTGACCGTACCGGCTGGATCATGACATTCCGGCACTCCGGTGCCCGTTTCACCCGCGACGGCAAGGAATTCACCGATCTGGGTGCGGCATTCGACGGCGGCAAACAACGGTTGGTCACCGTCGATCACGAAATCAGCGTCGACGGCATCAATGCGACACAGCGTTGCGTCGCATTGCTTTTCGGCATCGGTGAGGATGGCAACACCAGCTTGCGCGCCACCGGAAGCTACCGAGATCAGCTCATCTATGAACGTGGCGGCTGGTACTTCGCGTCCCGCGAGCTCGAATGGGATTCGGTATCGAACGGGCATTCGGTCACGGTGTGACGGAAACGGATCCTTGGTGACAGCGCCCATCAGTTACCGGTTGGCCTTCGGTACCTACGAGGACGCCCTACGGATGGTCGGTGTGGCAACCGAACCAAGAACAGCGGGGACGGTGGTCAGTGCGGCGCGGATCCAGATGTTCGCCGCCACGGTCCGCGATGGCAATCCTTCCTATTGGGATGCTGAATTCGCGACGAGCAGGTGGGGAGGCCTGCTGGCGCCGCCGGCGCTGCTGATGGGGTGGCTGACGCCGCCGCCGTGGGAGCCCGCCGGCCAACCGCCCGTGTCGGCGATCGCCCTCCGAGTGCCGTTGCCCGGCACCACGTTTATCAATGCGGCCAACGAGGCCGAATTTCCGCTGCCCATCGTCGAGGGTGACCGGCTGACCGTCGTCGAGAAATTGGTGTCGGTTTCACCGGAGAAACAAACCCGGCTCGGAGTCGGCCATTTCGTCGAGACGTTGGACACTTTTACCCGCCAAGACGGTGCGGTGGTGGCCACAAACCGAAATACCTTGTTCCGCTTCACTCCTGGTGCGCCGGCATGAGCCCGCGGCGGCGACGATGCAGTGGGAATCCCCCCAGCCGCACAGCGGGGGCCGAAGCTATGAGGAGCGGCGTATGACCCACGGCCTGGTCTGGGATCGGATCGCCGTCCCGGTGGATCTACCCGAAGTTCGCGACGAGATCAGTTACCAGCGGGTGGTGATGAACTCCGGCTCGACGTGGGATTACTTCCCGGGTCACTTCGACCCTACCTACGCCGAAAGCCAGGGTCATCCCACAATTTTCGTCAATACCATGCACCTCGTCGGTTTCGCCGACCGCATCGCGACCGATTGGGCCGGGCCGGAAAGCCGGGTAGTGCGCCGGAAGATGCGGTTGGCCGGCTCGATCTATGCCGGCGACACGATGGTGGGCCGAGGACGCGTCGTCGCCAAGCGCTGCGACAGCACCGTCGATCCGCCGCGCTACCTGCTCGACGTACAGATCGAGGTGACCAACCAGCGGGGTGAGCTGTGTTGTCCGGTCGAGCTCACCCTGCAATTACCCGGATAGTCGCGATGGCCGGCGGCGTGGGCGAACAACATCTGGCGGTCTGCCGAAGGTTCGGCGAGTCGGTGCGCGCGGCGAACGGAAAATGGGATCGTCGGTCGCCGTGCGATGCGTGGGATGCCAGGGGAGTGCTGGAGCACGTCATCGGTTTTCATGATGTGCTGCTGCTGCGACCGCTGGGGCTCAAGCCCAACCGCCCGCGTGATGATCCGCAGCTGCGGTGGGAGCTGACTTACGGCCAACTCGAGGAGGCGTTCGAACTCGATATCGGGCCGGACACCGCTGCGATATTGCCGAACGTGACTCGTGACGTGTTGGTGCACACCTGGGACTTGGCCCGTGCGGTCGGCGCCGATGACCGGTTGGATCCCCGGTGGTGCGAGCTGTTCTACGCGGCGTTGCCGAGCGACCCTCGGGCGCTGCACGCTTCCGGCATGTTCGATGCTCCCATCGCGGTGGGTGAGCACACCGACGTGCAATCGAAACTTCTTGCCCGCCTTGGCCGCAACCCCAGTTGGCAGCCCTAGACGCTAGTCGGGCAGGGGCGGCATTGCCCCTTTGCTGATTACCGACTGCAGCTCGACATACTCGTGCAGGCCCTCCGGGCCGAACTCACGACCGATACCCGATTGCTTGAAACCGCCGAACGGGCTGGAGATGTCGAGGGTGTACATGTTGATGCCGTAGGTGCCTGCGCGCACTCCGGCGGCGACCTCGAGTCCGTGCGCGACGTCGGCGGTCCACACCGACCCGGCCAGACCGTAGTCGCTGTCGTTGGCGATGCGGATCGCATCGTCTTCGTCGCGATAGGTCAGCACGCTGAGCACCGGGCCGAATATCTCCTCCCGGGCGATGCGCATGTCGTTGGTGACGCCGTCGAACAGCGTCGGCCGCACATACCAGCCGCGCTCGCTGGGAGCATCCTCGCCGCCCAGGACAATCCGGGCGCCCTCTTTGACCCCCGACCGGATGTAGTCCTGCACTCGGTGCTGCTGGCGTTGGGCCACCAGGGGTCCGACGTCGGTCGCCTGATCGGAAGGATCGCTTACCTGCAGCCCCGACATCATGCCGGCCAGCGCGTCGACGACGTCGTCGTGACGTCGTTCGCTGACCAGAATGCGGGTTTGTGCGACGCACGCCTGGCCGTTGTTCATCAGACTCGCGCTCTTCAGGCTCTTGACCGTCTTGTCGATGTCGGCGTCGTCGAGGATGATCGCCGCGGACTTGCCGCCCAGTTCCAGGCTGACGCGCTTGAGTTGTTCGCCGCACAGTGCGGCGATCCGCCGTCCCACCGCACTCGACCCGGTGAACGAGATCTTGTCCACACCCGGATGGCGCACCAGCGCCTCGCCGACATCCGGACCGCCGGGCAGCACGGACACCACTCCGTCAGGCAGGTCCAGCTGCTCGATCATCTCGGCCAACCACAAGGCATCCAAAGGTGTTTCGGGTGCGGGCTTCACAATGACGGTGCAGCCTGCGATCAGGGCGGGAATGAGCTTGGGCATGATCAGGAATTGCGGAACATTCCACGGCACGATCGCCCCGACGACGCCGACCGGGGCTCGCCGCAGGTGCACTTCGCCGAGTACCCCCTGGCGGCGTTCTGCCCAGGGAAAGTCGCGGGCTACCGCCAACGCGAGATGCATCAGCGATGCCGCGGCCGCCGCTTGGCCGAGCCGGCTGAAACTGCGCGGGGAACCCATCTCGTCGGTGATCAGGTCGGCCATCTCATCGAGATGACCGGAGTAGATCTTCGCGAGCTCTTCGACCTTGCGCATCCGCTCGCTCGGCTGCAGCCGGGGCCACGGGCCGTGATCGAAGGCGTGCCGCGCGGCCGCGACCGCGGCGTCGACGTCAGCCGGGGCAGCGGCGGAGACGTCACCGACCGGCTCTTCGGAGTGTGGCGAGATGACCGTTATCCGCTGCCGGGTGGACGGCTCGCGCCACTGCCCCCCGATGAAAAGCTGGTTGTAGCAACGGTGATCACGGGCTTCCGCCATGGGGGCACCACCTCTGAAAAGGCGACGGCAACTTCGCTATTGATGCTAACATAGCAAAAAAGCCAGGGCGCCCGGCGTTAGCTCGGGTCGATAGTGAAGGCTGCTGTAAGCAACTGTGAGCGACGAACTTCGGGTGACAGCAGACGGCGCCGTGCGGATCGTCACGATCAACCGTCCAGATGCTCACAATGTCATCGACGCGACCCTGCACCACAAGCTGCTTGACGTATGGCGTGACCTGGAGCGTGACACCGAAGCGCGCTGTGTGGTGCTCACCGGTGCCGGTAAAACCTTCAGCGGCGGAGGCGATTTCGCGTTCCTGAAAGCTCAGCACCGCTCCCTTGCTCTGCGGTATGACATCTCCGCGCAGGCCTCAGACATTCTCAACGCGATGATCAACTTCCGGCTGCCCGTCGTCGCCGCGGTCAACGGCCCCGCCATCGGATTGGGCGCATCGCTGGCATTATGTTGCGACCTGGTGTTGATGTCCGAGCGCAGCTATCTGTGCGACCCGCACGTTTCGATCGGACTGACCGCGGGTGACGGCGGGGCGTTGCTGTGGCCGTACATGACCAGCCTCATCCGCGCCAAGGAGTACATCTACACCGGCGAGCGCATCCCGGCCGAGCTGGCGGTGGATCTGGGCCTGGCCAATCGCGTCACCACCGCAGACACCCTGATGGACGAGGCGCTGCGTTTGGCCGCCCGGCTGGCGGCTCAGCCGGCCCGCGCGCTGCAGAGCACCAAGAGGGCGTTTTCCAAGCACATCGCCCAGGCGGCGGTCGCGATCATCGACTACGGGTTGGCCGCCGAAACGCTGGAGCTGGGCGCCGAGGACCACATCGACAAGGTGCGTGAGTTCCTTGGAGCCGACAAATACGACGCGATCGATGTCCCCGAGGGATGACATGAGCAACGGCTGGCGCAAATACCCGTTCCGGCTGGTCCATAACGACAGCGCGCTCGATTTCCCTGCCGCCGAAGGCGAACACGCCGACCAGGAGTCCGATACCTGGTTCATGGCGGGCGAGCTGACCGCGACGACAGGTCGCTCGTTCGCGTTCCTGACCATCTTCAACAAGAACCGCCCGGGCGGTACGGTGGTCGCCGACTTCTACACCATGTCGCTATTCGATTGCGATACCGGCGAATACGGCACCTACACCGATTACGACATGCCGCCGAAAAACATGCAGCCCGATACGCGACCGAAGATGTCGATGGCAGCCGGATATCTCGATATTCACTACGAAAGCGGCGCCGGGCCGGTGGCGTGGACAGCGTGCCGTGACGACGATGGTGAACTACGTCCCTACACCTACCACGTCAGCCTCCTCGGTGTCGATCAGGCAGGCCAGTCGATGCAAGTGGACTTGACCGTCACGCCGACGCGTGCGCCGGTACCGGTTGGCGCGCAGGCTTACGACGGGAAGATCACTTGCTTCGGCCAGCCCGACACCTATTCGTATTTCCAGACCGGGATGGCGATGCATGGGACGCTGCGCTGGGGTGAGCTGTATGAACGGGTCAGCGGCAGCGCAGGGCATATCGACCGTCAGTGGTTTCCCAAATACGCCGGCGGCGGGGGAACCGGGGGAGACCCGCGTGCCCGTTCGCACGAATGGCGCACGATCAACTTGGACAACGGCGTCGACATTAGCATCTGGCGGCAGTTCGACCGGACGGACGGCAATGCACTGCAACCATTTTCGGGTGCGACGCTGAGTTATCCAGACCCGGTGATAGCTCCGGAGTGCGCGGAGGACATCGAGGTCACGGTCAGCAGCTACGTCCAATGGCCGAATTCGATTCGGCCGCTGGTGCGGCCGCTGGCGGCGAACCGGTTTATGCCGGATCGCCACCGGCTACGCAGTGCCGCACTGCAACTGGATCTCACCGGAGAGCCGCTGGTGCCAGCTCCGGCACATGGGTTGCCGATCGAATATATGGAAGGGCCGTATCGTTACCGGGGAACGCTGCGTGGAAAACCGGTTAGCGGCTTCGCGTTCTACGAACGCTCGCTAGCGCTTTACCGGGATTGGGAGCTGATCGACGTGCTGGCCGCCACCGTCGACGATTCGAACCTGGTCGACCAAGTCCGCTCGTTGGTGGCCGCGGGCCGGCGCGCGGAGGCGCAAAAGATATTGCAGGCTACCGATCAGCCGGCTTGCCGCGATGTCATCGATGCATTGGTCGAGGCGCTATCCGCCGACAGCTGAAGCCCAGGAGATGTGACGGTGTTGTAGCCCGGGTTCGTTGCGGCCGAATAGCAGGTGGTCGCGGGCCCCGGACTCGAGGTTGGCCTGTAGGCCCGCGGCGAGGCGGTAGTCCTCGTCGCGCACGGTGGCATGGGCATAGTCGAAGACGGCTTGGGCACCGGCAGCCACGGATTCCTCGGAGATGTCCAGTGGCGTCGAATTCTGGTGCACCGTAATGGATCTTCCCGGCTTCTCGCCCGGATAGATTCGGAACAGCTCGCCGTTGGCGATTGTCACCGACAGCACGATGTTCGGAAACAGCGCGTAGATCACCACCATGTTCTGGAACGGGTCCCATTGGTCCTCGGGGACGTTGTCCAGCTCGAGGATCGAGTTCAGCGGAAAGATCAACCGGTGATGCGGACCGAACGAATCGAAGACGGTGCAGTTGCTGCGCGCGATCGTGGCGAAGGTCTCCCGGTGGACGGTGGCGAAGTGGTAATTCTCCGAAAACGTGTCGACCGCCAGTTTCCAGTTGATCGGGGAGTCGAGTACCTTCTCGCCGAGCGGAGACCATCGCCCGATGCCCCACGAGTCGAGTTCCTCGGCCAGTGGTCCCAGGTGTGCCGCGATATCCAAAGTCGCTGTGGGATCCATTGCCACCCAGAGAAATCCGGCGAATTCGGCAGCGGGCAGCTCGGTCAGGCCATCGGACTTGACTTGCACGCCCGGGAAGCCCTCGCGGCCCGGCAGACCGACCAAGCGACCGGTTTCGTCATATGTCCATGCGTGATAGGGGCAGGTGAACCGCCTGGCCTTCCCGCAGCCGGTGACGACCTGCGACTGTCGATGCAAGCAGACGTTGTTGAACGCCTTCACCGAACCGCTTGACGTTCTCGTCAGCAGAACGGATCGCCCCATCACAGACTTTGTGCAATAGCTGCCGGGCTCGGGCAGCTCGGATACATAACCGACCAGCTGCGGGCTGGCCATCAGCATCGCGACGTCGCGTTCGTGGCGTTCGATCGACGTGTACTCGTCCGCCTGGACCGTATGTTCGGCCCGTGCAAGGTCGGTCGTCTTATCGTGCGCCAACTTCACGGCACGTCGGGTCAGGTCGATGAGTTGGTCGCGTTCCATCGCGGTCCTCCACCGTCGGGCTGACGATCTCCTTGACGCTAACTTTATAAACTTAGCAATAACAGTATAGGTGGGGTGTACATCCAGGGTTGTCGCGGCGCATCCTGGTTCCAAAGCCGTCGCGGGCCGAGAGGAGAAACCTATGGCCTTGAACCGCCTGAGGAGTCTCGTTGCTTTGTGCGGCGTGCCGTTTGCGATCGCCCCGTCGCTTCCTCCAACTGCCTCCGCCGACACTGCGTCGTGGAACGGCGAGTACGCGATCACATTCATGGTTGGTCCAAAGTCCGGGACCAGCATGGCGGTGGGTGACCCCGAGAGCCAGCACACTGAGAACTATGGGTTCCGATCAAGCTGTACGAGCGGAAAGTGCATTGCCACGATCATTAGCGGCCCGCCGCCGAGCAACCCAACGGTTCCACAACCGGTGCAATTCACCTGGGACGGGTCGTCCTGGACGCAAGTCACCGATTTCCAGTGGGACTGCATGATGCCCGACACCACGATCCAGTGGAGTCCGGCCCGATCGACTGTGCGCTACACGCCCCAAGCCAACGGAACACTTGCCGGCGTCATGCACACCGACATCTCGAGCGGTCCATGCCAGGGCTGGATCGAGATGGACATGACGGCCGAGCGCGTATGACGGTACAGCGACCACTGACGTCACGGCGCCACTGTTTGACTTTCCATTAGCCGATCAGAGGCCCAGCGCCTCCGCGCCGCCGATACGGTGCGCCAGCCGCGGAAATCGTTGCCGCGGCCGCAAAGGCGCCGGCGGCCGCGCCAAGACCGACCAATAGTCCGGCTCGTGACTGCATGTGTTTCATGGCAGGCTCCAATCATCGAAAACCTGCAATTTTACCCTTAGCCTGAGAATTTGCCAGCTTGGTCTTATCGTTCTTTCAGCTGTTCGACGCGCTTCGCCCAATCGCAAGCGGAGAGGGCATGCGCGGGCCAATTTGCAAGCAGGACGATCACCTGCCGGGAGGTTCCCAGGCCGATCCGCCGGGCGTGTCCACGCACGCGACGGGTGCGCCCGCGTTCGACGTGGCTGTCGAGCCCGGGGGCCCGCAGGGCATGCCGACAGCAGGGCGCGTATCCAGGCCCGCGGGGGGAGTCGGGGTCGTCGTTGGCGACGGCGAATGCGGTCTGGTTGTCTCCGCGACAGTCGTCTCCGGCTTTGCAGACGAGGTCACCGGCGGGGCGGTTGTCGCCGCCAACGATGATGTCGGCGTTCTGGGCGTGGTCACGACGGGAGCGACAGGAGTCGGGGTCTTGACCATGGGCGGCGGCGGGATGGCCGTCGCCGGGGCCGGGCGTGCCGGCGGGACTGTGGTCAGCGGGGGCGGAGTTTCGACATCAGTTGGCGCGTCGTGAGACTCAGAGGCCGAGCGCAGAGCCGTTACGCCCAAGAAGCCGCCCACCGCCACCGTCAGGATGGCGAGGCCGAGCCCTACCGTATGCGGCAGCCGCCGATGGTTTGACGCCGTCTGCGTGTGGTCTTTCGCGGCGTTGGATACATCGGCTTCCGCGAGCGTGACGGCATCGTCGAAGTCAGCCTCGGGCAAGACATCTGGCTTGGCGGCGGCATCGTCAGCTCCGGCCCGGGGCAGCACATCTGGCGGAGCGACGGCATCGCGAACGTCGGCGGCCGCAAAGACCTCCGGCAGGGTGCCGGCCTCGTCGACGTCGGCAGTGGGGGGATCGGGTTCCGCTGCGACCGGCGGAGGGGGAGCAGCCGGTTCGGTCGGCGTGGCACCGTTGGTCATCGGTGCGGTGAAGAGCGCGGCAGCGCCGGCGTTCGGGCTGTACGGCCCGAGGCCCTCCTTCGACTCGAGCGCTCTGGCGAAGTCTCGACAGTGGCGGAATCTCTCGGTGGGGTTTTTCTTCAATGCGCGGGCAAATGGTGTGTCGAAGTAGGTCAACTCCGGCCTGACATCACCTGGCTGTGGCGGTGATTCGTCCAGGTGCTTGCTGATCACCACGGCGGGATTCATGTGCGCGAACGGCGGCGAACCGGTCAACAGATGAAACGCGGTGCACGCGAGACCATATTGGTCAGTTCGGCCGTCGATCGAGTCGTCCATCAACTGTTCGGGCGCGGCATAGCTCACCGTGCCGATGCCCAGGTTCGCCCGGGTCAGACTGTTGGTCTCGCCGGGGCGCCGAGGTAAACCGAAGCCGGTCAGCACAATCCGGCGTCTGCGGGACTCCCAATTGCTCAGCAGGATGTGGCTCGGATTGACGAAGCGGTGCACCACACCCTGCTCGTGTGCGTAATCGAGCGCGTCCGCGATCGCGGAGACAATCTCGACGAGCATGTCTGGCGGCATGCCTTCGGGATAGGCATCGGCGAGCAGCTGGGCTGCCTCAGCGCCTTCGACGTAGTCCATCGAAAGCCACAGCCGGTCCTCGAACTCGCCCCGGTCGTGGAGGCGGACGAGATTCGGGTGCCATAGCGCGGCTGCCCGGCCGGTCTCCTGCTTGAACCGGTAGCGATACTCCGGGTCGGCCGACAAATCGGCCGACACGAGCTTGAGCGCGTCCTGGCGCGGCAACCTCGGGTGTTCGGCCAAATAGAGCTCACCGATCTGTCCACACCCGAGCAGCCGGACAATGCTGAATCCGGCCACCGTTGCGCCATCGACCAGCGGCATGGGGAGGATCGTACACAGAGCGGCGGGTGCAGCCGAGCTCCCGGGTGCCGGGGCGCAGAGCTGCGCACGCATGCAGCCGAGCCGCGATCTGTGGTGAGAATGTCCGGGTGAGCGAACCTGGAAGTCACCAGACCAACGCGGCGTTCGCACACCGGCTCCGCCGGATGTCGGGCCGCGACCCCGACGAGCGGCACCGGGTGGCGACACCGCTGGAGCTGCTGTTCGACCTGACATTCGTCATCGCGTTTGGCGTCGCCGCATCGGAATTCGCCCACATGCTGGTCGCTGGCCACATCGGTGCCGGTCTGGCCGGTTTCACGTTCGCCACCTTCGCGGTCTGCTGGGCGTGGATCAACTTCAGCTGGTTCGCCTCGGCATACGACACCGACGACTGGGTGTACCGCCTGACCACGATGCTGCAGATGGTGGGCGTCCTGGTGCTCGCGCTCGGGATCCCGCCGGTGTTCTCCTCGATCGCCGGCGGCCGGCACGTCAACAACCGGGCCCTAGTCGCCGGCTATGTGGTCATGCGGATTGCGATGGTGATCCAGTGGCTGCGCGCCTCGAAGCAAAACCCGGATCGACGGTCGGCCTGCCTGACCTACGCGGCCGCGATCACGGTCGCACAGGTCGGCTGGATAGCCGTGGCCATCGCCAACAACTCGGTGGGGGTGACGTTCATCCTGATCGCGGTGATGACGGCCATCGAGCTCACGGGTCCGTTGCTCGCGGAAAAGCGCATGGGCGGCACGCCCTGGCACGCCCACCACATCGTCGAGCGCAATGCACTGCTGACGATCATCGCGCTCGGCGAAGGCGTGGTCGGGACCGTCGCCTCACTGTCGGCGGTGGTCGCCGACCAGGGCTGGACGACGGACGCCGTGCTGGTGGCGGTCGCCGGAACCGGCTTGACCTTCGGCATGTGGTGGGTCTACTTCGTGGTGCCCGCGGCCGACCTGCTGCACGCCCACCGCGAGCGCTCGTTCGGCTACGGCTACCTCCACATTCCGTTGTTCGGGTCGATCGTCGCCACCGGTGCCGGCCTGCATGCGGCCGCGAACTACATCGAACACCACTCGCAATTGGGTTCGGTTGCCACCGTGATGGCGGTCGCGATACCCGTCGGCGTCTACGTCTGCGCCGTCTTCGGCACCTACCTGCTGCTGGTGCGGACCTGGGACGCGTTCTATGCGGTCGACGTGGTGATGTGCCTACTGGTGTTGGGCGCGGCCATCGGACTGGCGGCCGCAGGCATCTCGACGGCCATCTGTCTGCTGGTGGTCACCGCGGCGCCGGCGGCTGTCGTGATCAGTTTCGAGTTGTTCGGGCATCGCAACCTGGCGGAGGTAATGGCACGGAGTCTGGGCGGTCGACCCTGATACATGTGACCAGTGGCGTTGATGTGGTAATTGATGCATTTGTCGTATCCTGTGACCCGTGGCGCACATGGCATCGCGGCGCGACGTGCTGAAATTCGCGGCGGCGACACCTGCCCTGATCGGTCTTGGTGTGGCGGCGGAGTCGCTGTGCGCCCCAGCGGCGTCGGCGGATGGGCTGGGCGTCTTGCTGGATTACGCGGCCGGAGTCATCCCCGCCAGCCAGATCAGGGCGGCCGGTGCGCTGGGCTCGATCCGCTACGTGTCGGATCGTCGGCCCGGCGGCTCCTGGATGCTGGGCAAGCCGATGCAGATCTCCGAAGCCCGCGACCTCAATCAGAACGGTCTGAAGATCGTCTCCTGCTACCAATACGGCAAGCAGAGCTCAGCCGATTGGCTGGGCGGCCAAAACGCGGGCGTCCAACATGCTCGGCGCGGGTGGGAGCTGCACACCGCCGCCGGTGGTCCCGCCGGCGCACCCATCTACGCCTCGATTGATGACGACCCGTCCTACGAGCAGTACAAGCAGCAGGTAGCGCCGTACCTGCGGGGCTGGGAGTCGGTGGTCGGCCACCAGCGGACGGGCGTCTACGGCAATTCCAAAACGATCGAATGGGCGCTGCAGGACGGCTTGGGCTCTTACTTTTGGCAGCACAACTGGGGCTCGCCGGGCGGCCGCACGCATCCCGCTGCGCATCTGCACCAGGTCGAGATCGACAAGCGCAACGTCGGTGGTGTTGGGGTGGATATCAACAACATCTGCAAGCCGCAATTCGGCCAATGGGCCTGACTGAGCTGACCCGCCGGTAAGTTTCCAGCAAACTTTTGCGGCACCGTGTGACCACCCGCATTTCATCGATAGCCGTGCGTGGCGTCGCGAGATGTAGACCGACAGTCTCTGTGCAGCGCGGAATTTTCAGATAACGATTGCGTAACAATACTGCCTTGATCTGCGCAGTTGTTGCTACTCGACCGTAACCACCTGCACGCAGCAGGTTTGATCCGCAGGCCCTCGGCGGCGGTTGAGCGGAGTGTTACCCAGGGCACCATTACCCGCGCGTAGAACTCACCAGTAACCAATTCGCGCAGGAAACACACCCTGGTTCTTATGACACTCTTATAGCAGCCGATGAGCCCCCTCGTTCCGCCCGTCGAAGCCGGGTCACTCGATACGCGGTCGGTTAGACGGGGGCTTGGTCGGGATCGAGACGACATCTGCAGGGCGGCGCGGCTCTGACACGCAAGGCGATGAGCGCTTAGGGAGATACGCACGTGACGATCTATGAGCACCACCGAGTGTCCGCTGACGGCGACGGGGCGGCCTTGGATGCTCCAGCGGCCACGCAGGGCACTCATGCTCTGGTCGATCGTCTGACCGCCGGCGAGGCCTACGCCGTGGCGTTCGGCGGGCAGGGCGGCGCGTGGTTGGAGACGCTGGAAGAGCTGGTCTCGTCGGCGGGCATCGAATCCGAGCTGGCGACGCTGGTAGGCGAGGTGGACCTGCTGCTCGAGCCGGTCGCCAAGGAGCTCGTCGTGGTGCGTCCAATCGGCTTCGAGCCGCTGCGTTGGGTACGTGCGCTGGCCGCAGAGGACCCTGTTGCGTCCGACCGGCACCTGACCTCGGCCGCGGTGTCGTTGCCCGGTGTGTTGTTAGCCCAGATCGCCGCGATCCGCACCCTGGCGCGCCAGGGCATGGACCTGCAGGCCACCCCGCCGGTGGCCGTCGTCGGACACTCGCAGGGCATTTTGGCCGTGGAGGCCCTGAAAGGCGCCGGAGCACGCGATATTGAGCTGCTGGCCATAGCGCAGCTGATCGGCGCCGCCGGCACGCTGGTCGCCCGCCGGCGCGGTATCTCGGTCCTCGGCGATCGCCCACCGATGGTGTCGGTCAGCAACGCCGACCCCGAGCGCATCTACCGCCTGCTGGAGGACTTCTCCCAAGACGTCCGGACCGTGCTGCCGCCCGTCTTGTCGATCCGCAACGGCCGGCGTTCGGTCGTCATCACCGGCACCCCCGAGCAGCTGTCCCGCTTCGAGCTCTACTGCAAGCAGATCTCGGAGAAGGAGGAAGCCGACCGCAAGAACAAGATCCGCGGCGGCGACGTCTTCGCGCCGGCCTTCGACCCGGTGCAGGTCGAGGTGGGCTTCCACACGCCACGGCTGGCCGACAGCATCGACATCGTCGGCGAATGGGCCGAAAAGGTCGGCCTCGATGTCGAGTTGGCCCGCGCGCTGGCCGAGTCGATCCTGGTTCAGCCGGTCGACTGGGTGGACGAGGTCGTCAAGGTCCACGAGGCACGCGCCCGCTGGATTCTCGACCTGGGCCCCGGCGACATCCTGACCCGGCTGACTGCACCGGTGATCCGCGGCCTCGGCATCGGAATCGTGCCCGCGGCAACCCGCGGCGGTCAGCGCAACCTGTTCACGATCGGCGCCGTCCCTGAGGTGGCCCGTCCCTGGTCGAGCTACGCCCCGTCGGTGGTCAGCCTGCCCGACGGCAGGGTCAAACTCTCGACGAAGTTCACCCGGCTGACCGGTCGGTCGCCAATCTTGTTGGCCGGCATGACACCGACCACCGTCGACGCCAAGATCGTCGCCGCTGCGGCCAACGCCGGACACTGGGCCGAGCTCGCCGGCGGCGGGCAGGTCACCGAACCGATCTTCAACGACCGCATCAACGAGCTGTCCGGTCTGCTCGACCCCGGTCGCACCTATCAGTTCAATGCGCTGTTCCTCGACCCGTATCTGTGGAAGCTGCAGGTCGGCGGAAAACGGTTGGTGCAGAAGGCACGTCAGTCCGGCGCGCCGATCGACGGCCTGATCGTCAGCGCGGGCATCCCCGAACTGGAAGAGGCCGTCGAGCTGATCGACGAACTCAACGAGATCGGGATCAGCCACGTGGTGTTCAAACCGGGCACCGTCGAGCAGATCCGCTCGGTCATCCGCATCGCCACCGAGGTGCCGACCAAGCCGATCATCATGCACATCGAGGGCGGACGCGCCGGCGGCCACCACTCCTGGGAAGACCTCGACGATCTGCTGCTGGCCACCTACTCCGAATTGCGGTCGCGGCCCAACATCACCGTCTGCGTCGGCGGCGGCATCGGCACCCCCGAGCGGGCGGCGCAATACCTGTCCGGGCACTGGGCCGAGGCCTACGGCTTCCCGTTGATGCCCGTCGACGGCATCCTGGTCGGCACCGCGGCGATGGCGACGCTGGAATCCACCACGTCGCCATCGGTCAAGCGGATGCTGGTCGAGACGCAGGGCACCGACCATTGGATCAGCGCCGGAAAAGCCCAGGGCGGCATGGCTTCCAGCCGCAGCCAGCTCGGCGCCGACATCCACGAGATCGACAACGCCGCTTCGCGTTGCGGGCGCCTGCTCGACCAGGTCGCCGGGGACGCCGAAGCCGTCGCGGAGCGCCGCGACGAGATCATCGCGGCGATGGCCAACACCGCCAAGCCGTACTTCGGTGACGTCGGTGAGATGACCTACCTGCAATGGCTGCAGCGCTATGTCGAGCTGGCCATCGGCGATGGCAGCAGCACGGCCGACACCGCCGCACCGGGCAGCCCGTGGCTGGCCGACACCTGGCGCGACCGGTTCGAGCAGATGCTGCAACAGGCCGAAGCGCGGCTGCACCCGCAGGACCACGGCCCGATCGACACGTTGTTCGCCAGCTCGGATCAAGCCGGTGTGCGGCTGCTGGAGCACCCCGACGAGGCCATCGCCACCCTGCTGGCGCACTATCCGGACGCCGAGACCGTGCAACTGCACCCGGCCGACGTGCCGTTCTTCGTCACGCTGTGCAAGACGCTGGGCAAGCCGGTCAACTTCGTGCCGGTCATCGACAAAGACGTCCGGCGCTGGTGGCGCAGCGACTCGCTGTGGCAGGCCCACGACGCTCGCTACGAGGCCGACCAGGTGTGCATCATCCCCGGCACCGCCGCGGTCGCCGGCATCACCCGGATGGACGAGCCGGTCGGTGAATTGCTCGACCGCTTCGAGCAGGCCGCGATCGACGAGGTGCTGTCAACGGGGGCACAGCCCACACCGGTGACCGCCCGCCGGCAAGGTCGCGGCGATGTGCGCGGGCCGCTGGCCGTCGTGTTGGACGCGCCGGACGTGCTGTGGGCCGGCCGTGTCGCCACCAACCCGGTGCACCGCATCGCCGATCCGGGCGAGTGGCAGGTGCATGACGGACCCGAGGAGCCCCGGGCCACCCATTCGTCCACCGGCGCGCGACTGCAGAGCTTCAAAACAGATGGGGCCGACCAGGTCGTGTTAAGCGTGCCGATCTCGGGCACGTGGATCGCTATCCGATTCAGCTTGCCCGCCAGCACGATTGACGGCGGTATTCCGGTTGTCCGCACCAAGGACGCCATCGAAGCCATGCGCTCGGTTTTGGCCATCGCCGCCGGTGCCGACGGCCCGGACGCGCTGCCGCGGGTGCACAACGGAACCGCCACGGTGACCGTGCCGTGGGATCCCGAGCGGGTGGCCGACCACACTGGCGTCACCGCCATCTTCGGCGAGCCGCTGGCGCCAACCCTGACAACCGTGCCCGACGCGCTGGTCGGCCGCTGCTGGCCGGCGGTCTTCGCGGCCATCGGCTCGGCCGTCACTGCCGCTGGTGTCCCGGTCGTGGAGGGCTTGCTGAGCCTGGTGCACCTGGACCATGCCGCGCACCTGCATGGCGCCCTGCCCAAGGTGCCGGCTGAATTGACCGTTACCGCAACGGCTTCGATGGCAACCGATACCGAAGTCGGCCGCGTGGTGCCGATCTCGGTGACGGTTGCCGCAGCCGACCGCACAGTGCTGGCCACCATGGAGGAACGGTTCGCCATCCGTGGCCGCACCGGCGCTGCCGAGCTGACCGACCCGCTGCGTGCCGGTGGCGCGGTATCCGAGAACGCCACCGACACCCCGCGGCGCCGGCGTCGGGACGTCACGCTGCCCGCACCGGTCGACATGCGCCCGTTCGCGGTGGTGTCGGGCGATCACAACCCGATTCACACCGACCGGTCCGCCGCACTGCTGGCAGGTCTGGATTCGCCGATCGTGCACGGAATGTGGTTGTCGGCAGCGGCGCAACATGTGGTGACCGCCACCGACGGCCAGGCCCGTCCTCCCGCGCGACTGGTCGGCTGGACGGCCCGGTTCCTGGGGATGGTGCGTCCCGGCGACGAGGTCGACTTCCGGGTCGATCGGGTCGGAATCGACCAGGGCGCAGAGGTTTTGGAAGTAGCGGCGCGCATCGGATCCGATCTGGTGATGTCGGCGACTGCACGGCTGGCTTCGCCTAAGACCGTCTACGCGTTCCCCGGGCAGGGCGTTCAGCACAAGGGCATGGGAATGGAAGTCCGGGCCCGCTCGAAGGCCGCCCGCAAGGTGTGGGATGACGCGGACAAGTACACCCGCGAAACGTTGGGCTTCTCGATCCTGCATCTGGTGCGCGATAACCCGACCAGCCTGATCGCCAGCGGCGTGCACTACCAGCACCCCGAGGGTGTGCTGTACCTCACCCAGTTCACCCAAGTTGCGATGGCCACGGTGGCGGCCGCCCAGGTCGCCGAGATGCGCGAACAGGGTGCCTTCGTCGAGGACGCCATAGCCTGCGGCCACTCGGTCGGCGAATACACGGCGCTGGCCTGCGTGAGCGGGGTCTACGGGCTGGAACCGTTGCTGGAGACGGTGTTTCAGCGCGGCTCCAACATGCATGACATCGTGCCGCGCGATGAGCTGGGCCGCTCCAATTACCGGTTGGCGGCGATCCGGCCGTCGCAGATCGATCTCGACGACGCTGACGTTCCGGGTTTCATCGACGAGATCTCGCAGCGCACAGGTGAATTCCTGCAGATCGTGAACTTCAACCTGCGCGGCTCGCAGTATGCGATCGCCGGCACGGTGCGCGGACTGGAGGAGCTGGAGGAAGAGGTGGAGCGGCGCCGTGAACTCGTCGGCGGCCGGCGGTCGTTCATCCTGGTGCCGGGCATCGACGTGCCGTTCCACTCCGAGGTGCTGCGGGTCGGCGTGGCCGATTTCCGCCGGTCGCTGGAGCGGGTCATGCCCCGCGACAAGGATCCCAACCTGATCATCGGTCGCTACATCCCCAACCTGGTGCCGC
>Ga0335075_10005776_pt1 | contig 19144 bp, 10 predicted proteins | sample Lox_Sample_24_FD_206723 | JGI IMG/M metagenome (GOLD analysis project Ga0335075, IMG submission 206723) | Soil microbial communities from Loxahatchee National Wildlife Refuge, Florida, United States - Lox_Sample_2.4 | ecosystem: Environmental > Terrestrial > Soil > Wetlands | place: USA... | reverse complement strand
ATGTTTTCCGCCGCCGTGACCGTCCCGGCTTCGGCCGCCGGCGAAACGCTGGTTCCGTTGCGCAGCATGTTTCGCACCTGCGATTTCACCGCCATCAACAACGGTGCGGCACCTGCACAGAGCGACGCCGCAGTGTCGGCAGTTGTCCGCAAGAACGGCGGCACGGTGTCCGCGGAAGTGCATCTCTCCGAGCCCACCTCGCCGGGAACCCATTTCAACGTCAGCCTGATCCAGGCGCCGCGGGCTTCGTCCGCGCCCTGCTATGCGCCGGGCCCGGGCGTCGCAGTTGGCAGTCTGGACACCGACGGCGCCGGCCAGGCGTCGACCACGGTGCAGGACGGCATCCGGTCGGGCACGACGGGGGTGTGGGTGTTCGTCCAGCGCCCGAACCCGTATTCGCAGAGCCCGATGGAGTACTACACGTCGGACTATCTCGTACCGGTCTAGATCGGCGTAAGACCGTGCTTGCGCTGAACCCGGTTGTGTTTCTGCTTGTCCCGCAATATTTTTAACGACCTGCGCAGCAGCAGCCGGGTTTCATGCGGTTCGATGACCCCGTCGATATAGCCGCGTTCCGCGGCGGTCCACGGGATCGCCAGGTTGAGGTTGTAGCCCTCGATGAAGTCCTTCTTGACCTGCTGCGCTTCCGGGGTGGTGGGGTCCGGGAATCGCTTCATCAGCAGCTGAGCGGCACCGTCGGCGCCGATCACCGCGATGCGCGCCGTCGGCCACGCAAAGTTCAGGTCGGCGGTCAGCTGCTTGCAGCCCATCACCGCATAGCCGCCGCCGTAGGCCTTGCGGATGATGATCGTCACCTTCGGGACGTCGGCCTCAACCAGGGCGTTGAAGAACCGGCCGCCGCGCTTGATGATTCCGTTCTTCTCCTCGGCCACCCCGGGCATCGCTCCCGGGGTGTCGACGACGAAAACCAAAGGCAGGTTGTAGGAGTCGCAGAACCGGATGAAGCCGGCGGCCTTGTCGGAGGCCTCGGTGTCGACAGCACCGGACATGTGCATCGGCTGGTTGGCGATCACGCCGACCGGTCGGCCGTCCACCCGCGCGAACGCGGTGATCATCGCCAGACCGCGCTGTGCCGCCACGTCGAAGACGTCCCCGTCGTCGAAGATGCGCAGCAGAATCTCGTGCATGTCGTAGGCCGTGTTGTCGGCGTCCGGCACGATCGTGTCGAGTTCCAGGTCGTGGGGCGTGATTTCGGGCTCCAGGCCCGGGTTGACGATCGGAGCGTCGTCGAAAGTGTTGGACGGCAGGAACGACAGATAGTCCCGCACGTACTGGAATGCGGCGGCCTCGTCCTCGACGACCTGGTGGATGTTGCCGTAGCGGGCCTGGTTGTCCGCACCGCCGAGTTCGTCGAGGCTGACGTCCTCACCGGTGACGTCCTTGATCACATCGGGCCCGGTGATGAACATGTAGCCCTGATCGCGAACCGCGACCACCAAGTCCGTCTGGATCGGCGAATATACCGCTCCCCCAGCGCATTTCCCAAGGATTATGGAAACCTCCGGCACCAGGCCGCGCAGCATCTCGTGGCGCCGGGCCAACTCTGCGTACCAGGCCAGCGAGGTGACGGCGTCCTGGATGCGGGCACCGGCAGAATCGTTGATGCCGACGATCGGGCAGCCCGTCATCGCGCACCACTCCATCAGCTTCGCGACCTTGCGGCCGAACATCTCTCCCACCGAGCCCTGGAACACCGTCTGGTCGTGGGAGAACACCGCCACCGGGCGGCCATTGATCCGGCCGTGGCCGGTGACCACACCGTCGCCGTAGAGCGCGTTCGGGTCGCCCGGCGTCTTGCACAGCGCGCCGATCTCTAAGAAGGTGCCCGGGTCCAGCAGCGAGTGGATACGCGCCCGCGCGCTGGGGATGCCGATCTTGGCCCGCTTGGCGACCGCCTTCTCACCGGCGGGTTCCTTGGCCAGCTCCAGCTTTTCGTGGAGGTCGGCCAGCAGCTCGGCGGTGGTCTTGGTGGTCACTTAGGCTTCTTTCTGCTCGGCGTGAATCTTGTTGAGCGCCTGGGTCATATGTGCACCGACTTTGGCGATGATCGGCTCGTCGATGGCCTGGATGTGCTCGCCGCCGATCGGCACGACCTCCAGGTCGGTCACGTATTCGCCCCAGCCGCCGTCCGGCTTGCGGGTCGCGTACGCGGGCTCGAAGGTGATCGCGTCGTCGTGGTAGCGGTCGGCCATGTACAGCGTCACGTGACCGTCGTACGGCTTGTACTCCGCGGTGTCGATCGCACGCTGGTCCAGATACGACGTGCGCTGGTGCTCGATGATCCCGCCCGGGATCTGCACGCCGCTCTGGCTGACGGCCTCCAGCACGAACCTGACCTGTCCCTCGTCGTCAAGTGCTTCGAGCGTCTCGTAAGGGATCGGTGGGACCTCGACGTTGAAGGTCCGCTCGGCGAAACGCGCGTAGCGGTCCCAGCGTTTGCGGGTCTCCTCCGTGGTCTGCAGGATCGGCTCGCCGGGCATCACCGCGTCGATCAGGCCGACGAACGGCACGTCGCAGCCCTGCTGCTTCAGCCCGATCGCGCAGGCGTACGCCAACGCGCCGCCCAACGACCAACCGGCGAGGATGAACGGCCCGTTGCCGCCGAGCTCACGCAGCTTCGGAACGTATTGCGCGGCACGCTCTTCAATGGTTCCCTCGACCCGCTCGAAGCCGTACATCGGGGTGTCGGCCGGTAGGCGGTTCAGCAACGGCTCGTAGACCACCGTCGACCCGCCGGCGGCGTGGAACACGAAAACCGCTGGCTTGGTGGAACCCTCGGGCCTGGCCCGGATGGTGCGCACGAAGCCGTCGATCTGGCCGGCCTCCAGGAAGTCGCGCACGGTGGTCGCGAGCCCTTCGATGGTGGTGGCGGCCTTGACGTCGTCGACGGTGATGGTGCCCTCGGCGCGCTCGGATAGCCGCTCGGCCATCTTGGTAGCGGCCGCGTCGTCGAGCTTGGGCAGCGTGTTGAAGATGCCGCCCGGCGACTTGCCGGTGACGATCGCCCAGGTGGCGAACGTGACCCGCTCGGCGGCGTCCCGCGGCGGGATGTCCGAGTTGAGCGCTGCGGCAACGGCTTCCTGGTTGAGCACCTGCGCGGCGCCCGCGAGGTTCGGCGCCGTCGGGCCGGCCGGGTTGGTCGGCGGCGGCGGAATCGACTTCGCCGCCTCGGGCTGGGTCTCTGGCTCGGGCTGGGTCTCTGGCTCGGGCTGGGTCTCTGGCTCGGGCTGGGTCTCTGGCTCGGGCTGGGCAGGGGCCTCGGGAGCTGGCGCGGGCGCGGTGACCGACGCCGGCGTCCCACCGGCCAGCAGCGCCGCCTGCTCCGCGGCGATCTCCTCGGGCGTCTGCGTCTTCTGACGCTCGTGCAGCTCGTGCACCTCGTCGCGGTGCTCGATCGCGTACTCGATCAGCTTCTCGACGTTGTAGAGGTTGGCGTCACGGACCGCCTGCAGCTGGATCGGCGGCATGTCGAAGTCGTACTCGACGCGGTTCTTGATCCGCACGGCCATCATCGAATCCAGGCCGAGCTCGATCAGCGGCACCTCCCACGGCAGGTCCTCGGGCTCGTAGCCCATCGCCATCGACACGATGCTGGCCAGCCGATCGCGCACCGTCTCACCGGAATCCGGTGACCAGCGGGCCAATGCGCCCACCTGACGGGCGGTCAGGCTGTCGGTCACGGTGGTGTCGTCGGGCTCCGGCTCGGCTGGTGCCTCGGCCGGGGCGGTGCTGACCGGCGCGGCGATCGCGGCACCGGCGCCGACGGCCGTCGGCAACACCGAGGCCTGACCCGCCCGTGACACCAGCGCGTCGTAGACCAGCGTGAAGGACTCGTCGACGCGGGCGTGGATCTGCACCGCCGCGCCACCCGGGTGGCGGGTCAGCGTCGTCACCAGCCGCGCGTTGTCGGCAGGCACGGCCCGCTGCTCGGAGGCCGTCAGCACGGCATCCGGAAGCACGTGCGTCGCAGCGGCTTTCACCAGTGCGGCCAGATCGGTCTCGCCGCGCGGCGCGTACTCCCACACGTGCCGGCCGTCCGGCATCGCGACATGGGTGCCGGGCATCAGCACCGATCCGTCGCCGGAGAAGTGCGCGTCCAGCCAGTGTTCCTTGCGCTTGAACCGGGTCGGCGGGACGTGCGCAAAGTCCTCGGGACCCGCGGCACGGGTGAACAGCGTGCGGATGTCGAGGTCGTGGCCGAGGACGAACAGCTGCGCCATCGCGGAGGTCATAGCGTCGACATCGTCGACCTTGCGGGCCAGCGTCGGGATGAGTTGCGCATCAGGCAATCCCGCGGCCGCGGTGGTCAGGCCGATCTGCATCAGCGCCACCGGGTTGGGGGCAAGCTCCAGGAACGTGGTGTAGCCGCTGTCCACGGCGTTGCGCACGCCGTGGGTGAAGTAGACCGAGTGCCGCATGCCCTTGATCCAGTACGCGACATCGTGGATCGGCTCGCCGCCCGCCCGGACGAAATTGCCCTCGTGCACGGTCGAAAAGATTCCCGCCGTCGGGCTCTTCGCCGTAATGCCTTGCAGCTCAGCGGAGAACTCGCCGAGCAGCGGGTCCATCTGCGAGGTGTGGCCGGCACCCTTGGTCTGGAGTTTGCGGGCGAACCGGCCCTCCGCCTCCGCGCGGGCCACGATCGCGTCGATCTGCTCGGGCGGCCCGCCGATGACGGTCTGGCTCGGTGCGGCGTAGACGCACACCTCCAGGCCGGGGAAGTCGCCGAACACCGTCTTGAGCTCGTCGGCGGAGTACTCCACGAGCGCCATCAACCGGATGTACTCGCCGAACAGCATGGCCTCGCCCTCACCCATCAGGTGCGAGCGCGAGCAGATCACCCGGGTGGCATCGGCCAGCGACAGTCCGCCGGAGAAGTAGGCCGACGCGGGCTCGCCGAGCGATTGGCCAACGACCGCAGCGGGTTTGGCGCCGTGGTGCTTGAGCAGCTCGCCGAGCGCGATCTGGATCGCGAAGATGACGACGTTGCTGGTCTCGATGCCGTAATCGACTGAGTCGTCGAGGATCAGCTCGAGCACCGAGTAGCCCCGCTCGTCCTGAATCAGTGCGTCGACCTTTTCGATCCACTCGGCGAAGACCTCGTTGCGCAGGTACAGGCTCTTGCCCATCTTGCGGTGCTGCGCACCGAAACCGGCCATCGCCCACACCGGGCCGCTGGTCACCGGTCCGTCGACGCTGAACACGTTCGGCTTCTGCTTGCCATCGGCGATCGCGCGCAGCCCCTTGATCGCTTCGTCATGGTCACGGGCCAACACCACCGCGCGCGACCGGCCGTGGTTGCGCCGCGACAGCGCCCGGCCGATCGACTCCAGCGACGACGCCTGCCCCTCCGGGCTTTCCATCCAATCAGCCAGCTCCGCGGCGGCCGCCTTCTTGCGCGACGTCAGGAACGCCGAAATGGCGATCGGGATCTGCGGCACCGGAAGCTCTTCGGCGGCAAGTTCTTCCAGCGCGATCTCTTTGAGCCGCTTGGCCTCGTCGGTGACGCCGGGCAGCTCGTACTCGGCTTCGGCCGGCGCGTGGTCGTCCTCGATGAACTCGCCGTACTCGTCGAAGCGCATCCCGCCGACATACTCGACGTGCTGATCCTCGGCGGGCGACGGCGCCGAATCCTCCTGCTGCGCTTCGGGTTCACGTTCGACGACGTCGCGGGGCAGTACCTCGCGCAGCACCACGTGCGCGTTGGCGCCGCCGAAGCCGAAGCTCGACACACCGGCCACCGCGTAGCCGCCGTAACGAGGCCAGTCGGCGGCGTTGTCCAGGAAGCGCAGACGCGACGCGTCGAAGTCGATGTAGGGGTTGGGTCCGGCGTAGTTGATCGACGGCGGCAGCTTGTCGTGCTGCAACGACAGCACCATCTTGGCCAGGCTGGCCGCGCCGGCCGCCGATTCCATGTGTCCCACATTGGTTTTGATCGCACCCAGCAGCGCCGGCTTGTCGGCCGGGCGCCCGCGGCCGATGACCCGACCGAGTGCCTGCGCCTCGATCGGGTCGCCGAGCACCGTACCGGTACCGTGCGCCTCGATGTAGTCGACGGTGCGCGGGTTGATGCCGGCGTCCTTGTAGGCGCGGCGCAGCACGTCGGCCTGCGCGTCCGGGTTGGGCGCGATCAGGCCGTTGGACCGGCCGTCGTGGTTGACGGCGCTGCCGGCGATCACCGCGAGGATCTGGTCGCCGTCGCGGCGGGCGTCGTCGACGCGCTTGAGCACCAGCATCGCGCCACCCTCGGAGCGGGTGTAGCCGTCAGCGTCTGACGAGAACGACTTGATCCGGCCGTCCGGCGCGAGCACCTGGCCGATCTCGTCGAAACCGAGCGTCACGGCCGGAGTGATCAGCGCGTTGACACCGCCGGCCATCGCCACGTCGCATTCACCGTTGCGCAGCGCCTGCACGGCCTGGTGGGTGGCGACCAGCGAACTCGAGCAGGCGGTGTCCACCGCAACCGACGGCCCGTGGAAGTCGAAAAAGTATGAAACCCGGTTGGCCACAATCGAACTCGCGGTCCCCGTGATCGCGTACGGGTGGGCGACGGTCGGGTCGGACATCGCCAGGTAGCTGTAGTCCATGACCGAGGTGCCGACGTACACACCGACCGACTCTCCCCGCAGGCTGGACGCCGGGATGCGCGCGTATTCCAGTGCCTCCCAGGTCAACTCGAGCGCCATCCGCTGCTGCGGATCGATGTTGTCGGCCTCGGTCTTCGACAGCGCGAAGAACTCGGAGTCGAAGCCCTTGATGTCTTTGATGTAGCCGCCGCGGGTGCGGGCCTTGTTGATCAGCTCGGCCAGCCGCGGCTCTTCCATGAACTCCGACCAGCGGTCCTCCGGCAGGTCGGTGATGGCGTCGCGCCCTTCCAGCAGCGCCTGCCAGGTTTCCTCGGGGCTGTTCATGTCGCCCGGAAGGCGGGTGGCCAGCCCAACCACGGCGATGTCGACCCGGTCGACCGGCCCGCTGCGCGTCCAGTCGGTGTCGTCGTCGGCCTCGTCGATCTCGGGGTCGCCCTCGACGATCCAGGTGGCCAGCGTTTCGATGGTCGGATGCTCGAAGGCGGCCGCGATCGATACGGTGACGCCCGTGTGGTCCTCGATGTCGGCGGCCATCGCCACCGCGTCGCGTGACGACAGGCCCAGTTCCACCATCGGCGTCGCCTCGTCGATCGAGTCGGGCGCCTGCCCGGTGGCCTTGGCGACCCAACTGCGCAGCCACTGCCGGACCTCGTTGACCGTCATCTCGGTGCGGGCCGGCTTGGCGGCGGCCGCTTCGGCCGACGGTTGGGTATCGACGTCAGTGTCAGTCATGTTGGCGCTCAGTCAGTTTGGTCGGGGTAGGCGTTCGGGCCGGTGGTGCCGGTGCGCAGGCTGCCGTCGATGTAGGCGGCGCGGCAGGCGCGGCGGCCGATCTTTCCGCTGGAGGTCCGCGGCACCGAGCCGGACTGCACCAGCAGCAGGTCGCGCACGGTCACGCCGTGCCGGACGGCGATCGCCGCCCGGATGTCGTCAGCGATCGGCTGGTAGTCCAGCTTGTGCGCGCCCGGGGCGCGCTCGGCGACGATCACCAGCTGCTCGGAGCTGTCCTCCGGGTCGTACTTCAGCCCGGCGTGCGGGTTGTCGAAAACCGTTGCGGGCAACTGGTTTGCCGGTACCGAGAAGGCCGCGACGAATCCGGTGCGCAGCGCGCGGCTGGCCTCCTGCGCGGAGTACTCCAGATCCTGCGGGTAGTGGTTGCGCCCGTCGACGATCACCAGGTCCTTCACCCGGCCGGTGATGTAGAGGTTGCCCTTGTAGTAGGTGCCGTAGTCACCGGTCTGGACCCAGGTGCCGTCGTCGGCGGCGCCTTCGGCGTGCGACGGGTTGGTGCGCGACTTGAGGATGTTTTTGAACACCTCGGTGGTCTGCTCCTCGAGCTTCCAGTAGCCGAGCCCCATGTTCGGGCCGTGCAGCCAGATCTCACCGATCTGCCCGTCGGGCACCTCGCTGGCCGTCTCGGCATCGACGATGACCGCCCACTCGTCGACGCCCACCTTGCCCGCGGAGACCTGGGTGACGGCGCTCGGCGAGTCGGCGGCCACCTCGACGAACCGACCGTTGTTCAGCGCGTCCCGGTCGACGTGCACGACGGTGGGCCCTTCCGTCATCGGGGTGATCGAGACGAACAACGTCGCCTCAGCCAGGCCGTAGCACGGCTTGATGACGTTGGTGTCCATGCCGTAGGGCGCAAACGCGTCGGTGAACTTGCGCATCGACGCCACCGAGATCGGCTCGCTGCCGTTGAGCAGGGCTTTGACGTTGGACAGGTCCAGTGGCGGCTCGTCGTCGCGCGGCAGACCACGCAGCGCCGCGTGTTCGAACGCGAAGTTCGGGGCCAGCGAATAGGTCGGCCCGTCGTCGCCGTCGACGCCGGCCAAGGCGCGCAGCCAGCGGCTGGGCCGGCGCACGAACGCGGCGGGCGTCATGAAGGTGTTGTGCTGGCCAAGCATCGGGCCCAGCATGATGGTGATCAGGCCCATGTCGTGGAAGAACGGCAGCCAGGTGACCCCGCGGTCGCCGTCCTGACCCTCCAGGGCTTCCAGCACCTGGACGCAGTTGGTGGCCAGGTTCGCCTGGGTGACCTCGACGCCGGTCGGGGTGCGAGTGGAGCCGGACGTGTACTGCAGGTAGGCGATCGCCCGCCCGTCGACCTGGTCCGGGTCCCAGGTGGATTCGACCTCTTTGGGCACCGCGTCGACGGCGATGACCCGTGGCCGGTCCTTGGCCGGGCGGCTGCGGAAAAACTTGCGGACCCCCTCGGCGGCGGCGCTGGTGGTCAGGATCGCGGTGGGCTCGCAGTCGTCGAGGACGGCGTGCAGACGGCCGACGTGACCGGGTTCGGCGGGGTCGAACAGCGGCACGCCGATGCGTCCGGCGTAGAGGATGCCGAAGAAGCCGACCACGTAATCCAGGTTCTGCGGGCACAGGATCGCGATCCGGTCGCCCGGCTTGGTGACCTGCTGCAGGCGGGCGCCGACGGCGCGGTTACGGGCGGCGAAATCCGACCAGGCGATATCGCGGGTGACACCATCGCGTTCGGTGGAGTAGTCCAGGAACCGGTAGGCCAGCTTGTTGCCGCGAACCTTCGCCCATTTCTCGACGTGACTGACCAGGTTCGCGTTGTCGGGGAACGTGATCCTGCCGTTCACGATGAACGGGTTGTGGTAGGCCATGCCGATCTCTCCTTCACCACGCTGCTCGGGCTAAGTCTGTGTGAGCCTCACCGACGGTTGCGTCGGACTCCGGTCGGCCCGCGGGACACCACACCGTCGCCTGCGCAGGGCTGCCACGAGCGGCAAACCTCACAGATGCTACAGATGCACGCCAAGCGATCCGCAACGCATCGACGGGGTAGGCCGACCAAAGTTGCTCTTAAATTTCTCTTAATGTTAGTGGGCGGTGCGCCGCGGACCAAATCCGAAGGTACCGCTTGACACAACTGTGACCTGTGACGCGAACGCCGTGTCCGCCCGCTGGCTACCCGTGTTTGGGATGCGGCGCGTTTTCGATCACGCCGTGCGCCCAATTCAACGTCCACTCGGTCGCCGGCTGGCCGTCCAGGCTCCAGAACTGAGTGGTGGCATACAGCGCGTGCACCGGCTGCCCGGCCCCGCCGGCCAGGATATCCAGCGTCCTGGGCAGGTTGGTCAGGCTGAACGCCTCGGGCGGAGCCGAGCAGATCAGGTCGCCGGGCCCGCAGATCTCGTTGGTCTTGGCGTTCAGCGTGCCGAACCCGCCCGGCCGCGGGCCGGTCATCGTCAAACCGAGGCCGGAAAGCACCGGCACCTCGTGCAGCGTGATCTCGGCGCCCTCGCCCGGCGGGTTGGGCCCGATGTCCTGGCCGACGCCCTGCTGGCGGCGGCCGTCGGCGATCAACGTCACACCGAGCAACAGGTCGTCGTCGACCGGTCCGCGACCGTTGCCGACGTCGCTGGCGATGTCGCCGGCGATCACCGCCCCCTGCGAGAACCCCACCAGCACGTAGCTGGTCAGCGGGCACTTGTTGTTCATATCGGTCATCTCTTTGACCGTGGCGCGGGTGCCCTCGGCCCGGCTGTCGTCATAGGAAATCTGCGTATCGCCGCTCAGCGGATTGTGGAACTGGGCGGTGTAGGGAACGGTGTACCCCTCGACCCGGCTGGAGTTGAACTGGTCGGCGATCGGCCGGGTGACGTTGAGCAGCAACGCCTTCGGGAACTGCACCGGGTTGAGCGGATTGTCCTGCAGCGACGATTCCCAGGTGCCCGGGATCGCGATCAGCTGCACGTCGGGGCAGCTGGAGTCCTGTGAGGCCGGCCGCGGCTTGTGCGGGAAGGCCGCACTGCTGGTCGGCGGCACGATGCTGGGCGGGACCGCGCTGGGCGGGGCTTCCCGCTGCCGCAGCACACCCACCACCGCGACGATGATCAGACCGACGACGAGCGCAACGGAGGCGGCGGCGAGCAACGCCAGGACGCGACGGCGCTTCCGCCGAGATTTAACAGCCATGATCTCCCGCTAGCCGAGTCGGAGGCACAGTCGACCCGCCGAGGAGCGGCGGTAGTGCTTCGATTCACGGTACCGGCTCGCGGCACCGCCCCAAGTTGGCGCGCTAGCGGATCGCCCCGACGATGTCGCCGGACATCGCGCCGAGCTGGGCACTCCACGAGCCCCAGCCGTTGTCGCCGCCGCCCGGGAAGTCGAAGTGTCCGTTGTGCCCACCGACGTTGCGGTACTCCTGGTAGAAGAACCGCGCGCCGGCCATCGCCTCGCCGGCCTGGCCGATCATCGCCGGGGCATCGCCGGCCATGGTGGTCGGGCTCCACACCCAGATCCGAGAGTTGTTCTGCGCCAACAGCGATGCGTGCACCTCGGGGTCGTGCCACTTCCACCGGCCCAGCTGCGGGGCGCCCCACATGCCGTTGCCGTCGACGCCGCCGAACTGCTGTAGGCCGGCCAGGATCGCGCCGTTGGTCGTGGTGTTCGACGGGTACAGGAAGCCCGACAACGAGCCGGCGAAGCCGAAGCGGTCGGGGTGGAAGCAGGCCAGCGCCATCGCCGCGTAGCCGCCCTGGGAGGCACCGACGACCCCGTGACCGCCGGGGGCCAGGCCCTTGTTGGCGGCCAGCCAGTCCGGCAGCTCCTGCGACAGGAACGTGTCCCACTGCTTGCTGCCGTCGCGCTCCCAGTTGGTGTACATGCTGAACGCGCCGCCGGCCGGTGCGGCCACCGAGATGCCCTTGCCGGCGAGGGTGTTGAACGCGTTACCGGCGGTTGCCCAGTTGCTGACGTCGGGCGCGGCGTTGAAGGCGTCCAGCAGGTACACCGCGTGCGGACCGCCGGCCATGAATTGCACCGGGATGTCGCGGCCCATCGCCCCCGACGGCACCATCAGCGTCTCGTAGCCCGCCGCGCGCGCGGGGCTGCCGTGCACCGCGACCAAGCCCCCAGCCGTCAACACGGCGGCACACAGTAGCCGTAGCAGCATCGACAGACTTCTCATACTGACCTCGCTCGTCGCTCGACCGCCAACACCTGCACTTTTGGGACCGCAGATCGCCCCCGTTCCGCAAGGTAGCTAATCACACCCCGTTGGACCGGACGCCGGAAACGGCGAACGGCGACGACCCGCGAAGGTCGTCGCCGTTCGGCGTGCTAGTGCGAATCTCAGGTGTGCTGGCCGGTCGCAGCCGCGGCCGGAGCGGGCGCACCAGGAGCGGCGCCGGGGCCCGGGCCTGCGCCCGGGGTGGCACCGAGGTGCTGCTGCAGGTCGGGCAGCATCGCGTGCAGCTGCGCGCCCCAGTACGGCCAGTCGTGCGTGCCGTTGGCGTCGAAGTTGAACACCGCGTTGTTGCCGCCGGCCGCCTGGTACGCGGCCTGCCACTTGAGGTTGCTGGTCCGCACGAAGCCCTCGAGGAACTTGGCGGGCAGGTTGTCGCCACCGAGGTCGGACGGCTTGCCGTTACCGCAGTACATCCACACCCGGGTGTTGTTGGCGACGGTCTTGCTGACATTCAGCAGCGGGTCGTTGCGCTGCCAGGCCGGGTCCTCCTTGGGGCCCCACATGTCGGCCGGCTTGTAGCCACCGGCGTCACCCATGGCCAGACCGATCAGCGACGGGCCCATGCCCTGCGACGGGTCCATCAGACCGGAGAACGCACCGACCTCGATGAACTGCGCGGGGTGGTAGTTGGCCAGGTTCAGCGCCGACGCGCCGGCCATCGACAGACCGACGGCCGCGCCGCCGTTCTGCTTCACGCCCTTGCCGGCCAGGAAGGCGGGCAGCTCGCTGGTGAGGAAGGTCTCCCACTTGTAGGTCTGGCAACCCGCCTTGCCGCAAGCCGGCTTGTACCAGTCGGTGTACCAGCTGGACTGGCCGCCGACCGGCATGACCAGCGACAGACCCGACTGTAGGTACCACTCGAAGGCGGGGGTGTTGATGTCCCAGCCGTTGAAGTCGTCCTGCGCCCGAAGGCCGTCAAGCAGGTACACGGCCGGCGAGTTGGCGCCACCGCTCTGGAACTGGACCTTGATGTCGCGGCCCATCCCCGCCGACGGCACCTGCAGGTACTCGACGGGCAGACCCGGCCGGGAGAACGCTCCCGCGGTCGCGGTCTGGCCCACGACGCCCACCAGCCCCGGCAGCAGAGCCGCGGCAGCGACCCCTACTACGAGTCGGCGCGGCATCGTCTTTGCCGCGCCAACAAACCTGTCAACAAGTCTCATTGTTGCTTCCTCATTCATTGTCGGGCCCAACACGGTGGGTCGGACTGCATAGGCCTGCCCGGTTTCCCCGCGAACCGCTCCTTGGCTCACGTCATCCCCAGACGGCGCAACTGTGCCCGTGTAGTCAACCACATGTTGAGGGGCGGCTTCTCCTCGGCGTGGGTCCGTCACCGGGCCCCGAGCCGCGGCCGGGCCCGCTCAAAGCGGCTGCGGGTCACCACGCTGTGAATGTGCCGATGAGCGGTCGTTCGCCGGTAAGACTACATATATGGCGTTGCTGGACGACGGTCGGGGCGGCCGGGGCGGCGCGCGCCGGACGTTGGCCGATTGGCTGACAAAAAACTTCTCCCGATGGCTGCCCGACGGCGGCCATGCGCCGTCGGCTAGGGCCCGGTGGCCGGCAGACCGGTGTACGGGGCGACGCCGGAATCCGGCACTGCCAGCCCGCATCGGATCAGTTCGTAGCGGGGGACGCGGTCGATCCGATACTTGGTGAACTCATACGAATGCAGGAAGTTCGACACGAAGCGGTGAAAGCCCATCGGACCGCGCACCGAACTGAGCACCTGCTGGGTTCCGTCGCATTTGAGGGCGGCCGCCGCCTGCTGGACCCACTGCGCGTCGAGATAACCCGGAACGCCCGGAGGCCACTTCACCCACGGCCCGTCGGCGATCACCCAGTCCGGGAAGAGGTTCTTGTCGTGGCCGATGCGGCCGTGCTGCAACCGGGCGGTGTGCTGAGCGATCGGGTTGGCCAGCCCGATTTGGTCGATCACCCGGACGTCCAGCCCGACATTCATGCCCACCATGCCGAGGTTGGTGAAAAAGACTGTGTGCGGCCCCTTTTGGGGTGCCGGAGGCGGGGCGGGCGGCGGTTGCGGCGCGATGGGCGGGACCAGGTCCCACTGGTCGTAGTTGCCGGACGGCAGCAGCAACGCCCCCTCCGGGGTGTTGTTGAGCGCCACCAGCACCGCACGCATCCGCGGGTAATCCAGGTAGTCGGCCGCCGTCAGCGGGTGCGCGTGACCCGTCGCCTGCGCGTAGAAGCGGCGCTCGTCGACGATGCCCGAGTAGGTGACCCGGGTGGCGTCGGCGCCCATCCCGGGCGAATTGGCCGCCCACAGCGCCCATCCCGCGATCGACATCCACAGCGCGCTGACGGCGCCGGCCAACCAGTAACCGGCCTCGCGCGTCAGCCGGGTTCCCTCGGGGAACACCACCGGTACCACCGCGACCGGGGCGAGCACGCAGAACAGCGGGGCAAGCAGAACCCGGCCGTGCATGAAATCCCCGCCCTGGCGGATCCAGTACAACGCCTGCAGCAGCCCGCTGCCGACAAAGAACACCACGACGGCGAACGGGCTCTGCACGCCGCGGGACAGCGGTCCGTGCGCGGGTGCCGACACGCGAATCTCCTTGCGGCGGCGCGCCGATGCCCGCAGCACCAGACCCAGCACCCCGAGCAGCAGCGCCGGCACCCATAACGCGTAGGGGCGGTTGAAGTTCGACAGGTAGATCACGCCCTGCGACCACTTGTCGCCGGCGGCGTCCTTCGCCAACGCGGTGCCCGGAAACAGCAGCCCGTAGTAGCCCATCCGAAAGATCTGGTACCCCACCGGCAACAGCCCACCGGCGACCAGGATCAAGATGCGGCGCCGCCGGCCCCTCGCGGCGATCAACATCATGATCAGGGCCAGCCCCCCGATCAGCGCCAGCTCGGGGCGTACCAGCACGCTGCAGCCAGCGACGAAGGCCAGCGCGCCGATGAACACCCGCCCGGGCTGCCGCCCCCGCCCGGCCTGCGACCAGCAGACCATCATCCACCACAGCAGCCCGAGATAGGCCATCACCAGCCCGCTTTCCAGGCCGGAGGTGGCGAAGTCTCGCGCGGGCGGCACCGCCGCGTAGACCAGTGCGCCGGTTGGCAGCATGATCGCGCGGCGGCCCAGGAGGCCCGGTGCGAACAGCCGTCCGGTGCCCAACATCAGCAGCGCCAGGCCCAACAGGCTCAGCCCGAGAGACAACACCAGCGCGACATACTCCAGCCGCATCGGCCAGGTCAGCCAGCCGAAGGCGTACACAAGATACGTCCACACCACCGAGGTGTTGGCCTCGACCCGCTCGCCGGCATTGAACACCGGACCGTTGCCCGCCAACAGGTTTCGAACGGTGCGCAACACGATCAGCCCGTCGTCGGCGATCCAGCGCCGCTGCCAGGCGCCCCAGCCGAACAACACCGCGACGGCGGCCACGCTGGCCCAGAGACTGGCCCGGACCGTGACGTCGTAGGGGAACCGCACCACCGGCGTGAACACCAGCCGGCGAGACGGGGCCGGAGCAGTCGAGGTCACGTCAGCTGAGGAAAGCCGCAGCACCAACGGTTCCGATCCAGGCCAGGAACAGCACCTGCAGCACCCGGTCGCGCAGCGCGATCTCCTCGGGCTCGCCGGCCACGCCACCGTCGACGTCCACCGCGTAACGCATGATCGCGATGGTCCACGGCACCATCGACACCACGAACCAGCCCGCCTTCCCGTGGTCGCGCTCGAAAGCCCACAGCCCGTAGCAGACGACCACCGCGGTGGCCGACATCGTCCAGACGAAGCGGAGGTAGGTGCTGGTGTAGTTCTCCAATGACCTGCGGATTTTGGCGCCGGTGCGTTCCGCCAATTGCAGTTCGGCGTAACGCTTTCCAGCCGCCTGGAACAGCGACCCGAACGCCACCACCAGTAAGAACCATTGCGACAGATGGGTATTGGTCGCCGCCCCGCCGGCGATCGCCCGAATCAGGTACGCCGAGGAGACGATGCTGATGTCAATCACCGCTTGGTGTTTGAGGCCGAAGCAGTAGCCCAACTGCATGCCGATGTAGACGGCCATCACCAGAGCCAGGTTCGGAGTGAGCCACCATGCCAGGCCCAGTGACAGCGCGCCGAGCGCAACCGCCAGACAGTAGGCCAGCCACTCGGGCACCACGCCCGCAGCGATCGGGCGGTTGCGCTTGGTGGGGTGCGCACGGTCGGCCTCGACATCACGGACATCGTTGACCAGATATATCGACGATGCCCCCAGGCTGAACACCACGAAGGCGACCGCGACCTGCTCGATCACCCGCCCGTTGTTGTAGTGCACGTTGGTGCCCAATGCAGCCAGTGGCGCGGCCGCCACCAGGACGTTCTTCACCCACTGGCGGGGGCGCATTGCCTTGATGACGCCGACGACGAGGTTCGGCGGTGCTCCCCCCGTCACCTTGTCGTCGAGGTCTTCGCTCATCGTCACGCTCCACCTGTCTTCTGCCAGTAGCCGTCGACCCGGGTCGCTGCGCTCTCGATGGCCGCTGCGACTATGGCGCCGACCGCCACACCGATGGCCACGTCACTGGGATAGTGCACGCCGAGCACCAGCCGGGACAGCGCCATGGGTGGCACCAGCATGACAGGCAGCGGTAAACCGGTGGCCCGGGCCAGCAGGATGGCCGCCGCGGTGGTCGAGGTGGCGTGCGCCGACGGGAAGCTCAGGCTGCTCGGCGTGCCGACGTTGACCGCGACCTCGGGATGATGCGGACGCGGGCGCCGCACCACCCGCTTGATCAGCACCGCGGCCGCGTGCGCGGCGAACGCGCCCACGCCGGCCACCAGCCAGTCGCGCCGCCGGGCCGGTCGCAGGAGCGCACCGATCGCCGATACCGCCAACCAGCCGAGGCTGTGCTCACCGAAATGGGACATGGCCCGCGCCACCGCGAGCACCCCCGGGCGCCCGGCCAACGCCGACTGAACCGCGACCAGGGCAGCGACTTCGCCGCGTGGCGGCGAAGTCTCAGCCGTGATGTCGGCCATTGCTCGACACGTTGTCGTGGGCCGGCAACAGCACCGTCTCCCATTTCTCCTTGCTGGACAGCACCGGCAGTGCTTCGCGGTAGACCCGGCGCATCTCGTCGAAACGCCTGAGCAGCAGGCGTTGACGGCGCAGCGACTGCGTCAGCAACGCGAACATCTTGGACCGGTCCCGCTGCCGGTAGACCGCGCCGCGGCCGTCGGCCGTCGTGACGGTGGCACCGTCGAGGGTGCTCAGCCGGAACCACCGGGCGTCTTGAGTGGGCACGTTCAACTGCGGACGTTGATGGTGTTGCGGGTCAGCCGCTTTGAGCTGATGCAGGATGCCGCGGACCAACCGGAACCCGATCGCCACCGGGTTGACCGGCGGCTTCATCTCGTAGTTGCGCTGCGACGGCGCCGGCAATTCGTCGGACGACGGCAACACCACCGCATCCGGGAATTCCTTGCGCATCCGGTGCACTTCCGGCAGCGCCGATTCCAGGATCGAGAAGATGTGCTCAGGGCCGGCGAGAAAGTCGTCGATCGCCCGGTTCTGAATCGCGACCGTCGAATACTCCAGGCAGGAAAGGTGTTTGAGCGTCGCTTTGAGATGGCTGCGGACCAGGCCCCGGACGTCGCCGTCCCAGTGCATGGCCGCCACCACCAGCCGGTTGCGCAGGTGGAAGTAGGCCTGCCAGTCGATCGCGTCGTCCTTGTCGCTCCAGGCCATGTGCCAGATCGCCGCACCCGGCAGCGTCGCGGTCGGGTAGCCGTGTTCGGCGGCGCGCAGGCCGTAGTCGGCGTCGTCCCACTTGATGAACAGCGGCAGCGGCTGGCCCAGCTCCTCGGCAACCTGACGCGGGATCATGCACGTCCACCAGCCGTTGTAGTCGACGTCGATGCGCCGGTGCAGCAGCAGGCTGCGAGTGTTGTTGTCGCTCAACGGGTATTCGGCGAAGTCGTGGTCGTATTCGGTGTACGGCGCGGCGGTCCACATGAAGTTTCCCCGGTCGACCATCTCGCCCATGATGTGCAGGTGCGACGGCTCCTGCAGGTTCAGCATCTGACCGCCGACCAGCATCGGCGCCTTCGCGAATCGGTGCATCGCGAGGATCCGCAGCACGGTGTCCGGCTCCAGGGCGATGTCGTCGTCCATGAACAGGATCTGCTGACAGTCAGTGTTTTTCAGCGCCTCGTACATCACCCGGCTGTATCCGCCGGAGCCACCGAGGTTGGGCTGGTTGTGGATGGACAGCCGATCGCCCAGTGCCGCCGCGGCGGCGGGGAAGTCGGGGTGGTCGCGCATCTTTGACTTGCCCTGGTCGACCACGATCGCCGCACCGATGACCTTGTCCACCAACGGATCCGAGGTCAGGTCCCGCAGCGCGTTGACGCAGTCGTTGGGCCGGTTGAAGGTCGGGATGCCGACGGCGATGTTCGCGACGCCCGGCGCGGGCTGGTCGGAGTACCAGCCGGCGCTGTGCAGCGTCACCTTGCTGTCGGTGGTGATGTCGAACCAGATCCAGCCGCCGTCTTCGAAAGGCTGTAGCCCGACCTCTAATTCGAGGATTGTCGGCTGGTCGCCGGCGCTGGCGAATTCGCGGCCCTCGACGAAGATCCGCGCGCCGGTGGCCTTGCTGCGGTAGACGTCGACACGGCCGGCGCCGGTCAGCTCGGCGCGCAGCACCACCGACGTGCAGATCGTCCAGCGCCGCCAGTAGCTGGCCGGGAACGCGTTGAAATACGTGGCGAATGACACCTCGGACTCGGCGCCGATCTGCAGCGTCGTGCGGTCGGTCGCATGCGCGCGCCGAGAGTTGGTCGTCGACTCCTCCAGGTACAGCTTGCGCACGTCGAGCGGCTCGCCTGGGCGCGGCAGGATGACGCGGGACAGCAGGCTCACGGCTTTCGTGGATTGCCCACTCGCGCCGGCGGTCGCGTTCGTCGCATCGTCCCCGGTGGTCTTGCTCATCCCCCGTTGCTTCCTCTGCTGGTCTCGTCCAGCGCCGCACCGTCGCGTAGGTGTGGCGCCAAGATGTTGTCGTACATGTTCAATGCGCTGGCGATGGCCATGTGCATGTCGAGATACTGGTAGGTGCCCAGGCGCCCGCCGAAAAGCACCTTGGCCGAAGCGGTTTCGTCCTTGGCTCGGGCTCGGTAGGCGGCCAGCACCGCGCGGTCGTCCTCGGTGTTGATCGGGTAGTAGGGCTCGTCGTCGTGTTCGGCGAAGCGGGAGTACTCCCGCATGATCACCGTCTTGTCGGTCGGGTAGTCCCGCTCGGGATGGAAGTGGCGGAACTCGTGGATGCGGGTGAACGGCACGTCGGGGTCGTTGTAGTTCATCACCGGGGTGCCCTGGAAATCACCGGTCGGCAGCACCTCGACCTCGAAATCCAATGTCCGCCAGCCCAAGTGGCCGTCGGCGTAGTTGAAGTAACGGTCCAGCGGGCCGGTGTACACCACCGGGGCGTCCGGGCTGGCGGCGCGCAACTGGTCGCGGACGTCGAACCAGTCGGTGTTCAGCCGGACCTCGATGCGGTCGTCGGCGGCCATCCG
>Ga0335075_10005775_pt1 | contig 19145 bp, 16 predicted proteins | sample Lox_Sample_24_FD_206723 | JGI IMG/M metagenome (GOLD analysis project Ga0335075, IMG submission 206723) | Soil microbial communities from Loxahatchee National Wildlife Refuge, Florida, United States - Lox_Sample_2.4 | ecosystem: Environmental > Terrestrial > Soil > Wetlands | place: USA... | reverse complement strand
TACCTACTCAAACGCCCTGAGCCCCAATATGGTGCTGACCGGCGGTTTCTTGTATGTCTTTCAATACAACGACTTTTTGCCGCCACGCTTGCTCTCCAGCCCGCTCACTCCCGTTCCTCCGTCAGGGCTGGCACAGCCCCTCAGTTTTCCAAGCATCGATTTCAGCGGGGGCCAATGGGAGCCATGGAATGGAAACGGTTACAGCGGTGGTCTAGGGCCAGGAAATGGTCTCTCATCCACGAAGAACCACAAGCCGGGCTACTCTTGGACGGCAAACTTGCTCTGGGAAAAGGGTCGGCACAACCTGAACATCGGCGTCGATATCCGGCATACGCACCAGGACGACTTTGAATGCGGCGGCTCGACTGGCCAGCCGGGTTGTTCTGGAGTGCTGAATTTCACGTCCGGGATCACAGCCGATCCCAATGAAGTCGCGGATTTCGGGACGTCAATCGGCACAAACACGGGGATCGGTTTTGCAAGCTTCCTGCTCGGCGATGTCACAAGCGGTGGCCGCGGCGGTGCGGGCAACACCAACCTGAGCAACTTTTACATCGCTCCTTATGTGCAGGATGACATTCAGGTCAACCCCAAGCTGAAAGTCAGTGCCGGTATTCGCTGGGATCTTGCGTTTCCGTTCACGAATGATTTCAGCACCAATCAACTGACGTTCTTCGACCCGAGCATTCCAAACCCAACGGAGATTAATCCTCTCACCGGCCAGCCGCTTCTGGGCGCTATGGCTGAATCCGGAACTTGCTCTGCCTGTATCGGCTGGAGCCAGATGAATATGGACTGGCATCATTTCAGCCCGCGCCTTGGTTTCACATATCAGCTGACTCCGAACACGGTATTGCTGGGTGGAGTTTCGATGTATTGGCTGGATACCGGCGCGTTCGAATACGGAGTCAACAAAGTCGCCGTGAACTATGGAAACAACCTGAACGGCGTCGTATCGATCGGTTCGCCATCCGTCCAGACTCCGGGCTTGGGCCAATGGGATACGAACGTGTTGCCGCCCCTGCCTGCGGTTGGGTTCAGTCCCACGTTCTTCAATGGTGCCTCGATGTTGGGTGACGCGCAGGTGCACGAGTTGCCGAGGACCGTCAATCAGGCGTATGACGAGCAATTCACAGCCGGCATCCAGCGGCAATTGCCCTGGGACATGTTCCTTTCCGCAAGCTACATTCACACCCATGACATCCATCTGCCTGCGACCTTGGAGTCCGCGGTTCAGTCGCTGAACTACAATTTCGTGAAGGCGACTTGCCCGCAGGGCCCGACGGTCACGGCCACGACCGATTGCGTTTTGGGACAAGCATGGAATTCGACCGCTGCGCAGACATTTATGGCCAGCCAGGGGACTTTCGGGCAGACGACGTACCCGTCGGGTCCCTGCGCAGGAACGTTCTACGTTCCGTATACGAATTTCTGCACCGAACAGGAAGCTAACGCCGGTGGCGTGGGCAACATCGCTCTGTGGCAGGCAGAACTGCCTTATCCGCAGATGCCCTTCGTCACCAATAACTTCGACACGTCCGGAGCCGATCTGTACAACGCTCTTCAGGTCAGCTTCCAGAAGCGCACAGGCAGCGGCTTGACGTTCCTCGTGGATTACACGCTGTCAAAGTACATGACCGATACGGACAGCGGATTCTCTACTTTCAACGTCCGGGGAATCAACCCACAGGATCCAAAGGCCGAGTGGTCCGTGGGCGGCCAGGACCAGACGCACGTGCTCACGATCGCCACTGTTTATGAACTTCCTTTCGGCTCTGGTAAGAAGTTTTTGAGCAACAAGGGCCGCGCCGTGAACAACTTGGTCGGTGGTTGGAAGATTTCCGCAATCCAATGGTATGAAAGCGGGCCACCGGTGAACCTGTATGCTTGCGGAGACCAGTTCAACTGCGATCCGCTCATCGGAAACATCTTTGTGGGCAACCGGCCGAATATCGTGTCCAACAATTTCGACGTCAATTGGAACAACTACAACAAGAGCCTTGCTACCGGCGTGTCAATCCCCGTATTCAATACGGCAGCATTCCAGTTCCCGGGGGACTGGACGATCGGTAATTCGCCCGTCTATATCAATGGCATCCGCTATCCTTGGTATCTCGATGAGGATATGGCCTTCACGAAGCGAGTCTTCTTTACCGAGCGATTCAACCTCGACTTGACAGCTCAGTTCTTCAACATATTCAACCGAAATCTGCTGAGTAATGGACCGGGCGGCGGAGTTAACTGTTGGCACAACAATCTGACCGGCGCAGGTTTCGGCACGGCAGACAGTTCGCCGTCGCCGTTAGACTCCTGCCAGGGCAACACGCCCAGGAGAGGCCAGCTCCAATTGCAATTTAATTTTTAGACCCACCACCCCAACCGGGGCGACAGCCCCGAGATGGCTAAAAAGCGCGACGCCGGAGCCACCGCTCCGGCGTTGTGCTTTTTGGGAGTAAAATACGCGCGGAGGTAGGCCCATGATGAAGTCCAGCTCGGCAGGAAAAGGACTGCTTGTTGTACTTGCCATGACGCTCTGCTCCACTGTGCTCTTCGCTGCCAACAAGCCCTGGAAGACTAAGCCCTTCCAGCAGTGGGATGCGAAAGACGTCCAGCAGATCATGACGAATTCGCCTTGGGTGCGGGTTACTACCGTCCCGCGCAGCTGGCTGTCTGTCGCAGAAAAGAACGTTCCTCCGGAACAGCAGATTGGCGGGGGTGTCCGCTCGATGCCGGGTCCGGGCGGAGCCACGAGTCGCGAGAGCGAGGCGTCACAGCAGCAGTTGAACGTCTATGTGTACTGGGATTCCGCCCACGTGATGCGCGAGGCATCGGCGCGAAACGCCGTACTGCACGGCACGATGAACGATTCGGACGCCGACAAGTACGCCAGCGCTCAACAGGAGGAATATCAGATCGTGCTCTACATGGCCGACATGACGCCCTTCGTCAAGAATGACGAAAAGTTTTTCCTCGACAAAGCGTACATCCAGACCAGGCGTGGCAAGCTGAAATTGCCTCCGAGCCAGATTAAATACGATCGCAACAGCAGCGGCGGTTTGAAGGACGTCATCTTCTTTTTTCCCAAGAAGACTTCCTCGGGTGAGCCGACCGTGGCTCCTAACGAGAAAGAGGTTAGTTTCGAGTGTAAGTTCGGAGGTGGTTCTGGCGTTCACGTCAACTTCGACATCCAGCAGATGTCCGGCGCTGGGGGGCCAGACTTGTAAACTCAGGCCTTCGACGTGTAACTCGTGCTCGGATTCGGTATCGGAGGTGGGCCATGGACAAAAGCATCGCGCCAACACAGGCACTTGCGATCGTCGCAATCCTAATGGTTCCTGCTCTGCTGGTCGCGGCCGACAATCCGTGGAAAAGCAAGCCGTATCAAACGTGGAATGCAAAAGACGTTCAAGCGATCATGACTCAATCACCATGGGTTCAGGTCACGAGCATGCGGCGTTCGTGGCATCCGTCGCCAAACGCCACGGTGGTGCAGCCCGTTCAACAGGAGATCTCGGGCGGAGTGCGGTCCAGTCCGGCCGTAGTGGGAAAGGTAGCAAGCAACACAGGAGCGACCGAGCCATCGCAACAACTCAACGTTTACGTCTACTGGTATTCGTCACGTTTGATCCGCGCCGCATCCGCGCGCGAAGCTGTTCTGCGCGGAACGATGGACGAGCCGGTTGCGGAGAAACTGGCGGCGGCTCCCCAAGCCGAGTATCAAATCGTGTTCCGAATGGACGACATGACGCCATTCGCTGACAAAGGTGAGGGCTTCTATCGGCAGAATGCGTTTCTTATGATGCGCCGAAGCAAGCTCAAGCTGCCGCCGAGCAAAGTAGTATATGAGCACATGGGAACGACATCAGAGGACGTGGTTTTCTTTTTCCCGAAGACGGCCGCTGGTGGCACGCCCACGATCACGAGCGACGAAACCGACGTCGTGTTCAGTTGCAAGATCGCCGATCAGACGGTGCGAGCCGATTTCAAGTCGAAAAAGATGGTTGACCAGTTTGGCCCTGATCTCTAGAGCGCGAGCCGCGTGCATCGTGGCAATCCTGTTGGCTCTATTCGCTGGAAGTACGCTCGCGCAGAAGCCGGAAACCGTTGCCTCCGCGGACAAACTTCAGGCGGCGCAATCTCCCGTCGCTCCTCCGGCGTCGCCCAAGCCGAATCCAACTGCTGATCCCGCGCTGTCCACCGCTGAATCGCTTGTCCGACGGGGACTCCTCAGCCAAGCCGAAGCGCAAACGCGCCAGTTTCTCGACGCTCACCCCGAATCCGCCGAAGGACATTATTTGCTCGGCTTCATTTTCTTTAGCGAAATACGCCAGGAATATCTCGGACAGCAGAAGAAGGGTGGCGCAAGCTTCCAGTACAACGACAGCGTCGGCGCAAATCTGGCGGCGTTGCGTGACGCCAAGGCGCGAGAATCTCTGGCCGAATTGTCGGCTGGCGCCCGCTATCATCCGCCCAACGCGTTCAACCTTAAGATCGTCGCACTCGACTATTTGCTTCTAAAAGACAATTCCTCGGCCGAAAAGTGGCTTTCTGATTCGGTGAAGCTCAACCCGAACGATCCGCAGTCCTGGTTCTATCTGGGGCGCACCGAATACAGCGAAACGAAGTATTTCCCTGCCATCGAAGCTTTCGAGCACTGTTTGAAGCTCGAGCCGAAAGATGTAGTTGCTGAATATAACGTCGGCTTGTCGTACGAAGGGCTCGGTGAGAAGGACGAGGCGCTTCAGGCGTATCAGAATGCCATCGAATGGCAGGCCGGCGGCGCGGCGAAATCCGCCGATCCATACGTCGCGCTTGGAAGGTTGTACCTGAGCCAAAATCAGCCCGAAAAAGCCGTGCCCTACCTGGTCCGTGCAGTCGCGGCTTTTCCGCAGATTTCGCTCGCACACGAAGAACTGGGAAAGGCCTATTCGAGTTTGCATCGCCTTCCCGACGCGCAATTGGAGTTGGAGAAAGCCGTTCAGCTCTCTCCAGCCCGTGCTTCATTGCGCTGCGTCCTTGGCGGAGTGTATCAACGAGAGAAGATGACGGCCAAAGCGCAAACCGAGTTCGCCCGCTGCTCAGCGCTTCAGACCGCGCGTCCCGCGGCGCCCTCATCGAGCGCGCAACCGCACTGATTTCCCCCATCGTCCGGTACCTCTGCGACGAATCGCAAAACCCAAACGGCGTGCAGCACGCCGGGCGTATACTTTGAAACTTCTCTTCCGCAAGCTGCCGTCTCTCTGATACCAAGGAGATAGTCGAATGCCGAAATGGACGCGTCGCCAAGTCTTGAAGGCGGGCTTGATCGCATCCGCGACCGCGAGTGCCGCCAAAGGCGCAGTCCCGTGGGCCTCGCCCGAGAATTCGGCGGGCACAGATCCCTCAATAAGGCGTCCAGCAGGCGCATCCTTATCTGACCCTCCGCGCGGTGACGGGCTGGCCGCCGAAAGCGTCATCGCTGTGCGCGAGCGCCTCCTTCTCGACTTCGGCTGGCGCTTTCATTTGGGGAATGCGGACGACCCGGCAAAGGATTTCGGCTTCGGCAAGACACGCATAGAGGCGGCCTTCGCAAAATCCGGCGAACTGGCCGAAGTGACGGAAGTCGATTTTGATGATAGCAACTGGCGCGCCGTCGACCTGCCTCACGACTGGGCTGTTGAGTTGCCCTTTGTGAATGCGGCGAATTTGGCGGTTCACGGCTCAAAGCCTCTTGGGCGCGAGTTTCCGGATACCAGTATCGGCTGGTATCGCCGCGTGTTTGATCTCCCTGCCGGCGATTCCGGTAAGCGCATCGCCGTGGAATTCGACGGCATCTTCCGCAACGCGATGATCGTCTTCAACGGCTTCTATATTGGGACGAACCTCAGCGGATATGCGCCCTGCCGTTACGACCTGACCGATTTCGCGAACTACGGTGGCAAGAACGTTCTCACCGTGCGCGTCGATGCCACACTCGGCGAAGGATGGTTTTATGAGGGTGCGGGCATTTATCGCCACGCGTGGCTGACGAAAACCGCTCCCCTGCACATCGCGCACTGGGGCGTGTGCGTGCGGTCGGAAGTTCGCGGCGCGCAAGCCGCGATCTCGGCCGAAATACAAGTCGAAAACGAGGGCGATGGAAGCGCGACTTGTCGTGTAACGGCCTCGATCCTCGATCCCGCTGGCAACGAAGTGGCGCAAGTCACGCCACAGCAAGCGGAGTTGGGTTCATGGAAGCATCACAAATTCCTCGGCACTGCGTCGATCGATCGCCCCCTGCTTTGGTCCCTTGAAGAACGCAATTTGTACTGCTTGGTCGCAAGCGTCGAGGTGAATGGCAACGTTTTAGATCGCGTCGAGACTCCTTTTGGGATTCGCACAATTCGCTTCGACGCGGACAAAGGATTTTTCCTGAATGGCGCGCCCGTGAAACTCCAGGGCACGTGCAATCACCAGGACCATGCTGGCGTTGGCTCGGCTCTGCCGGACCGCCTCCAGTACTACCGCATCGAACGCCTGAAAGAAATGGGATGCAACGCCTATCGCACGTCTCACAATCCACCCACGCCCGAACTGCTCGATGCGTGCGACCGCCTCGGCATGCTCGTGATGGACGAAACGCGCATGATGTCCTCAGATCCCGAGGGCCTCAGCCAACTCGCCCGCATGATTCGGCGCGACCGCAATCATCCGAGCGTTGTCATCTGGTCGCTCGGGAACGAAGAACCGTCCCAGGGCTTTCCGCGCGGTGCGCGAATTTTCTCCACCATGAAGCGTCTTGCACGCAAGCTCGATCCTACTCGGTCGGTGACAATGGCGATGAACTGGGGCTGGGGTGAAGGCATCTCCGAAGTCGTCGATGTTCAGGGGTTCAATTACGCCGGCCAGGGCGGCAATGGCGGCGTGCACATGGGGAAAAATATCGACGATTTCCACGTCAAATTTCCGCAGCAGCCGACGGTCGGCACCGAATCGGCCAGCGACTATTCGACGCGCGGGATCTACGTTACCGATAAACAGAAAGGCTACGTCAGCGCCTACGACGTGAATCACCCAGGCTACACGCTGCCCCTTGAAGGGTGCTGGAAAGTGTTTGCCGAACGCGCATTTCTGGCCGGCAGCTTCGGCTGGACTGGCTTCGACTATCGCGGCGAGCCTTCGCCATACGGCTGGCCGTGCGTCAGCTCGCATTTCGGCGCCGTGGATACTTGTGGATTCCCGAAGGACGACTATTTCTATTATCAGTCGGTCTGGTTGCCGAAACCGATGGTTCACCTTTTTCCGCATTGGAATTGGGAAGGGAAAGAAGGGCAGCCGATCGAGGTTTGGTGCTACTCGAATCTGGGCGATGTCGAGTTGTTTCTAAATGGCAAGAGCCTCGGCGCCAAGCGCGTCGAAAAATACTCGCACGCGCAATGGAACGTCAACTATGCGCCGGGTGTCCTCGAAGCGCGCGCGTCGAGCAACGGAACAGTCGTCGTCAGCGCGAAACGCGAAACAACCGGCGCGGCACATGGAATCGTTCTTCGTCCGGATCGTTCAACCATCTCTGCCGACGGCGAGGACGTCTCTGTGATTGCAGTTGAAATCGTCGATCGCCAGGGACGCGTCGTTCCGACCGCGATGAACGAAGTCAGCTTTCAACTGAGTGGCCCTGGGCGGCTCATCGGTGTTGGCAACGGCGATCCAAGCTGCCACGAGCCGGATAAGCCCGGTTCATTCACCGAAGCCAGGCGCAGCGCGTTTAACGGGCTTTGTATGACTTTTGCCCAGTCGCTGAAGCATCCCGGTGCAATCCAAATCTCTGCGTCGTCGCCCGGTCTTGAGCCCGCAACAATCGCCATTCACGCCAATCCAGCGACAGTGCGCCCATCCGTCTCCTGAACTTGGACACTGCGGTGCGGCACAGCGCCGTCGAAGGGCCGCGCTCGGCTGCGCGCTAGCTCGCTGAGCTGAGGTGGGCTGCTTTGACCCCCTTGCCGTGAGCGATTTGGCCACGGGAGCGAAGCTTGCCGGCCTCTCCCCGAGGAAGCGACGGTTCACCTACGGGAACATTGGACTGGCTGTCCGAGTGGAGACGCAGGGCCTTCAGCCCGCGCAAAGCCTTTTGATCTACGGTGCCTCACTGTAGCTAGCAAGGTGACCATCCCGTGCCAACTCGCAGCTCGGAAATCGAAGCGCAGCTGGAGGCTACAAATCAAAACACATGTGTGGATTGGAACGCCCCCAGCTAAGCAATCACGGCTGGTGAGTGTTCATGTAGTGGCAAACGTCCTTCACCGCATTGTGCAGTAAAGTCGTCTGCGTGCCGTAGACGGCGTCTCCGCCATGCTTGAACACGGTGAAGCTGTACCGGCCATATGGGACCCAGCGAGCCTCCACCATGTAGTCGGACTTCTTTGGCTCAAGCGTAATCGTAACGTTCGGGCACTTGTCGCTCAGGTTCTTCATAACGTCGGCCTTGGGAACGTTCGACGCGGGCGAGAGAAAAATCTTCAGGGATTTGTCAGCCGGTGCCGGCTTCGGAGCGGCTTGGATCACCGCCGCGCCCACTAACGCAGCCAAGACTGCGCCTAGCAAAAGGTTCTTCACGGTGCGTCTCCTTTGGCCCTCGCAATTCGCCTTGGCGGCCATGCTTGCAGGTCATAACTCCGCGCTGGGCGCAATTACTTTCATACGAAGGGCCGTGCGCAATACCTGTGCTTCCGCTGCATCCCCGCATATAACGACGCATTTTCGCACCGAATGGTTGCCGCTTTTTATGCGGACGCGGCCCGAAAGCGCCCATTCAGTTACGCCCGCGCCGGAGCGCCCGGATGACCCTTACGTATTCGACATCCCCACCGCAAGGATATCGTCCCCTCGGATCTCCAGCAGAACGCGCGGCAGCGGACGCGGCGGTGGTCCCTGCAGGACCGCTCCATTCGTTATAGAAAACATCCCGCCGTGGCATGGACACGCGAAAGCATTGTCCTCTGGACGCCAAAAAACCGGGCAGGAATTGTGCGTGCACAATCGGCTGTACGCGACATACTCCGTCTCGGTGGTCCGCACCAGAATGCACGGCGCGATATCGGTAGGGTACTGGAAGATTTTCGATCCCCGAACGGGAATCTCGTTCGTCTGCGCGATCACGCGAATTGGATTGAGCCGCCTGTGATACCACTCGCGCAGCCCCCACAGGCTCGCTACGATTAACGCTCCAATGCCACCGGCAATTGCCTTGCCGAAGCTCCGCCGTGTAACCTTCGTCCCGTCGTTCGGATCGGCGCCTCTTGAATCCGTTCCAGCCGGCTCTGTCGTTTGAGGCTTTTCCATTCGCTTTATGCTACCGCATAGTTGCGTCGAGCCGCTAATTTGCGCAATCGCTCGAAACCCTGTAGTGCCTGCCACGCCAAGATAATGAAATACTGGAACGCGGATGCAGATCGCCGACCGGTTTCAAACGGACATCCCAAATCGCCTGGACCGCCTGCCGTGGAGCAAGTGGCACTGGCGCGTCGTGATCGGCCTGGGCGTCACATGGATTCTCGACGGGCTCGAGGTCACGCTCGCCGGAGCCATCGGCGGCGTCCTCACCAAAGCGCTGCACATGTCCGACACGCAAGTGGGCGAGTCGGCCACTTTTTATCTGATTGGCGCCGTTGTCGGCGCGATTGTGTTTGGTTACGCCACCGACCGCCTCGGCCGCAAAAAACTTTTCACCGTCACGCTGCTGGTTTACCTGATCGGAACCGCTCTTTCGGGCCTCGCGTGGAATTTCACCAGCTATTCGCTCTTTCGCGCATTTACCGGCGCTGGAATCGGAGGCGAATACGCCGCCATCAATTCCGCCATCGACGAGCTCATCCCCGCTCGCATGCGCGGCCACGTCGACCTGATCATCAACGCCACTTACTGGTTCGGCGCGGCCGTCGGCGCGTCGGTCACCATCATTTTGCTCAGCGGGGCCGTAGTGTCGGCTCGCTTCGGCTGGCGGTTCGTTTTCATCTTTGGCGCACTGCTTGGCGTCGTCATCATTTTTATCCGTCACTACATTCCTGAAAGCCCGCGCTGGCTGATGACTCACGGTGAAAAGGGAGAGTCCGAGGCCGTCGTCCGCCAGATCGAGCAAGAAGTTACGAAGGAAACGGGAAGGGAACTGCCCGCGCCGGAAGGTGAACCGCTCACCGTGCGCGTTCGCCACCGCACTCCGTGGAAGGAAATCTGGAGCGCGATGGCGCACAAGCATCGCGACCGTTCGATTCTCGGCCTGTCGCTCATGATTTCGCAGGCATTTTTCTACAACGCGATTTTCTTCACCTACGCGCTGCTGTTGGTGAAATTCTACGGCGTACCAGCCGGCAACGTCGGCTACTACCTTCTTCCCTTCGCGCTTGGGAATTTGTTCGGGCCTATTCTGCTTGGTCGACTGTTCGATTCGGTCGGACGCAAGCCGATGATCGCTGGAACCTACGGGGTCGCGGGCATTCTGCTCGCCATCACCGGCTGGCTATTTCGCGCTGGCATTCTCACCGCGCACACGCAAACGGTCGCTTGGACCGTCATCTTCTTCATCGCTTCCTGCGCCGCCAGTTCCGCGTATCTCACCGTCAGTGAAGTCTTTCCGCTTGAGATTCGCGCCATGGCGATTTCTGTTTTCTATGCCACGGGGACGCTGGCCGGCGGCGTCGGCGCCCCTGCACTATTCGGCAAGCTCATCGAGAGCGGCTCGAAGAGGGAACTGTTCTGGGGTTACATTTTCAGCGCCGCGCTCATGATCGCTGCCGCCGCCGTCGAATGGAAACTCGGCGTCAAAGCCGAACGCCAATCGCTGGAAAGCATCTCTGCTCCGCTCTCCAGCGCGTAACGGCTTTTTGCCTTTCATGTAGCTCACGTCTTCAGACGTGAGGTTTTTCGGGACGATTTCTCAATCGAACGATTGCCGGAGTGATTGTTCGTGTGGGGGCGGTTTCGGTCCGTCGCACGCGCGCCCATGGTGATCTCTTTAGAATCACGTCCGTTCTTCGCCGGCTTCCTCAGGGCTGAATTCGGGGTTTCGAATATCGATCGGCCAAACCTTGCCGAAAGCTTCACCGCTTCTCGGATTTTAGCGCCGCGCCAAGCGCTGGCGCCGGCACAGCAGCCCGATCCTCTTTGAGCCATCCTTTCAAATTCGGGCGTGGCAGGCCCGCGCCCCGCGAGGTACAGCAGCACGATGAATCCAGTAGTGGCGATTGTGATCAGAATCGTGATCCAGATCGCGTTCTTGATCCCCGCTGCGGTAAGTTCCTTTCCTCCCGACGACACTTGCGCCACCTGCAGCAGGACGGGCGCCATGATGAAGTCCGCCTCGGAGCGTACCAGTTCGACCAGCGGGTCGACCGGCCTTCCCCGTCAGTCTTGCCTCCCTAATGTCCGAATTTTGATCGTGTATTTGGGAAGGGCTCGGTTCGTGGCACTAGACCACTTCGGGGAACGTCCTTGGAAGTAAGTTTTTTGTTCTCGTGCCAGCGGACGGCTATCTGGCGTCGTGCGGCTGGTTTTCTTTCGCGAAATGAATTATGAGGAAGTACTCTTCGCGAGTGGACGGATCGATTTCGCTTCCCGCTCAGTCAGCGGAATCATGGCCCGGATTAATGTGCCCTGAGAACCCGACTCGATTTCGACTTGGCCGCCGACTTCGCTGATCCGTTCGCGCATGCTTCTGAGGCCAACGCCCCCGGCTGCGCCCGACTTATATTGCTCCAACAAGTCGGCGGGAATGCCTTGACCGTGATCTTTAATCTCGAGCAGAGCCACTTCTGAGCCAAGCGCGATTCGAATATCTGCCGAAGGGCTGTGAGAGTGCCGATGAATGTTCGTCAGACCTTCCTGCAGTATACGAAACAGCAAAATTTCAAGATTCGCGGGCAGCCGCTTTCCGTCCACAAAATCGAGCTTTACTCGAATGCCGCTTCGACTGGCAAAACCCCCTACATACCAGTTCACCGCGGCTTTCAATCCGAGTTCCTCCAAAAGCGGCGGATGGAGCAGATACGATATCGTTCGAGTTTCGTCAAAGCACTTTTGAACTAAGTTGATTAACTCCGTCAAGGTTCCGGATTGTTCGGCAGAACTCGTTCTTCCCAGAGCAACCAGGCTCATCTTTGCTTGAGCCAAGTCCTGGCTGATGCCGTCATGCAACTCGCGGGAAATCCTGCGCCGCTCGTCATCTTGTGCGTGCATGAGTTTCGCCGAGAGTTGGCGCAACGCCGCTGTGCGCTGCTCGACCGTTCGCTCCAAATCGTCGTGGCTCCCCTGCAATGCTTCCTCCAGCCGCTTGCGCTCGCTGATGTCGTAGAAGCAGTTAATCGCTCCCGTGATCTCTCCGCGTTCATTCACGAGGGGACGGATATTAACGAGGACCGTGACTCGCGTGCCATCAGGCCGTTCAATCAAGACCTCCTGGTCCCGAACCTCCGCGAGCGTGCCGCCTAGTACCTCCGCCATCGGGGTTTCCTGATGCGCCATGAAAGTCCCGTCCGGGCGAAATAGCTTGTATGAGCCGCAGAAACGCTCGTCGGTGTCTCCGGGTTTCGGGTCGCGACCCCACAACTCGACGGCGCGCTGGTTGCAGTTGTCGATCACTCCCGACGCATCGCACGAATACACCGCAATGGGCCCCATCTCAAACAGCGCGCGATAGCGATCTCTCTCGTTCAGAGCTTTTTCCAGCCGTTTCGTCGATTGCACCGTTGGCTGTCGAGTCGCATTCATTGAAAGTCTCCCGCAAGCACCGCGGCCCGAGCATAGTCAGACAGAAGGGGCCACGAACTTTTCCTGGATCGGTTGAAAATTTGGATCAACCTGAATTCATAGTGCTTCGTTCCTGGCTCGTCGTAACAGAAAACGTAAGCCCAGACATCATGACGAAGCGAGCCTGTGGAATCAATAGATGAGCCATCACATGATGGCGCATCGATCTCGCACATGAAGAGAACCGCATGCTCGAAGCGGCAAGAAAACCGATTTTTTTCATCATCTACCGGCTGAACGCCGAGATGTTCGGATCCAACCCAACGGCTGCGGCTGCTTATCTGGAGAGATAAATCCCCAGGAATCCAACCGCAATGAGGAATATGTTGACTATGATCCACACCCAACGCGGGACGTCTTTGAAATCGTACGACGGTCGTGGCCGGTATGGCTCCGGCGGCACGAAGCTGGCCGTTTTGCTTTTAGGCAGCGTAATTGATCCTCTGCTACTTCTACGCTCCGGACGGAAAAGATTAATCACTCGACTCTCGATCACGCTGGACGACTCTCCGATCGCATTGTCATCCGCGGATCGATTCGGCGCGAGGGCGTGCGCGTTCCTTGCAGCGTGCATCATGGATTTCATGCATTGCCTCAGAGCGTGGCGTTGATAAGCTAGGCGCATGGATCTGACGCGGCAACAGGCGGAGACTTTGCAGCGCCTTGACGCACAGGGGTTTCAGATTGTGGCGTTTCCGATGTACGCCAGCTACATCGGGGTGCGCAAGGGCGATTGCGCGGCGCTCCTCGCACCTGTGCCGTCGGGCGGATTCACAGTTTTCGGCACACCAACCTGCATGGTGGGCGACAACCTCGGCGCACGCGTGAAACATGGCGATGGCGATTTTTTCGTCTGGAAGAACGAAAAACTGGAAGCGACGCCGCAGCGAACGTCGGAACTGGACCAGTTTTCCGCCGAGCTGACCGCGACTTTGAATCCCTCGGCCTGATCCCCTTCGGTGACGTTCTACTTTATTCAGGCCTTTTGTTTCTGCGGACGAAGCGAGCAACGTCGCTCCTGCCCCTTTTTCCTGCCACGCAGCTCCTGCCACGCAACCCTGCCACGTAATTCGGTCTGCTTGAATTCGCTTCAGAAACCGTAATATAGAGCTGTCCTCAAGGCGGGAAAATGGAAGAACGGCTACAGAAGATTATTGCGCGAGCTGGAATTGCGTCGCGACGGCACGCGGAGCAGTTGATCGCTTCGGGGCTGGTCACCGTGAATGGCAAAACCGTGACCGAACTGGGGTCGAAGGCGGACGCCGCGCGCGATCACATCAAAGTTTCAGGCAAGCTGCTTCGTCCAGCGAAGGAGCCGGTTTACATCGCGCTGAACAAACCCGGCGGCGTGGTGTCGACGATGGAAGATCCCGAAGGACGTCGTTCGCTCCGCGACTTGCTGCACGGAATTTCCGAGAGGGTTTTTCCGATCGGCCGTCTGGAATACAACGCGTCGGGGCTGCTGCTCCTTACGAACGATGGCGAGCTGGCGAATCAGCTCATGCAGGCGCACGGCCTGCGGCAAACCTATCACATCAAGGTCAAAGGGCGGCTTATGCCCTCCGAAATCGAAGAGCTTTCACGGGCCACAGGCGCACGGATTTCGCGACTGCAAAGCGGCCGAGCGCAAGCCTCGAATCGCGCAGATGCACCGTGGTATGAAGTGACGCTCTCCGAAGCGCGACGCGACGCGTTGCGGAACAGGTTATTCCAATCCGATCATCCCGTAGAGAAGATGAAGCGCGTCGGCTTGGGAGGCGTCGAACTGGGACGGCTGGCGCCGGGAGCGCATCGGCCGCTTTCCGGCGGGGAACTCGTTGAACTGAGAAAAGCCCTGAAAAAGACGCCCGTAAAGAAGACGCCAGCAAATAATATTCCGTCGAGTGCCGATCCGGGCGGCGGTGGCAAGAATCCGAAGACGAACCGCGATAAGCACAAACCGCCCATTGCGCATTACAAAGCTTGACCGCCGGGCCACACAGAAAAACGTAAGTTTGCGAAGCGCGCAGTGCCGGGGAAGACCCTAAGGAGGTCGAGACGAAGTTGAAGATCGCGTCAGCCGTCAGGCTCTCGTCGAACGAAAATCCGCTCGGCCCCTCGCCGCTCGCAATTGAGGCGGCGCGCAAAGCTCTGAGGGATGCGAATCGCTATCCCGATGCGGATGGTCTTCCGTTACGTCAGGCGCTCGCGAAAAAGCACCACCTTCCGATCGAACAGATCATCCTGGGTGCCGGATCGACCGAGCTGATCGACCTCAGCGCGCGTCAGATGTTGCGGCCAGGGAACACCGGAGTCACGTCGTTCGGTTCGTTTCCTCTCTACTACATCGCCATTCGCGCGGCGGGAGCGCGGCTGGTGGAAATTCCATTGCGCGATTACGCCTTCGACCTGGACGTGATCGCTGCCAGCCTGACGCCTGAAGCGCGGATCGTTTTTCTCGCCAATCCAAATAATCCAACCGGCGCCATGTTCACAGCGGATCAGTTTGACGCCTTCCTCGCGCGTGTGCCCGCGCACGTGCTTGCGGTGCTCGACGAGGCGTATTGCGATTACATCGAGCGCCCGGACTATTCGCGGTCCGTCGATTTGGTGCGCCGTCTGGCGGGCGATCCGGCGCGACGCGGAGCAAATCTGCTCGTGCTGCGTACGTTTTCAAAAGTCTATGGATTGGCTGGTCTGCGCATCGGGTACGGACTCGGGCCGGCGCGGCTGCTTGACGAAATGAACAAAATCCGCGGGCCATTCAATACATCGAACGTGGCGCAGGCAGCCGCACTTGCGGCCCTGGAAGACCGCGAGCACGTTCGGCGTTCGGTCGAATCGAACAAAGCGGGACTGGCGCAACTCGCGGCTGGACTCAAGGGACTCGGGATCCGCGTGATCCCGTCGGTTGGCAATTTCATTCTGGCGGAATTCGGGTATGATACGGAACCGATCTGCGGGGAACTGGCGCGTCGGGGTGTGATCGTACGGCCTATGCGCTGGATGGGGTTCCCGCAGGCGATACGTATTTCGGTTGGTACACGCGCGGAAAACGAAACATTTCTTAGCGCACTGGCGAGCCTGCGTGCTTCATCCGCTGTCGCAGCATCAAAGAAGCAGGCGTCGCCGGGCGTAAAACTGAAACGCACGGGAAAGGCCGGGAATAATTCGAAATGAATAATTCAGTGGAGGGGCCTAGTAACGGCGGTCAAGTTGGGATGGCCGCCGGTGACGCAGTTACGCAAATCCTGAAGGGCAGCCGAACAATCGCCGTTGTGGGACTTTCAAGCCGCAAATTTCGCCCGAGTTACGGCGTGTCTGAATACCTGCAATCCGTTGGATACCGCATCATTCCGGTGAACCCGGGCGAGACGGAAGTGCTCGGCGAAAAAAGCTACGCAACGCTCGAAGAAATTCCCGAAAAGATCGACATCGTGAACGTGTTCCGGCGTTCGGAGTTCGTGCCGGAAGTTGTCGAATCCGCGATTCGCATCGGCGCGCGCGGCGTGTGGATGCAAGAGGGCGTGATTCACTCTGAGGCGGCGGAACGGGCGCGGCGTGCGGGATTGTTTGTGATCATGGACGCCTGCATCTTGAAGGAACACATCAAGCGCTTCCGGCTCCCGGCGGATTGATGGGACGCGCTCGAATGAGCACGGGCTAGCAAGACAACCGGGCCACGCCAGTTCACGCGACGAAGTTCGAAGAGCACCGGGAGGCTGCAAACACAAATTCTTTGTTCCACCCCGCGCTTAGCCTTCAGTACTCGTACACCTTCAGCTCGCCTTTGCCCGGTTCCATCACGACGATCGCGCTGCCGTCGGGCGCGAGCGCGAACTCGTGGAATTCCAGATCATGCAGGATCGGGACCCAGCTATTGTCGTGCAGCCCGACCCAAATCAAGTCGCCCGAATCGCCAAGCGAGCCGCGCTTGAAAAGAATGCGGTCGCCTTCGTGGCCAAACTCGAATTTGCCCGGCCCCGTCTGAACGCGAATGGGCACGCGCGGGTTAGCAAGGTTGTGAATTTCAATCGTATCGCCATCGACGTAATAGCCCACCTGCTGGCCGTTAGAAGAGACCGTCAATCCGCCCTGGAAGACGGGCACGGGCGCGATTGGCTCGACGATCTCGTGGATCAGGTCGAGCCGAACGAGCTGGGGCTTTCCGGAGATGCTGAGGCTGCTCCCGATGGCAAAGGCCTGATTGCGCGCCGGATCGAACACCACATTGTCGAATGCCTGGCCGGCGAAGAGGATTGTTGTCTTTCCCGTTGCGGGCGTGACGCGCGCAATTTTGTACGGGCCAATACCCGTGAGATAGACAACGGTTTGGCCGTCCGCGAGCCACGCGCCATCGGTCGCTTTTTCCAGAAAGCGAGTGTTCGAACCGCTGACGCGGATTTCGTGCCCGTCATCGTCGAACAGCGCAACCACCTGCGCACCGTCGGGAGGAACAGAGATCTTGGGTGCGTGTTCCTCTTCCTTTTGTTCGCGATGCTGTCGATGCTGGAGCTGTTTTTCGGTCTCTCGCGGAGGCGGCTCTGCTGTAGGCGTGAACATCACCATCGATACCGCGATGTCGCGGCCATCGGGCGACCACGCCAGCTTCTTCACCACGTAGCTCACGGGGGGCGGCACAGGCATGAATTTATCGGGGAGCACAATCGGCTTTGCCTTGCCCCGGAAATCGGCGATCCAAATTTCGTCGCGTTCGATGATGGTCCGGCGGATGCCCTTAAGGTGCGGAACCGCATAGACCAGGCGGTCGTTCTGCGAAATAGCGAATGCGCTGACGTCAACCGGCACGGTTGTGAGGAGCCGGTCCTGAGCGAAGGCCGGAGCGGCCGTCGGCAGCACTGCGCAACCAATGGCGAAGAGGGCAAAAATGTTCCAAAAAGCGGCCGGCAGCAGACGCCGCGCTCGCCGCAGCATCGCTATCGAATACAAGTGAGGAAGGCGCACGTCGGCCATCTTGCATGGCCGGGCTTCAGTAAAGTGATTTTTGAGTTCGAGAAAGATCAACTTGTTCGTGCCTGTTCGGTTCTAAACTGCATCGGCCAATAGCGTAATAGCGGCTCCTGCTTCTACTTCTTCCTTTGCGGCCCTGCCTCTGCTGCCCTCTTCTCGTGAATTTTCCGAATCTCTTCAAGCCTTTGCCGAATACGTGCTTCCCATCCCTGGTCCGTCGGCTGATAGTACGTCCGGCCGAGCAAGCTATCCGGCAGGCACGTCATATCGGTGACTTTCTCCTCCGCGTCGTGCGCGTATTGATAGCCCTTCCCGTACCCGACGTGCTTCATCAGGCCTGTCACCGCATTTCTTAGATGCAGGGGAACGGGTTCCGCGATGGTCCGCTGCAAATCTTCGTGCACCTCGCCGTATGCGGTGTAAAGCGCGTTGGATTTGGGCGCGAGTGAAAGATAGACGGCAGCCTGCGCGAGGGCCAGATAGCCCTCGGGCGGACCAATGAAGTCGAACGCCTCTTTCGCGGCGATCGTCACTGCAAGCGCATTCGGGTCGGCGAGGCCGATATCCTCGCTCGCCATGCGCACCATTCTGCGCGCCAGATACAACGGATCTTCGCCGGATTCAAGCATCCTCGCGAGCCAGTAGAGCGCCGCGTCAACGTCGGAGTTGCGCACCGATTTGTGCAGTGCGGAGATGAGATTGAAGTGTTCTTCACCGGCCTTGTCGTAGGGAAGGATCTTTTTCTGCAGCACGTCTTCGAGCAGCGTGTGCGAGAGGACGCGATGGCCGTCGGGACTGGGTTCCGTCCCGAGGGCGAGCGCTTCGAGCGTGTTGTAGGCCGAACGGGCATCGCCGTTTGCGATGATCGCAATGCGCTCGAGGATTTCGTCACCGGCTTCGATCCTCTCGTTTCCGAGACCCCGGTCCGGATCGACGAGCGCGCGCTTCAGCAGCAGAACGATCTGCTCGGCGTTCAGCGCCTTCAGGAGGTAGACCTTCATGCGCGACAGCAGCGGGGCAATTACTTCGAACGACGGGTTCTCGGTGGTCGCCCCGATCAGCAGGATGTTTCCGGCTTCGACATGAGGCAGGAACGCGTCCTGCTGCGCTCGATTGAAGCGATGGACTTCATCGACGAAAACAATCGTTCTCTGGCCGTAGTGGCGGCCGCGTTCGGCCTTGGCCATCACGTCCTTGATTTCCTTGATTCCAGACAGCACGGCGCTGAACGGAATGAATTCTGAACGCGTGCGCTTTGCGATGATCCGCGCAAGCGTCGTCTTGCCGCATCCCGGCGGACCCCAGAAAAGCATTGAGCCGAGTTCGTCGCGCTCGATCTGGATGCGCAGCGGCTTGCCGGGAGAGAGCAGCTCTTCCTGGCCCACAAATTCGTCGAGCGTGCGCGGGCGCAGGCGGTCCGCCAGCGGACGGCCGGCTCT